>Ga0210384_10002744_pt1 | contig 21176 bp, 12 predicted proteins | sample IncBWH2MmetaG_FD_160574 | JGI IMG/M metagenome (GOLD analysis project Ga0210384, IMG submission 160574) | Forest soil microbial communities from Barre Woods Harvard Forest LTER site, Petersham, Massachusetts, United States - Inc-BW-H-2-M | ecosystem: Environmental > Terrestrial > Soil >...
GCTCTCCGGCAAACACCTGGAGGCTACGCATGCGGAATGCAATCTGCCTACCGTTAAAGTTTCGCGGACGCAATCGAGTGGGGGCGGCGATTATCTTTTTGTATGGCTGAAAATTGGCGCGGAGACGCGTTCCGGCACGGTGGTCTGCCGCCTGGTCACCGCGAACGGCGCTGCTTCGTTTGAGTTGCCGCTGGCCGCGCGCAAGCCGACACTCGGCCGCTTTCAAGGACTTGCCGCAAACGACGTGATGTACCTCATCATGCCCGACCGCTTTGCCAACGGCGACCCTTCGAACGACGAACCCCTGGACCGCCCCGGATCGCACGACCGCTCGAAACCGCGCGCTTATCATGGCGGCGATTTGCGCGGCATCACCCAGCATCTTCCGTACCTGAAAGATCTCGGTGTGACCACGCTGTGGCTGACTCCCATCGTTAAAAACGCCACCCCCGACGAATATCATGGCTACGGCGCGGCGGATTTGTACGCCGTCGATCCGCACCTCGGCTCGCTCCAGGATTATCAGGAACTGGTTGCCGAAGCGCACCAGCTGCGCATGAAGATTTTCTTCGATGCTGTGCCGAACCACATCGGCCCAAAACATCCGTGGGTGCATGATCCGCCGCTTCCGGACTGGTTTCACGGCACCAGGGAACATCACGTCGAGTCTTTCCCTCCAGTGCGCGGATCCTTTTACGGAATGCCCGACCAGGGACCGAATGACTTATTCGAGTTGCTGGTCGATCCCCACGCAACGGACCGGCTCAAGCGCAATTCCACCGAAGGCTGGTTTTTCGGTCTGCTTCCGGACATGAACACGGAAAATCCCATCGTCGCGCAGTATTTGCTCGAGAACAGCATCTGGTGGACGGAAACCTCCGGACTCGACGGCTTCCGCATCGATACCTTCGCTTACATCGACCGCAAATTCTGGGCCGGCTGGCACGCCGGGCTGCGCAAGCTGTATCCGAATTTCTTTACCGTCGGCGAGGTTTTTCATCCCGATCCGAGCGTCGCTTCGCGCTTTGCAGGCGGCCAGCGCCGCTGGGATGGCGTTGACACCGGGTTGACCACCCTGTTCGATTTTCCCATGTACTTCGTGCTGCGCGACGTCTTGCTGCACGGCGCGCCCGCCGGCCGCATCGCCGATGTGCTGCGCCACGATTCTCTTTATCCGCGCGCCAATCTGTTGATGCCGTTCTTCGCCAATCACGACGTCGCTCGTTTCGCGAGCGAAAAAGATAGCACCCCCGCCAAGCTGCGCCTGGCCTTCGGCCTCACGCTGACTCTGCGCGGCATTCCCGAACTGTACTACGGCGACGAAATCGCCATGCCCGGCGGCGGCGATCCGGACAATCGCCGCGATTTCCCCGGCGGATGGAAGGAGGATCCACGCAACGCCTTCACCGCCGAGGGCCGCACGCCCGAGCAGCAGCAGATTTTCGCGTACGTGCAAAAGCTCTTGCGCCTGCGCCGTGAGCATGCGGCGCTGCAATCCGGCGCGCTCTGGCACCTGAGTTCAGATGCCTCCTCCTACGTCTTTCTCCGCGAGTCCGACGACGAGCGCGTCGTGGTGGCCTTCAACAAGTCCCCTACGCCGGTGGAACTTCGCATCCCGCTGAACGACACGCCCGCCAGGGGCATCGCTTCCGCCGCCCGGCTCTTCGGCGACGCCACGGCCACCGTCGCACGAGACGAACTGACGCTCACCCTCCCCCCCGAATCCCTGTCCATCCTCTCCGTTCAGTAACACGCCCCGGCCAGCAATTCCGGCGGCCAGCCCGGTCTGGTGGCGCCGGTCGGTGGTGACCATGGCGCCGCTTAGAGCACCACTTGGAGCCGCCAGTTCAGCAGGGCATCGGGGAGCGTGGCGGTAACGGAATGTTTCTGGGCGTCATAGCGCCAATCCTTTAGCACCCGGTCGCCCAGGCGCACCTCTTTCGGCGAAGCGGCTACACCGAAAATGGTCAGCTCGATGCTGTTCCACCACGGCCGGTAGCCGGTCTGCTCGACGGTGCTGATCACGGTCGCAAACCCGGGTGCCGTTTGGCACGCGTACGTCACGCGTAGGAATTCGCCTTTCTGGTAGGCGAAGGTGTGGCCGTCATCCTGATAAAGCGATCCGCCGCAATTCTGCGCCGGAATGGCGGAAGGCAGATAGACGCGGAGTTCGAGCGGGCCGTTTGGTCTTTCACCGGTGTTTTGGATGACCGGCTGCATCGGAAGGATCGCGCCGGCGCGGACGTACAACGGAACTTCGTCGATGCGGGGATGTAGCGCGATGGGATCTTTTGCGGTGTGTTTCTCGGTGGTCCAGTAGTCGTACCACTCGCCCGGGGGCAGGGCGACGCCGTGCGCATCGAGCGTCTCGCGAACGACTGGCGCGACGAAGAGATCGGCGCCGAAGAGAAAGTCGCGATCGTCGTGATAGAAATCGCTGGCGTCGGGAAAATCGAGGAACACCGGACGCATCAGCGGAATGCCGGTGCGCGCGGTTTCTTCGATTTGCGTGTAGATGTACGGTAAAAGCTGGTAGCGCAGCTCGATGTAGCGGCGGCGAATGTCTTCGTGCTCGGGGCCGTTGACCCACGGCTCGCGGTCGGCGGTGCCCTTGGCGGCGTGATTGCGGTAAATGGGATTGAACGCGCCGAGTTCGTACCAGCGCGTGAGCAGATCCGCGGGCGGCGAACCGGCAAAGCCGCCGATATCATCGCCGACGATCGGATAACCCGACAGGCCCAGACTCAGCAGCATGGGCGTGCTCATGCCGATGTGATTCCAAGTGGCGCTGTTGTCTCCGGTCCAGGTGGCGGCGTAGCGCGCGGCACCGGCGTAGGCGGCGCGCGTCAGGACAAACGGGCGTTCGTTGGGCCGCAACTTCAAAAGGCCTTCGTAGGTGGCGCGGACATTTTCCATGCCGAAGATGTTGTGAGCGGCGCGATGATCGACCGCGGTGCCGTCATCGAGGCGGTGCAGCACGTCGAGGGGCATGGTTTTCTGCGGATAGCGGAAGACCGCGGGTTCGTTCATATCGTTCCAGAAGCCGGCGACGCCCGTGGTAACGAAATCTTTGTAGAGACTGCCCCACCAATCGCGCACGCGCGTGAGCGTGAAATCGGGAAACACGCTGTCGCCGGGCCAGACCGGACCGACGTAGACCGAACCGTCGGGATTTTTGACGAAGACATCGTTCTTCATTCCCGAATCGTAAGGAAAGTAATTGTGGTCGGGATTTTTCTTGATGTGCAGGTCGGTGATGGCGATGAGGTGAAAGCCCTGATCGCGGAGATCGCCGACCATTTTTTCGAAGGTGGGAAAATACTGGCGATTGATGGTGAAAGGCGCGTAGCCTTCCTGATAGTCGATGTCCAGATAGATGGCGTCGGCGGGAATTTTCTTGGCGCGCAGAGTGCCGGCGATTTCGCGGACGCGCGCTTCGGGAAAGTAACTGTAGCGGCATTGCTGGTAGCCGAGCGACCAGTAGGGCGGAAGCGGGGAACGGCCGACCATGGCGGTGTAGGCGCTGAGCACTGCCTTCGGATCAGGGCCGGCGATGTAGTAGTAGTTGAGTTCGCCGCCTTCGGCGCCGAAGGAAAAAAAGTCCGGCGATTCCACGCCGAAATCGAAGCTGCCGCGGTAGGTGTTGTCGAAGAAGATGCCGTAAGCGCCGGCTTTCTGCACGCCGATGAAAAAAGGGATGGATTTGTAGATCGGGTCGGTGGATTCCTGAAAGCCGAAGGTGTCCGAATTCCACAGGGTGAAGGAGCGGCCGCGGCGGTCGAGAGGTCCGGTTTTGTCGCCGAGACCGTAGAAGTCTTCGTCCAGCGGCAACTTTTTCCAGGTGCGGATGCGCATGCCGTCGGAGGCCATGGGGCGACCGGGTTCGTCCGCTAATACGATATTGCCTTTGGCGTCGGCAAAGCTGATGAGGAGCGGATCTTTGTTGACCATGACGGTGACGTTTCCAGCGGTCATGGTCACGTCGGACTTGCCGTCGTCGACTTGGACGGCACCCGGCGCTGCTGCTTCGATGATGGCCCATGAAAAATCTTTGGCGAAGGTTCCTTCCGGAGCCAGGCGCACGCGGATCACGCCGTCGCGAAACGAACTGATGCGGACCTTGGCGGAGCCGGCGGTGAGTTCGATGCCGTCCGCCAGTTTCTCGACGCGCTGCACTTTGCCGAGGTGCTGCCAGCCCTGCGCGAGGGCCGCGGCGCAAGCAAACACGCTGCACAGCAAGGCCATGCCGATTCGTCGCGCGAGGGAGCCGATGACGGTCTCCGTGAGTACTTGGTCTGCGAGGCAGCGCAGATGGCGTTGCGGACGCAAGGGTCGCGGTCCAGCCATTACGCGGCAAGCCACTGTTCGAAAAAGGCGGAGGCTTTTGCGCCTTCCATGCGCCGGCGCACCGCGTCCAGCACGCGGCAGCGCACCGGCCCGCGGCCCTGGTAGAAGCCCAGCCAGTACGGCATGTAGAACTCCGCAGGCTCACGCTGGATTTCGAGTTGCTTGCTGCGGAGCTTGAAAAAGCCTTGCTGAAAGATCACGCGCAAGACTTTGTCGCGAACGAGACGGTGGCCTTGTACTTCCGAGAGAGCAGGCTCGAGGAAATTGCGAGTTTTAACCGTCTGGAGTTCGTCGCCGGACGGAATGCGCGGAAACCAGAACAAATCGAGAGAGCCGTTCACGGCGTCGAGCGCGAACCAGCGATCTTCGGAAGCGCGGTTCATCTCGTAGCGCACGCGATAGAGCCAGAAGGGCACGTAGGCGCTGGCGATGCGTTGCAGCGATCCGCTCCGCGCGTTCCAATAAAGAGAGGTGAGCCCGCGCGCGGAAAACGTGCGCAGCGCGTCTTCCTCGCTTACATTCGGCTTCAGCACATGGATCGTTGCTGTGTTCATAGCGCGTTTGCCGCTGCTACCGGAAGTAGATCCACAGGCCGATCACGGTAGCCAGCAAAAGGCCGGTGAAGGCGAGATTGACTTTGCGCTGCAGGGGAGTCTCGCGCTTGAGGTGCGGCGCGTGGGCATCGCGGGTATCGAGTTTTCGGCCCACGGTGGCAAAGGTCAGTCCTTCAAGCTTTTGGCGGTCGGGCGCTGGGTACATCAGGCTGACGCCGATCAGGACCGCGGAGCAAATCACGAACATGAGGATGGCGTAGTGCAGGAAATTCATGTCCACAAGCCAGCGAAGGGAACTGGACTGGTAGTGGCGCGTTTTGTCGAGCACTTCGACAATGAAGCGAACTGCGCCGAGCACAAAGCCGACCAGGAGCGAGCTGATGCCGCCCTGGCCGTTGAGGCGCGGCCAGAGGATTCCGAAGATGAAGCACGCGGCGATGGGCGGGCTAATGTAGGCTTGCACGCTCTGGAGATAGATATAGAGCTGGGCGCTCAGCAAATGAATGAAGGGAACCCACAGGAGGCCGAGCACCACCATGATGCCAGTGGCGACGCGGCCGAAGGAAACCAGTTGCAGCTCGGTGGCCTCCGGACGGAACTTCTTGTAGAAATCGAGAGTGACCATGGTGGAAGAAGAGTTAAAGACGGAACTCATTGCGCCCATCAGCGCGGCAAGAAGCGCGGCAATCATCAGACCGACGAGCCCTGTAGGAAGCAGATTCACGATCAGCATCGGGTAAGCAATGTCGCCGTTGGTCACTTTGCCGCCGACGATGTGAAACATGTCGGGGTAAAGACCAAAAGCGATGAGTCCGGGCAGCACGAGCACGAAGACCGGAAGGATTTTAAGGAAGCCCGCGAAAATCGTGCCGGCTTTAGCGTGGGCTTCGTCCCTTGCGGAAAGGACGCGCTGCACAATCACCTGGTCGGTGCACCAATACCAAATGCCGAGAATGGGCGCGCCGAAGAAGATACCGGTCCAGGGAAACTCACCGTTCGTGGCCGGTTTAATCATGTGGAAATAATCCATGGGCACGTGCGCACGCAAACCAGCGAAGCCGCCGATTTTATCGAGGCCGATGAAAGTGAGCGCAATGGCTCCCGCTAGCAAGATCAAGGTCTGGACGAGATCGGTGTAAATCACGGCTGCGAGGCCACCCGCGACGGTGTAAATGCCGGTGGCCACGACCAGGATGATCGCCGCGGTCATGGGGCTCCAGCCGACCACGCGCTCGAGGACGATGGCTGCGGCGTACAGGTGTACGGAGATTTTTGTGAAGATGTAGGCGATTACGGAAATGGAGGCGAGATACGTAGCGCAGTTGCGGTTAAAGCGGCGCTCCAAAAATTCCGGCATGGTGAAAACATTCGAGCGTAGATAAAAGGGCACGAAGACCCAGCCGAGCAAAAGCAAAATCAGGCAGGCCAGCCACTCGAAATGTCCGACGGCGAGACCGGAGGTGGCGCCCGATCCGGCAAGTCCGATGAAATGTTCGGTGGAAATATTGGAGACAAACAGCGAAGCGCCGATGGCGAACCATCCGATGTTGCGGCTGGCGAGAAAGTAGTCTTCGGAGCTGCGCCCCTGGCGCGCGAAGTAGAAGCCAATGCCAAAAATGATGACGAAGTAGACCGCGATGATGGCGAGGTCCACCCCGGCGAGGTCGCGATGCGTAACCGCCAGTTCCGATGCGTAAAGCATCCGTGCCTCCTCAGATATCCGCCAACTGCAGGACCGAACTGGATTACCCCGGTGCGGTTTTGCGCCGTAAGATTCATGCGCGGAAAACCCCCGAACGGCTAATCGCCGCGGCCCAAAACCCTCTCCGCCCAGGGAGCAAAACCACAACACAAAATCGATGGCGGGAGTCTATAACAGGCAGGCCGCACACTCAATGCCAGAATTCGGCGTAACCCCTTTTTCTTCAGATGTTTGAGGCATGTTGGCAGGGGCAAATTCCTGTCCGTTCAACGCTTTGTTTGGCCTGGAACCATAGTCCATTTCGCGCGCGAATTGCAGCCCCGCAAAGGGACTGCGACCGGCCAAATGGCGTAGAATCAGGTGGTCAGGAAATAAGGAGCGGGCCTGGGCGGTTAACTGCGTTGAGCCTTTTTCGGACGGTCGCGGCCACGGGCACAACGGCCGAATTCTCAAGGGGGAAAACGTGAAAAAAATCCTGTTCGGTCTGCTATTCTGCGCCACGGTGCTTATGGCTACGGAAAAATCGGTGCACGAATTCACGCTGAATTCGATCGACGGGCAGCCCGCACCGCTCGCCGCGTATAAGGGCAAGGTGGTGCTGCTGGTGAACGTGGCCAGCCGTTGCGGATTCACGCCGCAGTACTCGGCGCTCGAGTCGGTGTACGAAAAATACAAGGATCGCGGCCTGGTGATCGTGGGCATTCCCGCAAATAATTTCGGGGCGCAGGAGCCGGGAACGAACGAAGAGATCAAGACGTTCTGCAAGACGAAATACAGTGTGAGCTTTCCGATGATGGCGAAGGTTTCGGTGAAGGGCGGTGACATCACGCCGCTGTATCAGTTTCTTACGGACAAATCCGCGCAGACGGGCGGGGAAATCAAGTGGAACTTCACGAAGTTCCTGATCGGCCCGGATGGCCGAGTGATTGCGCGGTTCGAGCCGGAGGTCACGCCGGACTCGGCGCAAGTGACTTCCGCAATTGAGAAGGCTCTCGCGTCGCTGAAGAGCTGATGGAACGAATTTCCGGGCCGTGGCCAGGCTAAAACCTGGCGCTACGATTTCCGGCGTCCAACCGCGAGGCCTGCGCGGCGTTGGTACACTGAGTCTGGGCCATTGCGCTCACCGAATTCATGCCGATTCTTTCGCTGCGCGGCGTCACAAAAGATTATGTTTCCGACGGCCAACCCGTTCGCGCACTGGACGGCGTTACGCTGGACGTCGAACGCGGACAGTTCGTCGCGTTGGTGGGGCGCAGCGGCTGCGGAAAATCCACACTGCTCAACGTCGCCGGCGCGATGGACTTTCCCTCGGCGGGCGAGGTGCATCTCGACGGCGTGTCCACTTCCACGCTGAAAGATGCTGCGCTCACGGGCATTCGCCGCGAAAAAGTGGGCTTCATCTTTCAATCCTTCCAGCTGCTGCACACGCTGACGGTGATTGAAAATGTCGAGTTGCCGCTGCTTCTCGCGGGCAAGGCCGGCGCACGAGACGCCGCGCGGGAGCGTCTCGCGTGGGTCGAACTCGACCCGCTTGCCGATCGCCTGCCGCATCAACTCTCCGGCGGGCAGATGCAGCGCGTAGCCATCGCTCGCGCGCTGGTGCATTCGCCGAGCCTGCTGCTGGCCGACGAACCCACCGGCAATCTCGACACCACTACCGGCAACCTGATTCTGGCGCTGCTGCAGCGGCTGACGCGCCAGCAAAACACCGCGCTGCTAATGGCCACGCACAGTTTGGAAGCCGCCGCTCTTGCTGATGTTACCGTGCGACTACGGGACGGCAAGATCGAAGAGATCGTTCACAGCGAACTGGGGCACCGGGAACTTGGGCACCGCGAAGATGGGCGCCGGTGATATGCCGCGCCTCCGCCTCTTCTATCGCTTGATGGTTCGGCCGCTCTTTCGGGAACCGGTGCGCACGGCGCTCACCGTATTTGCTATCGCGCTGGGCGTTGCGGTGGTTCTGGCCATCGACCTCGCGGGGAATGCCGCCGCGGGTTCTTTCCGGTCTTCGATGGAAACGCTTTCCGGCGACAATAATCTCGAAATCACCGCATCCGGCGGCATTGCCGAGAATCTCGTTGGTACGCTGGCGGGGCTGCCTTATCCGCTGCGCGTTTCGCCACGGATGGAAAGTTTTGCAGTGCTCCCCGACACCAAGCAGACTCTTCCGCTGATCGGTATCGACCTCATCGCGGAAGCGAATTCTCTGGCCGATTCGTTTGGCGATTTGCAAACAGCAGAGCCCTCGGCCGCTTTGCCCGCTTCTACGGCACCGGCGGACGACGCGCTGAAATTTCTGAGTGACTCCGGCAGCATCTGGGTTGGCTCAAGCCTGCATCGCAAAGCCGGCGACCGGCTCTCGCTGCTGATCAACGATCAAGTCCGAGACTATACCGTCCGCGGCGTCTATCCCGATGCGAACGGCAACGAATCGGCGATCCTGATGGACATTGCTTCGGCGCAACGCGCGCTCTCGCGCTTCGGGCGCGTCGATCGCATCCTTATTAAGACGCCTGTCGCGCCGGAACTCGAGGAATGGCAGCGACGCCTGCGTTCTGTGCTTCCACCCGGGATCGAAGTGCGGCCGCAAGGCACCGGGACCAGCGAGAATCGTCAGATGCTCGCGGCGTTCCGCTGGAATCTGCGCTTGCTTAGCTATATTTCTCTGGTTGTCGGCGCGTTCCTGATTTACAACACCATTTCCGTTTCCGTGGTGCGCCGCCGTCCGGAAATTGGCATCGCCCGGGCACTTGGCGCGAGCCGCGGCACAATTCTTGTGGCATTTCTCGGCGAAGCGGCGAGTTTCGGTGTCGCTGGTGCGCTCATCGGTCTTCCGCTCGGCCGGGTGATGGCCATTGGCGCCGTGAAGCTTATGGCTGTCACGGTGCAATCGCTGTACGTGAGCAGCCGCCCGGGCTCGATTGAGCTGACCGCGGGTTCTGTTCTCGTCGCGATGTTGATCGGCGTAGGAATCGCGGTCGCTTCCGCGTATTCACCTGCGCGGGAAGCCTCGTTGGTTTCGCCGGTGCAGGCGATGGCGCGCGCGCGCCGCGAATACGAGGTGCGCGTGCACAAATCGCGCGATCTGCTTGCCGCTGCGCTGCTGGCGCTGGGTGCGGCCGCCGCATCGCGGGCGCCTGCTGTTGCGGGAAAGCCTTTCTTCGGCTATCTGGCGGCGTTTTTGCTGATCATCGCGTCGGCGCTGGCGATTCCCGCTTTCGTCGCGCTGGTCATGCGCATTTCGTCGCGGTGGCTGGGCCGCAGCTTCGGTCCGGAAGCGCTGCTGGCCTCGCGGAGTCTCGGCGCGTCGCTGCGGCGTACATCCGTGCTGGTGGCCGCGCTTTCCACTGCCATCGCCATGATGGTTTCAGTCGGGATCATGGTGGGCAGCTTTCGCGAAACGGTCATCTCCTGGATGAACCAACAGCTTCCTGCCGATCTGTACATTCGCCCGGCAGGCGATGCTGCCGCCGACCGCCATCCGACTATTTCGCTCGACGTTGCCGAAGATATTGCCAAGCTTCCGGGCGTTGCCGCGGTCGACCGGCTGCGCGCTTACGAAATCAGCTATAACGGCCGTCCGGTGATGCTCGGCGCGGCCGATCTTTCGGCGCATCGCGCACATCGGGGCTCTGATTTTCTCTCAGGCCGTCCGGTCGCTGAAGTGCTGGCCGAGCTTCGCGGCCCTAACAACGTCATCGTCAGCGAGCCGTTCACTTACAAGCACCACGCCGGCACCGGCGACACCATCACGCTGGCGCTTGGCGAATCGCGGGCTGATTTTCGCATCATCGATGTTTATTACGACTACTCGAGTGAGCGCGGCGAAATCCTGATGGATCGCAATACGCTGCTGCGGTATCTTCCCGATCCGGCGCCGTCCAATCTCGCGGTGTACGTCGCGCGGGGCGTCAACCCGGAAACCGTGCGTGCCGAGATCCTTCGCGCCGCCGCCGGGCATAGCTTGCTGATTTTTTCCGACCGCGAGATTCGAGGAGAAGCGGTGCGCATCTTCGACCGCACTTTCGCTATCACCTATGCGCTCGAAGCCGTAGCCGTTCTGGTTGCCGTGATGGGCATTGCCGGCGCGCTCCTCGCGCTGGTCATCGACCGCCGCCGCGAACTGGGCCTGCTGCGCTTTCTCGGCGCTGCGCCTGCGCAACTCCGCAAGCTCATTCTCGTGGAAGCCGCGCTGCTCGGCTTTCTTGCGAATCTTGCCGGAGTGGTTCTCGGCTATTTCCTCTCGCTCATTCTCATCTTCGTCATCAACAAGCAATCGTTTGGCTGGACCATTCGCTTTCACTGGCCAGTGGCGATTCTTCTCGGCGCTCTCACTTTCGTTTACGCCGCTACCGTTCTTGCCGGCCTGTATCCGGCCGCGATCGCCGTGCGTCTCAATCCCCTTGAGGTCATTCATGAAGACTGACCTGGCGCGGCGCTGTTCCATCGTGGCGCTGATGGCTGCGATGCTCCTCTGGCAACCCGCTCTCGGACAATCTCCTTATCAAGTCGCACTCCCGGGCTACCATTATTCTTTTCCACACGATTATTTCAGCCATCCCGCTTTCCAAACGGAATGGTGGTATTACACGGGGAATCTGCAATCCGCCGACGGGCGCCGTTTTGGGTTCGAACTGACGTTTTTCCGTCAAGCGATTGATCGCGATGCCGCAAAGAGCGCGGCGTGGAACGCGCAAGATCTCTACCTCGCGCATCTCGCTCTCAGCGATCTCACGGCAGGCCGCTTCTATCACAGCGAGCGCACCAATCGCGCCGGCCCCGGCATCGCGGGAGTTGACCAAGCCGCACAACGCATCTGGAATGGGAATTGGCAAATCGCCTGGAAAGATTCAGAGCAGCTATTGCAAGCTGTTGCTGAATCATTCCAATTGCATCTTACGCTGCATTCGGAAAAGCCGCCGGTCATTCACGGCGAAAATGGCGTGAGCCAGAAAGCGGAAGGGCCCGGCCGCGCATCGCACTATATTTCTCTGACGCGGCTGGTCACCGGCGGCAGCATTATGTTAAACGGCAAAATCGTCGACGTCTCCGGCCTCGCGTGGATGGACCACGAATTCTTCACCCACCAGCTTGGGAGCGAGCAAGCCGGCTGGGACTGGCTGAGCATGCAGCTCGATGACCACACCGAGCTAATGCTCTTCCACATTCGCCGGAAGGACGCCAGCATCGATCCATTTTCGGCCGGCACGTATATCGACGCGCAAGGCCACCCCACGCACCTGCGCAAGGAAGATTTCATTCTGCAGCCGGTGGGTGATACGTGGACGAGCCCTACAAACGGCGCAACGTATCCGATTCGCTGGAAAATGGAGATCGCCAAACTGAATATCGCGCTCGAAGCTACGACTCCACTCGCTGCGCAAGAACTCGCCGGCAAAACAAGACTCGCGCCAACTTACTGGGAAGGCGCCATCATTGTGTCCGGCAAGCGCGCCGCGCAACCTCTTAGCGGCCGCGGCTATCTGGAGATGACCGGCTACGACCGCCGCGTCGCGCTGGCTCCCTAGCCTCACGGAATTTGATGTGCTGCGCTCAGCCGCTCACACGGGCAGCGTCTGGCCCTTGGTCTCGTGGCCGAAGGGCAGCACCAGAAGCCCCACGCCAAACGCGACGGAAGTCAACGCCACGGGCATGCCGATGGTGTGAAAGTGCGCGACGCTCGCTCCAACTAAGAACGTAAAGCCCGCGCCGAAAAATCTTCCCACCGACGTCGCGAACGCAAACGCGCTGCCCCGGCATTCGGTCGGATACTGCTCCGGCAGCCACAGCGTATACATCGCAAAGTTCGCGCCGCCAACGCCTAGAAAAAACAAGCACACCAGAAACCATTTCAGCGCATGCGCCGGCAAATAAAACGCGTAGCCGAACCCCAGCGCAATCGACAGCATCATGCAAACGTAGTAGAGCGCCAGCGTAGCCCGGCGTCCCCAGCGTTCCGCCAGCGCCGGCAAAACAATGCATCCCAGAATAGTCGCCACCGAAAGCAGCATGGTCGCCAGCGACACCAGATGTGTTACTCCCACTCCCGCGATGTCCTCTCTTGCCGCAAGCTCGGCTACTGCCGCGGGCACATAAACCGATCCCGCCCACAGTCCCACGATCGAAATCAGCACATAGATCGAGTTCAGCGCCGTGCGCTTGCGAAACTCCGGCGCAAACAATTGCGCGATCGGCCTCACGATCGACCAACTCTGCAATTCCGCCGCTTTGCTTTTCCATCGCTGCGGTTCTTTCACTCCGTAACGAATGAAGCTCACCAGCAGCGCCGGCAACCCGCCCAGCGCAAACATGGCGCGCCATCCGTAGTGCGCCCCCACCAAATAATTGGCCAATCCCGCCAGGAAAAATCCGACGTAGTAGCCGGTGTGCATCCAGCCCGCCGCCATTTTGCGCCGGTCTTCCGGCCACTCTTCGGCAACGAAGGTGCCGCCCATGGCCCATTCGCCGCCAATTCCGATGCCTGAGAGAAAGCGGAACGCTGCCAGCTGCCACACGCGAGTGCTCAGACAGCACAAAAAGGTAAACAGCGAGTACCACAGAATCGTCAGCATCAGCGTGCGCACGCGCCCATATTTATCCGCGAACGGGCCCCACAAAAACGCGCAGCCCCACCCCACCAGAAAAAGCGCGAACAGCAGCCCTCCGTAATAACCCACGCCTGCCAAGTCGCTGCGCAGCCCCGACCGCGGCAAAAGCTCTTTCAGCGCCGGCACCATCACCAGCGCAAAGATGTACGAGTCCATGCCATCGAGCGCCCATCCGCCCCACGAGGCGAAAAATCCGCGCCATTGATTCTTGGTCAGTCGTGTGGAAGTCGGCTCGTTCATCGCTTTCGGCCCTTCGCACACTACGGGCTTAGGCTTTTTTCAGCAAGCACATTTCTATCCGCACTGGTCCGGTCTTCTTCTTTAAGGCAAGCGAAAAAACGCACGCAGCAGCAATACTTGGAGGAACAACCCGCGGGGTCAGGATTTCTGCAGACTTGCCTCTGAGGCAGGAGCAGCCGAATAACGCATCAGCAGTTCGGTCAATTCCTGCGGCCGAATCGGTTTCGAAATGTAATCATCCATTCCGGCCTGCAGGCAGCGTTCCCGGTCTCCCGCCATGGCGTGCGCGGTCATGGCGATGATTGGCAAATGATTCCCGGATAATTTTTCTAGCCCGCGGATAGCGGCGGTAGCTTCGAAGCCGTCCATTTCGGGCATCTGCACGTCCATAAGGACTAGGTCAAAGGAGTCTTTTTCCAAGGCTGTCAGCGCTTCTTTGCCATTTCCGGCCACGGTGACGCCATGCCCGCGTTTCTCAAGTAGCCGGACGGCGAGCACCTGGTTTACGGCGTTATCCTCCACCAGCAGAATGTGCAGATGAGTGGCGTTCTCGCGAAGGGAATGGCGCGTGACCAGAGCGGCTGTCGCCTCGATGGTCGGTTTGGTCCCTAGTGTGGTCAAAATGGCGTCTAGCAGCTCGGCCTGCCGAACGGGCTTGGTCAGATAGGCGGCGACGCCTAATTCACGGCAGCGCTTAGCGTCTCCGCGTTGGCCAGCGGAACTTAACATCATGATGGTGGCGGATTTCCAGTCCGGATTCCTTTTTATGCACTCGGCCAATGCAAATCCGTCCATTTCCGGCATTTGCGCATCGAGCAGAATAAGCGGGTAAATCCTTCCCAAACCTTGTGCTTCTCTGAGGGCCGTTATCGCTCTTGCCCCACTCTCCACAGCCGCGGGATTCGTGTGCCAGTTGCTGAGCATCTTGAGCAGAATTTGCCGGTTGGTGGCGTTGTCGTCGACCACCAGCACTCGCATGTCCCGCAAAGTGGTGGGATCCCTGGGTACTGAAATTCTGGCAGGAGTCTTCTGCAAGCCAAAGTGCGCGGTGAAATGGAAGCGGCTACCTTTGCCAAGCTCACTTTCCACCCAGATTCGGCCGTGCATGAAGGCCACCAGGCGAGACGAAATGGTGAGGCCCAATCCCGTGCCGCCGTAAGTGCGGCTCATAGATCCGTCAGCTTGAGTAAAGGCTTCAAAAATCGCCGCCTGCTTGTCGGGGTGAATTCCGATGCCGGTATCGGAAACTGTAAAATGCATCTGAATGTCGTCAGTTGTACGCCACTCGATCTGGACATACACGACTACTTCGCCCTTCTCCGTGAACTTGATGGCGTTGCCCACCAGATTCACAAGAATTTGCCGCAATCTCCCGGGATCGCCGACCAGCGCATCCGGGATGTCGGGTTGCAGGTCGTAGGCGAGTTCCAAGCCTTTCTGGTGGGCGCGCAGGCTCAGGGTTTTCATGGTGTCGCCAAGACTGTCGCCCAGATTGAAATCGATGGCGTCGATTTCCAGCTTGCCAGCTTCGATCTTGGAATAGTCCAGAATGTCGTTGATCAGCGAAAGTAAGGAATCGGCGGACAACTTCGCCATGTTCAAGTACTCGCGTTGTTCGGAGTCCAGTTCCGTATCCAGGACTAGTTCCGTCATGCCCATAATTCCGTTCATCGGCGTGCGAATTTCGTGGCTCATATTAGCCAGAAATTCGCTTTTCGCGCGGCTGGCTGCCTCTGCCGCTTCTTTCGCTTCCTGCATCGCTTGTTCCGCTCGTTTGCGTACCGAAATATCCTGGTAGATGGCCAGCGAGCCGGACACTTTGCCGTTGACCACCAGCGGCACGCCGTGCAGTTCCACGTCCACCAGGCTCCGGTCTTTTCTTTTGCGCTGTGTGGTTACATTCACAGGTGCTCCGCCCAGCGCGCCTCGCGAAATGTCGCTGACCTCCTCAAGAAGCCTGCCTTCCGCCAGCAGCCCGTCGACGGTCTGGCCCAAGAGCTCCTCGCGGGAATATTGAAACAGCTGTTCAAACGCTGGATTGCACAATTGCACTTTCTGTCCGGAATCCAGAACCACCATCGCCAGCGGGCTGTTTTCAATCAACGCATTCAGAAACGAAGTCCGCTCTTCCACTCTTCTTTCCAGATCATCATGGGCTTTCTGTATTGCCAGATCCCGCTGTTGGATGCGGTCCAGCATTCCGTTGAACTGGTCAAACAAAACTCCGATTTCGTCCTGGCCTCTTTTCACCGCGCGAATGGAATAGTTTTCGTGCGCGGAGACCAATGATGCCGTCTCAGCCAGTTCCTGGATCGGCCCGGAAATCGCTCGCTGCATCCGGTACGACAACAGGTAGGCCACCACCAGCGAACCCAACAACACCACCATGTCGATGGCCACAAAGCGCAGTAAACGGTCATGAAGATCTCCTAAATCCGCCTCCAGGTAAATCGTGCCGATGGCATCGCCATTCAACGCGATGCCCTGGAACAACATCATGTCCGGGCCGACCACCTTGCTGCCATCTCGTTGCACCGCAGGGCAGGTCCCCGCTTGCGTCGCATCCCGCGTGTACTTCGCGAAGACCTGGCCATCCGGCCCATAAATGCAGGCATTCATCACGTGCTGCCTGGCCTGTAGGGCGCTCAGAATCTCCCGTGCCGACTTCGCATCCCGGAAAGCAAGTGCGGCGGTGCTGTTCGATCCGGTCATTTTCGCCGCGGCAACCAGATCTGCCGTCTTCGCTTGCAGGAAACTCGTCCGGTCGTAGATCGTGAACGCCGTCGAAGCTACTAACAACGCCACCGCGCAAGCCGCCAGCACGATGCCTTGCAGCTTGTGACGGATGGAAATGTCTCGGAACCCAGGCATTTTAGTTTCCCTTCGCACGATCTTGATCGTGCACGATCTTCGCCAGCGCCGGCAGTTTCGCGCAATCGCACACACCGTCGCGGGAAAACCACATCTTTGGTACTTGTGGCAGCACTTTCTTCGGAAGGGGGGATTATTCTGAAAAAGTCACACCGGCAAAACCAGGATGCTTAGGCCATGAACCGAGAGGGGGGCCAAGACTCATTCTTGCGGAAGTGCCTGCCTTAATTCTGCTGCATCTTGTAGCGCGCGAACGTGCTGAGATTCCCTTAGTGCCTTATCAGTGACACGAAGAACGCAGCGCACTCCCCAATCGTGGTGAGATGGGACGCAGTAGCGCCTGCCTGCAGGCGGGGTGCCCCGCTGGTGGCGGAAATCGCGGCAACCTCCACCGTGCATCCGTTCTATCGCTGTTGACCTTCCTCCCTTTCCCCGTCATCATCTCGCCCGGTTGTGCGGCCCGCCCCGTGCGTGCTGCCATCCACATCTCCTGCAAAGGCTCCCTCGTGAACATCAAGTCCATCCCCTCGTCCAAGTCGTTCGCCGTCGCTTTCCACACAGTCGCTCTTCTCGCCGTGGCGTGGCTCCTTCCTGCCGCGGCACGCGCGCAGATCAAACCCGAAGTGGCGCAACTCCTCCACCGCTTTTACGATTCGGATGAATTCGCGCCCAAAACCTTTGGTCCCGCCCGCTGGCTCGAAAATGGCGACGCCTACACCACCGTCGAACCCTCCGCCGCGGTTAAAGACGCTAGAGAGATTGTGCGCTACGCGACAGCGGCGGGTGAGCGAAGCGTGATGGTCAACGCGGCGCAACTCACGCCGCCGGGAGCGACCGAGCCAATCAAGATCGACGATTATTCCTGGTCGAAAGACATGGGGCGGCTGCTGGTGTTCACCAATACCAAGAAAGTGTGGCGAGCGAATACCCGCGGAGACTATTGGGTGCTCGACCGCAAGACCGCAAGGCTGAAGAAATTGGGCGGCGAGGGACCGGCAGCGACGCTGATGTTTGCGAAGTTTTCGCCGGAGGCGTCGCGCGTCGCCTACGTGCGCGAGAACAATGTCTACGTCGAGGACTTGGGGAGCGGCGCGATCACGCAACTGACCCGCGACGGCTCCGCCACCACCATCAACGGCACCACCGACTGGGTCTACGAGGAGGAGCTGGCGCTGCGCGACGCATTTCGCTGGAGCCCGGACGGAAAAAGCATCGCGTATTGGCAATTCGATTCGACCGGCGTGGGAATCTTTCCGTTGCTCTACAACCTAGGGGAACCGCGGCAGATTGTGACCGGGTTTCCGTATCCAGGGAACGGGAAGTACCCGACGCGCTTGGATATTCCGTATCCGATCACGGGCACCGCGAATTCGGCGGTGCGCGTCGGAGTGGTGAACGCGAGCGGCGGCGAGACACGGTGGATGAAGGTGCCGGGCGATCCGCGCGACAACTACATCGCGCGCATCGAATGGAATCCTGATTCCGCGCACTTGCTGGTGGAGCAATTGAACCGTCTGCAGAACACCAACGACATTTTGCTGGCCGATACCGCCACTGGAGCCGTGAGCAGCTTGTTTCAAGACCGGGACGCCGCCTGGGTCGACTTGATGGATTCATTCGAGTGGATCAATGGCGGCAAGGAATTTCTTTTCGAGAGCGAGCGCTCCGGCTGGCGCCACGTCTATCGCGTCTCGCGCGATAACGGGAACGCCCGCGCGGTAACCCATGGGGATTTCGATGTAATCGGGATTTCGGGCGTGAATGAGAAGGAGGGCTGGCTGTATTTCACAGCTTCTCCGGAGAATGCCACGCAACACTATCTGTACCGGGCACGGCTCGATGGATCGGGTCAGCCGGAACGCGTGAGTCCGGCGGCGGCTGCCGGCTGGCACACCTACGACATTTCGCCGGATGGCCGCTGGGCTTTCCACTCCTTTTCCAATTTTGACGTGCCGCGATCGACGGACTTGGTGCGGCTGCCGGCGCACGGCTCGGTACGCTCGCTGGTGGACAATGCGGACCTGAAAGCGAAAGCGGCGCCGTTTGTGGCCGCCGCGCCACGGGAGTTTTTCAAGGTCGACGCCGGCGACGGTGTGTCGCTGGACGGATGGATGCTGCGCCCCCCGCGGTTCGATCCGGCGAAGAAGTATCCGGTGCTGGTGTTTGTTTATGGAGAAGCCGCGGGTCAGACGGTGCTGGATTCCTGGTCCGAGGAAAACCTGGCGTTTCACCGTACCGTTGCTGCGCAAGGGTATGTGGTCGTCAGCTTTGACAATCGCGGCACGCCGGCGCCGAAAGGGCGTGCGTGGCGGAAAGTGATTTACGGCGCGATTCAACCGGTGATCGTGAAGGATCAGACGGCCGCCATACAGGCGTTGTTGCGTTCGCGGTCTTATCTCGATGCATCGCGCGTCGGCGTGTGGGGCTGGAGCGGCGGCGGAACCAGCACGCTCAGTCTGATGTTCCGGTCTCCGGACGTGTATAAGGTGGGCATGGCGGTGGCGCCGGTGCCGGATTTGCGCCTCTACGACACCATCTACCAGGAACGCTACATGGGCTTGCCGGTGCAAAATGTGGAAGGCTACAAAAGCAGCGCCCCGATCAATTTCGCCGAAGCACTCGCCGGGCATTTGCTGGTGATGCATGGTTCCGGCGACGACAATGTGCATTACTCGGGAACGGAGTTGCTGCTCAATCGCCTGATCGAGCTCGGCAAGCCCATCGACTTCATGGAATATCCCAACCGTACGCACTGCATCTGCGAAGGTAAAGGCGTGAGCTACCACGTCTACAGCACCCTGCTGCGCTACCTCGAAGCCAATCTCCCAGCGGGTCCGGTAAATCCATAGGCGGTGGGGTCTAGAAAGGGCTGCTGTTGGATTTCAGTTTCTTTCTTTCGAACTGCTCGGCAGCGTAGTTTGCTTCGCGTAAAGTTCCTCGACGCGAGCCAGCGTATCAATCTCCGCAACCGGCTTGTCAGGACGGAAACGCACGATGCGCGGAAACCGCAAAGCGTAACCACTCACGTGGCGGTTGGATTTCTGCATGTTGTTGAACGCGACTTCGATAACGACAGTGGGCGCGACGATGCGACGAAATCCCTGGTCTTCGGTGGTGTGTTGGAGAAAATATTCGGTGTACTCGGCAATCTCAGTGTCGGTGAGACCGGAATACGCTTTGCCAATATTGAGTAGTTGTTCGCCGCTGCGCACCGCGAAAGTGTAGTCGGAGAGAACGCCGTGCCGCTTTCCGTGGCCATACTCGACAGCAGTAACGACCACGTCCAGAGTGGCGAACGGTTCCTTGAGCTTGAACCAGTTGCCGCCGCGGCGTCCGGAGGTGTACAGCGAATCTGGATCTTTTGCAACGATACCTTCGTGACCGGCGGCGCGAGAGTTGCGGAACACGCTTTCAACAGCGGTAACAGAATCACAGAGCTCGGCCCTGGCAAGCTGGATCGCGGAATCGTGCTTAGAGACGAACAGGCTAGCCAGGCGAGTCCGACGTTCGTGCAACGGAAGATCCAGCGCGAGTTCGGAGTTGAGGTAGAGAAGATCGAAGGCGACGAGTCTTACGGGGATTTCTTGCTGGACCCAGAGATTCATTTGATTGGTTTTGCGGCCGAGGCGTTTTTGCAATTCGGTGAATGGCAGAGGATGCGCGCCTTGCCAGGCCAGGATTTCGCCGTCGAGGATGAATTCGCCGGGGAGAGCGGCGATGGGTGCGATGAGTTCCGGGAATTCTCTGACTTCGTCGAAAGTGCGGGAGAAGATTTTTATCCGGCTGGCGCGTTTGTGGATTTGCGCGCGGATGCCATCGTATTTTTCTTCGACGAGGAATTGGGTTTGCTTGGCGTCGAAGAGTTCGGATGCGGTTTCTACGGGCGTGGCGAGCATGAAGCCGATGGGGTGAAACAGAACCATCGCAGCGGAGGCGAGTTGATCTTCTGCGGCGAGGCGAAGCGTTTTGCCGATGTCGCCGGTGAGCATGTTGGCGCGGCGGACGGCGCTGGCGGGGCGGTCGAAGGCTTTGGCGATGGCTTCTTCGACGAGGCTTTCTTTCAGGCCGATGCGGAGATCGCCGGTGATGATTTTGATGATGTATTTGACGTCGGCGGGGCCGGATTTTTCGAGGAGGGATTTCAGAGCGGCGGATTTTTGGGACTGGTTGTGGAGCGTGGCGAGATTTTCGAAAGCAGCGGCGACTTCGGCGATGGGGATGTCTTGGCCGGCGCGGAGATCGCGGAAGGCTTCTTCGGCTACGTCGCCGAGATCGCCGTGTTTGCGGTAAATGGCGGATAGCTCGTCGGGGTTTTTGCCGGTTAGTTCGGCGACGAGGCGGTAGAGCGTGGAGCCGCCGACGCCGAGGACGCGTTCTTCGTGGTGGGGGAAGGCGCGGCCGGTGAGGAAGATGGCCGATTGGCTGGCGTCTTCTATGGGTAGAGATCTCAGTAGGTCGGCCAGTAGGCGGATCTTTTCGAGTTTTTTGGTGGTGGCGGAGACCGCGTAGGCGGTTTGGGTGAACAGGAGCACGGAGCTTAGTGCCTTGCCGAGCCGTGCCGCACAGAGAAATGATCCATTGCGTAACCAATGTTGCCGCAGCCGCTAAACGACAAGGTCTTTGATTTGCCCGTCGCATCGCCGACAAGCTCGATTTCGCTAGCTGCCAAGTTCTTCTCAGCGTCAAGCTTGTGGATCGCCACGGAACGCAAAATATCGTCGTGAAGATCGAGTTCGCTGAACTTCCAGACAATGCCGGCAACTGGATTGTTTTTCATGGGTCGTTCCATTCTGGTATGGAGACTACATTCTGGCGCAGCATGCTGTGCCACTACAACAGAATGAGAAAGGC
>Ga0210384_10002745_pt1 | contig 21173 bp, 13 predicted proteins | sample IncBWH2MmetaG_FD_160574 | JGI IMG/M metagenome (GOLD analysis project Ga0210384, IMG submission 160574) | Forest soil microbial communities from Barre Woods Harvard Forest LTER site, Petersham, Massachusetts, United States - Inc-BW-H-2-M | ecosystem: Environmental > Terrestrial > Soil >...
CCCGCCGCCCTGGAGATCGCCGAAGCCAACGCCGCCCGTCTCCAGCTCGAATTCTCTTCTAAAGATCACTATCCACCGCAGCGGCGGATCTTCTTCCACGACACTGATCTTCTCAACGGACTTGAGGCGGGAACGTTCGACTTCGTCGTTTCCAATCCACCATATGTTGGCCTGTCAGAAGAAGACGAGGTGCAGCTCGAAGTGCGCAAGTTCGAGCCCCGCGGCGCCGTCTTCGCCGGACCGACTGGCCTCGAAGTAATCGAGAAGTTGATTCCCGCGGCCCACGCGGCCCTCAAGCCCGGCGGCTACTTCATCACAGAAATCAGTGGCTCCATCGCCGACCGCGTTCGCGCTCTCCTCGCCGGTTGGCAAGACATAACAATCACCAACGACCTGCAGAAGATTCCCCGCGTGGCCTCCGCCCGCAAACCGTAGCGCCGGCGTCTCGCCGGCTGTCGCGAGGGCGTCCTCGCCCTCGAAAGCAATGGCCCCGTATGGCGAGCCCACTCGAGGCCGCATTCGAGAAAACTTCATCCCCGCTCTCTATCGCCGAATCTATATTGCAAACGATCCTACGAGGCTGCCCATGCAACTCAAGCCTTTTCTGCTCGACGCCTGGCTCGACCAGTACGAACACAATATTGAATTCAATCTCGGCGCCAGCACCGGCCCGGTCTGGACCGTCAACGACATCCTTACCCTGGCTGACGAGGAGACACGCCACCGTTTTCTCAACCACAATCTGGTTTACAGCCGTCCCGCCGGTGCCGACAGCCTGCGCGAAGCCATCGCCGAGATGCAGGGAGTCGACGTCGAAGCCGTGCAGGTCGTTACTGGAGCCTCGGAGGCCCTGGTCGCGTTGATGTGGCTCGCGGCCGAACCGGGCGCCAATGTAATTCTCCCGCAGCCTGGATTCACCACGTTCTCCGCGCTGCCCGAATCGCTCGGTCTCGAAATCCGCTACTACCGCGTGCGCCGTGAGAACGGCTTCCAGATCGATATCGACGAAATCAAGCATCTCGCCGACTCGCGTACCAAACTCATCCTGATCAACAGTCCGCACAATCCCACCGGCGCCACCATCAGCGACGGCGATATGGAATTGCTGCATGCCTTCACCGCCGACCGTGGAATCCAGTTGATCAGCGACGAGGTCTACCACCCTATCTACCATGGACAGAAAACGAAATCTGCCGCGCGCCTCCCGCACGCCACTGTCATCGGTGATCTGTCAAAGGCATTCTCCATCGCCGGAGTACGCACCGGCTGGATGATCGAGCACGATCCCAAGCGCCGCCAGCAATACTGGAACGCCCGCGCCTACTTCTCCATCTGCAATGCGACCACCGGCGAAATCCTCTCCGAAATTGCCATCCGCCGGCGCGACGTCGTACTCGGCAAAACACAGGAGATCGCGAGCAAGAACCTCAAAACGCTCGACCGCTTCATGAACGATCACCGCGACGTGTTGGGCTGGATTCCGCCGAAGGGCGGCATGACCGCGTTCCCCTGGCTCGTGAGCGGCGAAGACGCCCGGCCCTTCTGTCAGGTGGCTACGACTCTAGGATTACTCTTCGCCCCAGGAGATTGCTTCGACGCGCCTTCCCACTTCCGACTCGGCTTCGGCGCCGTCGGCGACCACTTCGCGAAGGCTCTTGATCGAATGGAAGAACTTGTGATGGCAATCGAACAGCGGCGCGACACCATCGAGCCGAAAGTGGGCAGCCGGAACTAGCTCGCTGAGCCACCATAAGTCAGATTCTCACCTCGAGGGACCCCACTTACGATGGAGGGACGGGTGTCCTCGCCCGTCGCATCGGGAAACGAAAATGCGCCTTGGCTGAATTTTGTTCAGCCGACGACCGAGGACCGACGACCGACGACGATCTTCTAGAACGTGACCCTTACCCCAATCTGCGCCGCAAACGGAATCCCCACTGTCGTCCCCGGCCCGAAGAAATCGCCCAGCGCCCCCGCCGGCTTGCGCAGTTGATTCAGGCTCGTGATTGGAATTAGCGTGCTGCAACTCGCATCCCCGCACAGGTCGGTGACGTTGTTATTGGCAATCTGAGACGCCGGCACATTCAACGCTCCCACGTCCGCCACGTAGTTGTTCGCGGGATTGTTGCGGTTAAACAAATTGAAGAATTCCACAAAAGGATTTACCTCTGCCCGCTCCCCGATCTTGAAAGGCCGCCCCACCCGCAGATCTACCTGCATGTAGGGAGTGCCACGGAACTGGTCAAGCTTTGTCTTGACACCATTGATCACCGCGCGATCCGCGCCGTTCGCTAACGTGAACGGGCGCGCGCTCTCTAATTGCGTCAGCGTGCTGGCCTCGATCCCCAGCGGCAGATGCGCCGTCCCCGCCAGCACAAAACGATGTCGTACGTCCTCGCCCGACGGCCCGTAGTCTCCCGGGGCAAACGCATGCAGCGGATCACATACGCCATTCACATAATCAAAAAGTTCGCCCACGGTGCAACCCCAGGTCTGCGCCTTGGCCAGCGTGTAGTGCGCTATCAGATTGACTCGCTGTAGATTGCCCTGCAGCTTGACAGTCAGCCCATCGTAACTGGAGCGGTTGTCGGTCCTGTAAACATCGACGTTCGGAACCACGTCGGCCTGCGACACTCCGGGCGGCAACGTCATCGGAGTAAACAGACTGTCTCCGCCAGCAAATGGGTAAGCGCGGTAGGCGTGCGTGCCGTTCTCGTGAGTCCAGTCGGCGCTCAGCGTCCAGTGTTCGTCGAAGGCGTGCTGAATCCCGGCGCCTGCGTGTAGTGCGTAAGGCGTCTTGTAGTTCGGATCGATGATCGCGCCCTGCCCGCCAAAATTTGCTCCCGGCAGACAGCCCGCATTGTCCGGATTCGTGAGCCCGGGGTCGTTTGCCGGATCAGTGCACGGACCCGGCGCCGCGTTCACCGCCTGGAACGCGCTCACCCAGCCGTTCTGTGCAAGGTCGTTGTAGTACAGTCCAACACTCGCCCGGAACACCGTGTCCTCCAGATGCCCCGGTGAATAAGCGATCCCGAGCCGCGGTCCGAACTGTCTGCGATAGTCGTGCGGGGCGCTTGTAATCAGTGGGATTCCGAGTGCCTTCAGCGTGAGATACGCCGCGTTTTGCAACTGGTTCCGTCCCGATGCGTCGAACAAGCCGAAGGTCGTATCCCACCGCAAACCGTAATTGACCGTCAGGTGCGAGTTCACACGCCACGAATCCTGCGCATACAAACCCAAGCGCCGAATACTCTGCGTAAAGCTGCCATTGCCCGCGGGAGTCTCGGTGCAGCTCACGTCACTCGGCGTCGTGGCGCAGCTCGGATCAAAGGTAAACGTCCCGGGATTGGCCACGTAGAAACTCGGATCATTCGCATACTGCAAAAAACTCTCCGCCGTGCCCGACAGCGCTCCGCTCAATACCGGCTCATGAATAAGGCTGATTCCGAACTTGGGCGAGTGCTTCCCAGCCGAATGGCTCAGGTCGTAGCGGAACTGATATTTCTCTTGCTTCCGTAGCACGGGAAACGCCGTGATCGGCGTCTGGAACTGGTTGTCGCCGAAAGTCTCGAATCCCGAGATCGTCGAAAACGTCGAGCTGAACGGGAACGCCAGCGCGAAGCCCAGATCCTGGTTCCGTGACTCCGTGTGATGGAGAAAACTGGCATCGAACGTGAACGAGCCCAGCCACGTCGGGCTGAACGTCATCTGGTTGTTCAGCACGATGTTCGTGTACTTCGACCCTGAAGTTGCTCCCGTCGAGGGCAAAGTCGCCTGCTGCACCAGGTCATTATTCGTCGTGTAGTTGTCGAGCGAGCCGCGCACGAACCACTGCGACCGGTTCGACTGCGCCCAGTCTAGCCGCAGCAACCCCATATAGTTGCGGAAGGGTACTTTTACCGAATTCGGCACCGCGATTGAATCCACGCCCAGCGCTTGCCCATCGGAATTGACTCCATGAATCAGCCCCATCGAGGCCAGCGACGCCAGTGCGTTGAACTCCCCCAGGCTGTTCGTGCTGTAGTTGACGCTCGCGTTCTCACGCACCCCTTCAAACGACCCAAAAATCCAGAACGTGTCTTTCTTCAGCGGCCCACCCAGTGTGGCCACATAGTTCTGCCGCGAAAACGGCTGTTTTGGCTGCGGCGGCGGATTATCAATCGGAAAACGCGCATTCAACCCCGACGCCCGCTCGTAAAATGCGCCGCTGCCATGCCACAGGTTGGTTCCGTGCTTGGTCGTAATGACCACCGAACCACCCACCGTCCGCCCGGTATCCGCCTCTTCATTCGACGTGCGGACCGCAAATTCCTGGATCGCGTCCGGCGAGAAGTTCTGCAGGAATCCGCCAATATAGTCGTCGGAATTATCGCCGCCATCCACCGATAGGTCGACGTTCAGCCCAGAACTCCCCCCAAACGACACCGCCGTAATCCGCGCCTTCGTGGGGTCTGAGGGTTCCACGGGCTCGGTTCCCGGAACCAGATAAGCAATGTTGGCGAAGCTGCGATGTGCCAGCGGGATGGTCTCGAGGTCGCGTGAGCTGACCGCGCCTTGGTGCACCGCGCTCGCAGTGTCAATCGGCTCTGTCGTAACTGAGGATGACGTCGTTCCTTCCACGCTGATGGATTCTGGCGCAGCTGCCGGGTTGAGCGTCACCGTGACATCGCGAACCATGCTCACTACGACATCGATGTCCGCGCCCGCCGGTGAAAAACCCTTTGCATTCACGCTGACGTGGTATGCGCCTGGAAGCAGCCCTTCAATGCGGAATTCTCCGCGATCGTTGGTTTCCGCCCCGCTTGTCAGCGACGAGCCTCTCGATTCCGCGACTACCCGTGCCCCCGGGATGCGGGCTCCACTCGCATCCTGGACTTCGCCGCGCAACGATCCGCGCGGGTTCTGTGCTTGCACGGCTGGCGCGACGATCAGACAAACGATCCCGACCCACAAAGGCAAAAACCATCGGAGACGCGGCAATCTGGCTGTGACGGTGAGGGTCTGCATGGACATTGGTCAGGGGGAATCTTTCGAACGGGTTCCGCCATTCCAGCGCTTGAGTTTCTTCGGCCCGGCAGGCGGCGAAGGGCGCGGCAATCGTTCGAGGCTATCGGCAAGCCACTTCTACTACCAGAACTCGTAGCCATCAATGTACGTCCGCGAGAAACTATTTGATTTGCAACTAGAGGGATAGTAGAGTCCAGACCTCCCAAAAAACGTGCGCGTCGGCAACTTACAACGGTATGTAAGTCCCGGCAACCAGGCTAGGTGGAAGTCAACCCTTTTTTGCTTTACTCACCCACGAATTCTCCAGGAGAAGTAATGACCCCAGGCATGCGCTGTACTTCCTCAGTACTTATTGGGCTGGTTCTGCTGTCGCAGGTCGCTGTGACGCAAACCACTCCTACTAAGCCGCCCTTCCGCGATATCGATTCTTTCGTCGCCTACGTCAATGCTCACATTCGCGCTCCCTTTGACCGAGACAGCGCGCGCCTGCCGAGTGGTGCTCAGAGCGCAATCCTTGCCAACGCTGCGAAAGCCAAGGCTGTGCGCGCGACAGCGGCGGCATCCACAGCCGCAGCTACCCATAACATTAAAGTGAATCAGGACCGCAACCCCTGGCCCAAGGCGGAAGTCGGCGCCGCCGTCGACCCCGTGACGGGAAAGAACTACGTGGTTATGACCAACGATTTCCGCGAGAACTACGATTATCAGTTCTACCACTCCTCCACCGACGCAGGCAGCACCTGGCATGACGACGCCATGGTCGGCGGGTTCGACCCCGTTAGCGGAGGTATTCCGCTCACGTTTCAAAGCGACCCCGGCGTGGCCTTCGACTCCGCGGGACACAGTGTGCTGTCCACCATCACCGGCAATTTGATCTTCGACTTCACCGGCGACGGCTATATCAATCAGGATACCGAGATCGAAGTCGCCGAGGGCTTTGCCAACGGCACCTACACCAGCCTCATTCCCATGGTGGTGGATTTCCAGCAATGCAGCGGAACTTTCCTCAACTTCGTCTGCCCGATTCAGCTCGATAAGCCACTCATCACCATCGACAACGTGCCTGGCAGCCCGAACAAGGGCACCATCTACGTCTACTACACTGTGTTCTGCGTACAGAACGCCCCCTGCAAGGATGGCAGTGCGACCATCCCCGCTTTCTCATCCTCCATCGTGGAGTCTCACGCTGCGGGCGCGGGCCTGCCGTTTTCCGTGCCTAAGCTCGTAAGCGGCTGGCATGCTCAGGAACAGTTCTCGTCCCTGGTCATCGACAGCCACGGCACGCCGCACATGTTTTACGACGACTTCAGCCTGCTCAGCGGCGTGGTGCGCATGTTCGAGTCGACCTACAACGGCACATCGTGGAAGTTAGGTGCGGCTCCGGTTGCCAGCTTCAACTTCAACGGAATGGCCAGCCTGAACTGGGGCTTCCGCAACTCCGGAACGATCGCTCCGGGCTGCGGAATTCACGGTGACACCGCCTACTGCGCCTTTTCGGCCAACCAGATCGTCGGCGGGCCGGCAGAGAGCGGAGTAAGCGCCTACGTCGCCGTCGTTAACACGCTAACCGGTGCTTCCAGCGTACATCGCGTGAATAACGATACCTTCGGCAACAGCAAGGACCACTTCTTCCCGTGGGCCACCGCCAAAGCCGACGGATCGGTGTACGTTGGCTTCTACGACGACCGCAACGATCCGTTCAACACCAACGTCGAATACTTCGTCGCCAAGTCGACCGACGGCGGCAGCACGTTCTCTGCGCAAAGCGCCGTCAGCGACGTTGCCTTCAATCCCTGCACCGGCTTCCCCGGATGTGGCTTCTTCGGCGACTATACGCAGCTGGTTTCAGGTCCCGATGGCGTCGTCCACGCCGCCTGGTCTGACACTCGCGACGGCGCCAGCATGCAGATCTACTCGCAAGCCGTTACCTGGTAAGTGCGACAAATTCACCTAGCATTCGCTTCAGATTCCGGGAGAGTTCAGACTCTCCCGGGATTTTGATTTTGGACAGTTTTAGTTCGCGACCGAAGCTATCTCATAAATCGGCTTTGAAAGGGCGTGGCTTGACAGCTTGCAGAAAAACGACCGTAGCGCCGGCGTCCCGCCGGCTGTCTTGAGGGCATCTTGCCCTCACGCACTGTATCAGCGCACTCCTTCAGCCACGCCGTCCAGAGCCGCATAAAAGCTGGGGCTTTAGCACCTGAAGAGACCGAAGCTTACACGTTTGGCCCACTATTTTCCTTGTCAGCATTTCCGCGGCTCGACCATACGGGTTGGCTTTTCACGAACTCACAGCGTTTCCCCTCAGGCTCGGTGTACACTTCTTCGCTCTGCCAGTTTCTCGACTTCCTCTTCCTTGGAGCGTGATCTTGAATCGGCGTTGCCTGAATCTCATCCTCTTCACATTGCTGGCAGTTCAAATCGGATTCACTCAGTCCTCCGCGCCTGCCTCTGGACCCGTAAAACCACTCACGATCGAATCGATCTTCGCGGAAGGTGGAATTACCGGGCGCGCGCCAGAGGCGGTGCAGTGGAGTCCCGATGGCAAGAAGCTGGCATTCGTCCAGCGCGATGATGCCGGCGAGCACGGCGAGCTCTGGTACGTGGACGCCGCTACTGGCGAGAAGAAAGTGTTGGTCAGCGAAGCGAAGCTCGCGGGCCTTGCGCCCGACGCCACCAAAATTAAGGATGAGCGCGAAAAGGAGCGGGTCCTCCGCTATCACGTCGCCGCCTATGTCTGGAGCCCGGACTCGAAGTATTTGTTGTTCAATGCCCAGGGACAGCTCTGGGTCTACAGCCTCGAGAATGGGGTTGCCGTGCAGTTCACTTCGTCGCCCGAGCCCAGTGGTGATCCCAAATTCTCGCCCGACGGCATGCGCATCGCCTACATCCGCAAGCACAATCTCTATGTGCAGCCAATTGCCGGACAGGACAGCCACGCTCTTACCGATGACAACGACGAAAACATTCTGAATGGTGAAGTGGATTGGGTCTACGCCGAGGAACTCGAGGTGCGCAGCAACTATTTCTGGTCCCCCGACAGCAAGGAAATCGCCTTCCTTCAGATGGACGAAAAGCAGGTTCCGACCTATCCCATCACCGATTGGATTCCCACGCATCCCAAGGTCGAACAGGAGAAATATCCCAAGGCGGGGGATCCCAATCCCGCGGTGCGGCTTGGGGTCCTTCCCGCCAAGGGCGGCAAGCCCAAGTGGATCACCCTGACCACCGACACCGACATCTACGTTCCGCGGTTCGGATGGGTGCGCGACGGCATTCTGTGGGCGCAGGTACTAAATCGCGCGCAGGACACCTTGGACCTGTACTTCATCGACGCGAGGAGTGGGCATTCGCGCAAAGTTCTCAGCGAGAGCAGTCCGGGAAGCTGGGTCAACGTCAACGACGTTTTCCGGATTCTGAAGTCGGGCGATCGCTTCCTGTGGTCGAGCTGGCGCGACGGCCACACTCACCTCTATCTCTACAGCTTCGCCAAGCAGAATCCGCTCGACAGCGATGCCAAGCTCGAACGACAGCTCGAGAAGGGTGATTACGAAGTTTCCTCGATCGAAGGCGTGGACGACAACTCGGTATACTTCGTCGCCAATCAGGGAGACTATCACCGTCGGAACGTATTTTCGGTAAAACTCGATGGCAGTGATTTTCGCCGCCTTTCGCAGACGGACGGCTGGCACGGCGCCGACTTCGCGGAGGATGGAAAGCACTGGCTCGATCGATACTCTGCCGTAGTGACCCCGCCTGAATGGTCGTTGTGCACGACAGGCGGTCTCTGCACCAAGGTATGGGAATCGCACAGCGTCGCTGACTATGGGCTTGTCCCGCCGAAGTATCTCGAGTGCAAAGCGGACGATGGCAGTACGCTTTACGGCCAGCTCTTTCTGCCTCCCGACAGCCCCGCCGGAAAAATTCCGTTGATCGTCTACGTTTATGGCGGACCGGCGGCGCAACTGGTGACTGACGCCTGGGAAGGCACGAACGGACTGTTCCACCAGCGGCTGCTGCGGAAGGGTTTCGCGATCTTCACCGTAGACAATCGCGGCACGCCCAATCGGGGGCGCGATTTCAGCGCCTCCATCCGGCATGAGTTTGGCGCGATCGAACTCAAGGATCAGCTGGCCGCGCTCAAGGAACTTCTGTCTCAGTACCCGCAACTGGATCAGGATCGGATGGCGATCTGGGGATGGTCCAACGGCGGGTCCATGACGCTTTACGCCATGACCCATTCGGAAACGTTCAAGGCTGGGATCTCAGTTGCGCCGGTGACCGACCAGCGCAACTACGACACCATCTACACCGAGCGCTACATGGGTCTGCCAAAGGACAACCCCAAGGGATACGACGACGGCGCAATGGTCAAGGTCGCGGGGCAGTTGCATGGGGCCTTGTTTCTCGTACACGGCACCAGCGACGACAATGTTCACTTCCAGAACAGCATCCAGATGATCGACGCCCTCATTAAGGCGGACAAGCCCTTCCGCCTCATGATTTATCCCAACAAAACCCACGGCATCGCCGGCAAAGCGGCGCGCACCCACTTGTTCCAGTTGATGGAAGAACACTTCGAGCGGGAACTGAAGTAGCGGGGCACGCATGCATCGCATGGCACTGGGTGATTTTGAGTTGAGTGTCTTCTCCGACGGAACCTATCCGCTCGATGGAGGCGCTTTCTTCGGAGTCGTCCCCAAAGTGATGTGGTCCCGCAAAGCGGCTGCCGACGACAAGAACTTCGTCTGGGCAGGTCTCAACTCACTCTTGATTCGCACCGGCAAGCACAACGTACTGGTCGAGACCGGCATCGGCAGCAAGCTCAGCGAAAAGATGGTGAAGATTTACGGGCAACCCGCGAAGTTGCTCGACAATCTGGCAGCCGGCGGCATCGCTCCCGACGACATCGACATCGTGATCAACACGCACCTGCACTTCGATCATTGTGGCTGGAATACAGTGCGGAGGGGAGACAAGGTAACCGCCACCTTCCCCAGGGCAAAGTACTACGCGCAGGAAGGCGAGTGGCGCCACGCCCAGGAGCAGCATATCCGGGACGCGGTCAGCTACATCAGCGACAACTACAATCCGCTGATCGAGAGCGGGCAGATGGAACTGCTGCACGGCGACCGCGAGATTGTGCCGGGAATTTCCGTGAAAGTGTTCCCCGGTCACACCGCGCATATGCAGGCGGTCGTGGTTGCGAGCGCCGGGAAGACCGCCTGCTACATCTCTGACCTGATACCGACCAGTGCGCACCTCGATCTGACGTGGCTCATGGCGTTTGATCTGTACCCGCTGGAGACGATCAATAGCAAGCGCAAATACTACGCGGAGTCCATGCCCGAGAACTGGCTCACCGTGTTTACACACGACCACGCCGTGCCCTGGGCACATATCGAGAAAGATGAGGCGGGGAAACTACTAGCGCGGGCGGTGTAGGGCACGAACTGCGTAGGGCACGAACCGCGTAGGCACAGCCGCCCTCGGCTGTGCAGCCGAGCGCTAGCTCGGCAGGGTTTCTGTGCTAGTCACGAGAAACGCGGAGCTTCGCTCCGCCGGACAGCCGAGGGCGGCTGTCCCTACATGAGCGATTCTGTTCTCAAAGAAGTCTTCCACCCGCTTCAAAATCTCTGTGTCTTCCCGCGCTTCGTAAATCGCTTTCCTCAGCCCCGCGCCGCCCGGAACTCCGTGCGTGAACCAAGAAGCAAACTGCTTCATTTTGCCGGACGCATCCGGGAACTTTTCCTCGATCAGCATTCGGAAGTAGGTCCGGATCATCTCGTAGCGATCGGTCTCTTCCGGTTCGTCGTACCGGCCAGTGGCCGTGTACTGAACAATCTGGCGAAAAATCCAGGGGTTGGAGGCTGCGGTACGGCCGATCATGACAGCGTCGCATCCAGTTTGCGCGATCATCGCGCAGGCGTCCTCGGGCGTGCGAATGTCGCCGTTGCCGATTACCGGAATCTTGACCGCGTCCTTCAGCGCCGCGATCCATTCCCAGCGGGCATTGCCGCTGTATCCCTGCTCCCGGGTGCGTGCGTGCAAGGCAACACCGCACAGGCCGCAGGCTTCGGCCAGCTTCGCCAGCTCCACGCAGACGATTTCCTCGTCGTTCCAGCCGGCGCGGAACTTCACCGTGAAGGGAATTTTCACCGCCGCGCGAACCGCCTCGAAGATCTTCCCAATCGCGGGCAAATCGCGCAGCAGTCCCGAGCCGCCATTACACTTCACGACCTTCTTCGCGGGGCAGCCGAGGTTCAGATCGACCAGGTCAAAGCCCAGCCCCTCGACCATGCGCGCCGCCTCGGCCATCACCTCGGGATTACTGCCGAACAGCTGCGCCGAGATGGGGTGCTCGTCCTCGTAAAAGTGCAGGTAGCGCTTGGCCTTTTTGTCCTTGGCGCGGAGTACGCCGTCGGCCGAGGTGAACTCGGTCATGATCAGGCCGCAGCCCGTCAGATTGCGAATGAAGCGGCGGAATACTGTGTCGGTGACGCCAGCCATCGGGGCCAGAACCGTTGCCGGGGCAATTTCCACCGTGCCCAGACACACCTTAGTGGGCACCGGAGCAAGGCTGCGCTCTTGAGGGGTGTTGGCCGGCTTGTCCCAGTACTTACGCACGTCGTTATTCTAGCCCGAAGGCAACAGAAAGCCCCCGCCTAAGCGAGGGCTTCGATTTTCGAGCTGCCGCGAATGGTTACTTCTTCGCCGCTTCGGCCTTGGCAGCATCGCTCTTCGCGTACTTGCGGCGGAAGCGCTCCACGCGGCCGGCCGTATCGAGCAACTTCTGCTTCCCCGTGAAGAAAGGGTGGCAGTTCGAGCAGATTTCCACATGCAGATCGCCCTTGTGAGTCGACCGGGTGGTGAAACTGTTGCCGCATGCGCACATGACGCGAATCTCTTCGTATGTGGGATGGATAGCAGCCTTCATAATAGGGTTAACCTCAATTCGAATCCTTTGATTCTACAGGAAGCCCGCGAGATTCAGCAACCTCCAAGCTGCTGACTACACGGTGTTTCCGGGCCGGTACGCTAAGGGACTTGGTATGATTCGGGCATCGTGGGTGGCGCTGACGAAAAAGAAAAACGGCAGGACCGACCTCCTGCCGTCGACGAACCTTAACCTGTCGACCTATTTCTTATTGACCGCCTTCTTCAGTTCAGCTCCCGGGGTAAACTTCGCGACTCTGCGGGCGGCAATTTTGATCGTGGCACCGGTCTGCGGATTGCGCCCATTGCGAGCCTTTCTCTGCGAAACAGAGAACGTGCCAAACCCGATCAGAGCTACCCGGTCTCCCTTCTTGAGGGCAGCAGTGATGCTGTCCACTGCGGTGTCGATCGCGGTGGTCGCTTGTGTCTTGCTAACTTCACAAGCTCCCGCGATGCGGTCCACGAGATCAGCTTTGTTCATCGTCTCTCCTAGGCAGAATTCCAGTCTGCCCCAGCCAGATTCTGGGGGAAGTGAAGCACGCTTGCCGAGGCGGAATCCTGATGGCGCTATTCTCCCCCGACTTCTCGCATTGTCAACTGTGAATAACTCACCGCAGCCGCATGGTTCTTGCTTGCGCCGCAAGAGCCATGCGATTAACCCGCCAAAACCCTGCTGGGCGGGGCATTTGAGCGTCGCAGGTGACGATCTTGATTCCAAGGTTACTCAGAAGTACATGCCATCGGAATCGCTGGCACGAGGCCTGTATTTCCCGGTTTTCCTCGGTCCTCCACAGCCCTGCGCGCTGCTCCACAGGAAGTACACACCCATTTGCCAGTTTCACCTTGCCCGAACTTGCTGACGGGTGGCACAGTCTAAACAGAGGAAAGTATTCGGCCATGAAGGTGTCGGCAGAAGTTTGTCCGCTGTGCGATGGAACGGGGTGGAAGAGCGTCAACGAGTCCGGCGACCGGCGCGTCGCCCGCTGTGATTGCCGGCTGAAGGCGCGAGCCGAGAAGCTGCTGGAAGCGGCCCGCATCCCAAAGCGTTACGAGCATTGCGAATTGCCGAGCTTCACCACGGACTTTCCCGGCGCCCACGCATCGCTGGCATTGGCCCACATCGCGGCCTCGAAATTCGCTCAGGAGTACGAGTCGGGCGACGGCACCGGCCTTCTGCTGATCGGCAAGATCGGCACGGGCAAAACGCATCTTGGCGTCGGCATTCTGAAAGAGCTGATCCAGTCCCGTGGCGTCAACTGTCTCTTTTGCGACTATCGCGAGTTGCTGAAACAGATTCAGAACTCCTACAACGCCTCGGTACAAACCACCGAACTCGACGTGCTGCGCCCGGTTTTTGATGTGGAGGTCCTTTTTCTCGACGAACTGGGAGCGGTCAAACCGACCGAGTGGGTCTGGGACACGGTAAGCCTCATTCTGAATACGCGCTACAACAACAACCGCACGACCATCATTACTACCAACTTCGACGACCAGCCCGCCGCGGCAACCAGCGGTTCTCTGTCCCCGGCTCGCGCCGCTGTGCGGGAAGAGACTCTCGGCGACCGCATTGGAGAGCGCATGCGCTCCCGCCTCCACGAAATGTGCCGCATCATCAAGCTGGACGGTCTCGACTTCCGGCAGAAATTTCGCAGCGCAAATTTCCGCTAAGCCGCTCCTTGGATGGTGACCGAGACCGCGGCTTCTACGATGCGCGAGTCAGACACGCGGTCGGCTACGAGGATGCCCGCGTTTTTCCGCGCACTCTTCGAGCCCCGCGCCAGCGTCTCCCCGAGTGCTTACCGAAAAAGTCGGTGTCTAATCTGCGTTGCGGATTCTCAAGGGCCAGCCTGTGCGACGAATCGGATCGAAGAACGGGGTACCCCCCCTCCCCCGGTCTTGTGGAATCACGAGGTTACGCTGAAGAGAGCAGCAAAATCTTTGGTTTCAAAGAACTTATAGGCAAAATATTCCGGACAAAGGACTTAGCGTCCGGAACCGTCCTGCCTGGGAGATACGCCCAGCGAGTTAGCTATATCGCACGGAGCGCGGAGCGGGATAGGAGTTAGGTCACGGGTGAGTGTGACGGACGAACCTCGGGGGTGAGGCGCCTGATCCCAGGTTAGCGTCCAAAGAACGGACGCTAACCTGCGGCACCTGACAACGCCGCTTTTACGAGTCTGTCGTCTCGACTGAAAGCAAACGAGTCGAGAACCTGCGCTACACCAAAGACACCCGGTGAAACGCGGTTTGCTGCTCTAACCTGATCAATGGCGCTGGAGCAGTTATCGACATTACCGCCTATGGAGAAGCAGGCCTGGTGTTAGTGGACGAGTAGAAGAATGCGGAGCTCAAAGTTCGTGCCGGGGTGAGGTTGCGGTTCTTGCCTCCCACCCTTCGAAAACCGCGAAGGGTGGGGCAGCCTCAGTTGTGGTAGGTTCAGAAGTTCGTGAAAGGTGGGCCAGCCCCAATGTTCCTACATTCCATAGGAGATGAGATGGGGTCATTGAATCGTTCAGACGAAGAGAAACATTCTACGCCGAAGCCTATTTTGTTCATTATGGCTCGCGGAAGGTCCAGATTTCTTGTGATTGGTTCGTTAACTGGAACCATCATCTTGTGGATAGCTGTAAGCGGCGTACTTCTGATCCGTGGCTCCCTTCACGGTTTAGGTGTAGCGAATGTGGTTGTGTCGTTACTGGCTGTCTTTCCTTTTGCATTGGCAATTGCCTACTTCCAATGGAAAAAGTTTCAGAAGATAGCCTCTATGGAAGGTTCATCCGTCGGTGACCAGGACACAAGAGAAAGGAAGTAAGTTACGCCGCAAAGAACAATGCTCCGAAACGCGAACCCCGAAGCCGAGTCAGTAGGGTAGCAATGGGGCTGGCCCACCTTTGCCCGGTGTTGCGAAACCCTCAACAAATGTGGCTGCCCCACCTTTCGCGGTTTTCGAAAGGTGGGAGGCACGAACCTCAAACCCTGCAGGTCGCTGACATGGGCTGGGGTTCTCCTCCGCAAGGCGAAAAAGGTCCGCGGGCCGAGATTAGATTGGGGTCCGCGCTTCCCACCCATCGAAAAGCGCGATGGGTGGGGCAGCCTCAGCTGTGGTAGTGTCCCCGAAGGGCGGCGAAAGGTGGGCCAGCCAGCCCCATATTGATCTATGTCCTCGGCGTTACCCGCCGCAGTGATTCCCGCACAGAGATTATGCTCCAGGCTCCAGCGGACGGAAGGTATGACCGCCAAACTGGTCTCCGGAGTTCATCGGTGCCAGCTGAATTCTAGTCTCGCTCATTCGCAAATGGACGCGAACGACCCCCACCCGACCGAGAGTTCGGTTCCGTAGGCTTCAGGTCACAACACGTCGTGACACACGGCGTTGCCAAACGGCGTTCAGAGCGCAAACAATTGAAATGAATTAGGCGGTGCACGGATGAATTTAGGCGGTTTCTCAATTTGGAGATTTCTTGGGATTTCGGCTTTCAAGTCTAGGACTTCGCGAACAATCGGTATTCCCCTTACAAAGGGCGGGCGACGTCGGAAGCTTGGCGCCATGATTCTGAGAATATTTGGATTCTAAAGGCGCATGAGGAACTGGAAATCATGAGAGTAGACGTGTCTGGACACAACTTTGTATTTCCCAACCAGTGCGCTTGTTGCTGCGCCCCGCCGAACAGCGAATTAACAATCTCGGCGAGCAGATCCCGTGGGCGCAAGGTTGTTCATACGGAAACCAAGTCCTGGGACGTCCCCTACTGCACTGATTGCATTCGACACATAAGGCTTGCTGAGGCAGCCGGTTCATTTGCAAGGTCATTTACCGTCCTCTCGGTTCTTCTCGGGGGGCTTTTGGCGTTCGGTATAAATCTGTTCTTGGGCGCTGCAGTTGGGGTTGTTGCGATTGTAGGGACGATAGCAGTCTTCGGCATGAAACTACGCCAGGCGCGCGCGGCGTGCAGCCCTAATTGTGTCGATGTCGACAGAGCAATTGCCTACTTGGGGTGGTATGGAACACTACACAAGTTTGAAATTCGTTCTCAACGCTTCGCTTCCGATTTCATAACAGCAAATCAAAAGAAATTGGTGAATCTGAAATCTGACGCCAGGCAGCTGTTAACAGCAGGCGATTCGGCATTCAAGCCGACTATGTCTCGTTCGCCGCGTCGGTATGTCAGTTGACGTGGCTCTTCCTGCTCAACTGACTATGCAGAGCCACAGCCGCCCAGCCGCCAAGCGAGTAAAGGACACGGGCATTAACCTGCGAAACTGGGCGCAGCATTCCCTAATTTAATGCGGCCGTCGCCTTTGATTCATGGAGTCGAATTTGCTCCATAACGAACCGATGGAGCTCACTGACCGAGCCTACGAATCCATCGTAAATGTCCCGCAGCTGGGTAAAGGACACGAAACTGTCGGGATCATCAAAAGTGATCACATTCCTCTTGAGCAATATAGGATCAAATTTCATCTTCTCAATTTCGACTTCAACAGCAACCCATGGCGCGGTCTCGTGAAAGAACAACTTTCGATTTTCCCGGAGCTCAGCAATCCATCTGGTATCGATGTTATTGTCTGCCAGAATCGACCGAAGATCGGCCTCCTTCAGTGCTCTTCCAAATAACGTACGGAGAAGCTCGACGAGAAACTTGCCCACGATCTCGTACAGGGATCGCGTCTCGAATATGAATGAATCCATATCTAGCAGCAGTTCATAAGGCAAGTCTTTGTCTCTAGGGGTAAAGACACTTTGCCGTGCCAAGGCGTCTTCAACCTTCGGAATGTCTGACTTTAATTCCTCGCGAAGTTGGGCGACACGATTGTTGAGGCGTCGGATGCACAATCCCAGCATATGCATGCGCGTTGTGATCGCAAAACCCAGCTCCACTCGAGGGGTCTCCGACCAGCGTTCGAATGCCTTGCGCAACTCGGGATCGGAGCTGTTGAGCAGCCTCGACATGATTGTCAGGACCCATCCGTTTTCGGGTACATAATCTATGTGCAAGTGCCGAACGGTCATTTCTTAATTTTAACGTGGCGGGACCAGATCCGGGGGTGCATATTCCCTCCCGTCATCTTCTAACCCTCCACTGGTTTGACCCTTTTTTCCACCCGCCTGTACTATCAAGGTTTACCCCTCAGCCCATGGCTTGGACCGTTGCGTGACGGTTCTTGAACCTTTGGCGACCAAACAAGATGCCCCACGAACTGCCCAAAGCGTACGAGCCGGGTGCGATTGAGACGCGCTGGGCTGACTACTGGATTCGCGAGAAGCTCTTCCATGCACCAACTCCGCCCGCGGGGCACGCGCGCAATATGTTCAGCCTGCTGTTGCCGCCGCCCAACGTGACCGGGCGGCTGCATATGGGGCACATGCTGAACCAGACGGAGATGGACATCATCATTCGCTGGCACCGCATGCGCGGCGATCTGACGCTCTGGCTCCCGGGCACCGATCATGCCGGCATTGCCACCCAGATGATGGTCGAGCGGCAGCTGAAGAGCGAAGGCAAGTCGCGTCGCGACATGGGCCGCGAACAGTTCGTGCAGCGGGTCTGGGAGTGGCGGCGGCAGTATGGGGGCGCGATTCTCGACCAGATGAAGCGCCTGGGTGCCTCGGTCGACTGGGAACGGGAATACTTCACGATGGACGAGAACCTGTCGCGCGCGGTGCGCGAGGTCTTTGTCCGGCTGTATGAGCAGGGGCTGATCTACCGCGGCAAGTACATTGTGAACTGGTGCCCGGACTGCGGCACCGCGATTTCCGATCTTGAGGTCAAGCACGAAGAGGTTCCCGGCAAGCTATACGAGATCCGCTACCCGGTGGTCGGCTCGAAGGAGTTCATCACGGTGGCGACTACGCGGCCCGAGACCATGCTGGGCGATACCGCAGTTGCGGTGAACGCGAAGGATGAGCGCTACACGCACCTGCACGGCAAGAAAGTCGTGCTGCCACTGATGAACCGCGAGATTCCCATCATCCTGGATGAACTGGCGAATCCCGAGTTCGGCACGGGTGCGGTGAAGGTCACGCCGGCGCACGATCCGAACGACTTCCAGGCTGGCTTGCGCCATAACCTGCCGCAAATCGACGTGATGGACGAGCGCGCCCACATGAACCAGAACGCGGGCCCGTACGTGGGTCTCGACCGGTTCGAGGCACGGAAACGTGTGGTCGCGGATCTGGAAGCGCAAGGTTTTCTGGTCGGCATCAAGGACTACACGATTGCGCTCGGCAAGTGCGACCGCTCGGGCACGGTGGTAGAGCCGCGCTTGTCGGAACAGTGGTTCGTGAAGATCGAGCCGCTGGCCAGACGCGCGATCGAGGTCGTGGAGAAGGGCTATATCCACTTCACGCCCGACAACTACAAGACGATCTACCTGAACTGGATGTACAACATCCACGACTGGTGCATCTCGCGCCAGCTGTGGTGGGGACATCGGATTCCGGCGTGGCGCTGCGAGTGCGGTGAGTTGATTGTCGCGCGCGAGGCGCCGGCGAAGTGCCCGAAGTGTAGCGGCACGAAACTCGAGCAGGATACGGACGTGCTCGATACCTGGTTTTCGTCCGCGTTGCTGCCGTTCACGGCGCTGGGATGGCCGGAGGCCACGCGCGATCTCGACGTTTTCTATCCGACCTCTCTGCTGATTACAGGATTCGACATCCTTTTCTTCTGGGTGGCGCGCATGATCATGATGGGTTGCTGGTTCATGATGCCGCCCGAAAAGCCGCCGCGGCCGGGAGAAAAACCGGAGAGCCACGAAGAGGCCCTGCGCAACAGCGTTCCGTTCCGCGAAGTGTATATTCACGCGCTGGTGCGGGACGCAGAAGGCGAGAAGATGTCGAAGGTGAAGGGCAACGTGATCGATCCGATTCAGGTGATCGAGAAATATGGCACGGATGCGACCCGCTTCACGCTCGCCGCGATGGCGTCGCCAGGCACGGATGTTGCCTTCAATCCGAGTCGCACCGAGGGCTATCGTAACTTCGCCAACAAGATCTGGAACGCCGCGCGCTTCATGTTTATGAACATGGACCGGATTGGTGTAGCGCGGGCGCCCTCGCCCGCGGAAGTGGGGGGACAAGGCGTCACGGGGTTCAAAGCGCAAACCCTCGAAGACCGCTGGATTCTCTCGCGCTTCAACGGCGTCGTGGCCTACGTGGATGAGGCGCTCGAGGAATACCGCTTCCACGAAGCCGCCAACCGCATCTACGACTTCTTCTGGGGCGAGTTCTGCGACTGGTACATCGAGCTGATCAAGCCGCGGCTTATGGCCGACCAGGGGGCGAAGAAAGAGTCAGCAGTCCTCGCCTGCAACAACCTCGTCAGCATGTTTGACGCTTCGTTGCGCCTGCTGCATCCGGTGATGCCGTTCATCACAGAGGAGATCTGGCACGCGATCTACGATGGCAAGCCGCCGCTGAAGTCGATCGCGCTGGCGCCGTTTCCGCAGGCCAATGAGAAACAGATCGATGTGAAAGCCGAGACGCACATGGCTGTGCTGCAGGACCTGATTGTGAGCGTGCGCAACCTGCGTGCCGAGCTGAAGGTCGAGCCGAAGGTGAAGACGCCGATTCAGATCTACACGGACGAAGCAGAGATTCGCGAGCTATTCGAGCAAAATCGTATTGCCATCACAAGCGACCGGCAGGCGAACGTCGAGTCGATCGCGTTCGTCGATTCGTCGCTGGCGAAGCGGCCCGGCGCACGCCACACCGCCCGCTTCGACGTGCACCTGGTCTACGAGCAGAAAATCGACGTGGCCGCGGAGTGCGAGCGTCTGAAGAAAGAGTTGGAGAAGATCGAAGCTGCGCTGGCCAGCGGGCAGAGTCGGCTGGGGAACGCCGGCTTCCGGGAAAAAGCTCCTGCGCACGTTGTTGAAGGCCTGCGCAAGCAGGTGGAGGAAAATGAGGTTCTGCGCGATAAGACGCAAAGCAAGCGCAAGGAACTGGGATGTGAATAGATCCCTTGAGCGGCGTGAGTTGAGGAAACTCGACAAGAACAGCGCGCCGTGGAGGACGTGTGGGATTCGTTCCTGTAACCTGTGACCTGACACCTGAGACCTGATCTGTGGACTTCAACAGCCGCCGCATCACCGCCATCCTCGAAAACGCACTGCTCGAAGACCGGGCCACGCGCGATGCAACCAGTTATGCTTGCGTTGATCCCAACCAGAGGGCGGCAGCCACGGTCATTGCGAAACAGGATTGCATCCTGGCCGGTCTGGGGGTCATTCCCGCCATTCTCGATGTATTCGCGGCGCTCGACGGTGCCGTCGTCTCTCACTATGAAGTCACGAGCCACCCGGAAATGTTTGATGGCGTGCGTTTGCACCCAGGCCAGTCCGTGGCGGTCATCCGGCACAATGCGCGGGTGATACTTTCCTGCGAGCGTGTGATTCTGAATTTCCTGCAGCGCATGAGCGGGGTAGCCACCATTACTCGGCAGTTCGTCGAAGCAGTAAGCGGGACAAAGGCGCGTATTCTCGATACGCGCAAGACGGTGCCCGGCCTACGAGTCATTGACAAATACGGAGTGCGCTGCGGAGGCGGGCAGAATCATCGTCTTGATCTCTCCGACGGCGTGCTCATCAAGAACAATCACATTGCGCTCGCGGGTGGCATCGTGCCTGCACTTGAGCGTGCCCACCGCAATCGCCGCGGCGCGCAGCCTATCGAAATCGAAGTGCGCACGCTCGCCGAGATGGAGCAAGCGCTGGCTCATGGCGCGGAAGCATTGCTGCTCGACGGCATGTCGGTCGACGACGTGCGTAAGGCGGTCGAGTATTGCGCGAAACGCGATAAGCGCATCCCGGTCGAATGCGCCGGCGGGATCACGCTCGAAAACGTGCGGGCTTACGCCGAAACCGGAGTGGATTTTATTTCTGTGGGCGCGTTGACGCACTCGGCGCAAGCCGTCGATATGAGCTTGCGCGTCATGCCCGTATAAGTGCCGGCTGTCCCACGCGCCCCTACGCGTGCACGGTCTCGGGCTTCATCGCCAGCAACTGCCGCAGGACATACTGCAGAATCCCGCCATTCGCGTAGTACTGCGCCTCTTGCGGTGTGTCGATGCGCACCAGCGCCTGGAATTCCGTCGGCTTGCCGTCCTTGGACGCCTTCACGGTTATCTTGCGTCCGGCCGCGAAGTGTTCGACCAGGTCGCGAACGCCGGCAATCTCGAAGATTTCTTCGCCGGTAAGCTTGAGCGACTCGGCAGACTGGCCCGGCAGGAACT
>Ga0210384_10002746_pt1 | contig 21170 bp, 19 predicted proteins | sample IncBWH2MmetaG_FD_160574 | JGI IMG/M metagenome (GOLD analysis project Ga0210384, IMG submission 160574) | Forest soil microbial communities from Barre Woods Harvard Forest LTER site, Petersham, Massachusetts, United States - Inc-BW-H-2-M | ecosystem: Environmental > Terrestrial > Soil >...
CATTTTTCTGAGATGGGTCACAGGGACCTCCTTGTGACCCAAAACTTATCTCAACCAACAAGCAACCAATGCTCGGCTCACTTCACGCGTAGCGTCCGCCGCCGGGTGGCTTCGTTCAAGTCCGCTTATCGGAATGTGGCTTTTCGGCGGATTCCCACATTCCGATAATCCCGTTTCTCGGGACTTGGCCGCCAGAAACCGCCGATTCTATTCGGGGCCTGCTCTCGTGCCAAATTCGTTGTGTCCAGGACAGGAGAAGCGTGTGATGCGCAAGCGACAGGTCCAAATCGCAAATTCCGGTTACTCTGATGGCCTTATAGTTCAATGAGTAGTAGAATCCGCGCAGGAGAACGCCATGCGTACATTATTGCTTATTATTGTAATTCTGCTCTTGTTCGGCGGCGGCGGTGGCTATTACGGATATTCCCACTGGGGTCCCGTCGGCGGCGGCGGTTTCGTCGGCGTCGCATTGTTGGTCATTCTCATCCTGTTTCTAATAGGCAAATTGTAGACGGCTTTATGAGCGTCCTCTTAGCGGTAAGTGGCTTCCTGCCGTTTTCTAGTCTCGGCCACATTCCGATAATTCCTGCCAGCTCAACCGGTCGATGCAACACCATCTAATCAGTTGATCTGACAATACTTCCCCTCGAGAATCGATCTGTACGGGAGGACTCAATCAGAACCTAAACAGGGGTTTGTTTCGTTTGATTCAACGCCCGCGAACGAAATCAGCCTCGTAGACTCCTACAAGAAGATTTCGGGTAAGTGTTGCATCGACCCATTGAGACCGCCGGACTTATCGGGACTTGGCGACAATTCGATGTAGGGATGGCCGTGCCGGATTCCCAAGTGGGTTCCCACATGACAGCATTGCGCAATGTCAGTCGCCTACCAGATTAGTTTCAAGCCCAACTGGATCGAGCGGCTGCCACCCGTCCCGAGCACGGGATTGGGAGCGGATTGGTCAGGCGTGTTGCAGCCGCAGCCGAAATTACCAGCCTGGCCTGTCGAAGGATCGTTGAAGCCGGCGCCCGACGGGCCGTTGGGGTCGGAAAAGTTTGCATGGTTGAGAACATTGAAGAACTCGGCGCGGAACTGGGCGGTGAGGCGTTCCTTGAATTTTGTCTCCTTGACCACGGACACATCCCAGTTCCTGTACCCCAAGTCGCGGAAGCTGTTACGCCCCGAATTGCCGATGGTTCCCAACGCGGGAGGAAGGAGGACCGACTTGCCGTTGGCACTCACGTAGCACCCAACACTGTTCATCACATTGAACTCGCCAACGTTGCTTCCAACAGCGTTCAAACAGGCGGTTGGCGCTCCCTGCGGGTTGCTGGGGGTGGGGGTAATGCTGGCAATGCTGCAGCCTGCTAGCGCGGAACCTCCCGATCCCGACCAACAAGGTATGGGTACTGCTCGGCCAGCCTTGAAGTCGGCGGTGTTTCCGAAGAAATTCCAGGGTTGACCGTAGCTGTCGAGCTCATTCACCTGGTTGGTTCCGCTGAAGTCGTTGGTAAAGTCTTGCACGCCCCAAGGCAATCCGGATTGCAGGGTCAGGACAGAATTGAGTTCCCATCCTTCGAGCAGCTGACTCAGCCCCTTCCTTCCGGGGATGGCATAGGTCGCTGAGAGGGTGAGGCGGTGCCGCATGTCGAATATACTGTTTCCGTAAAGCCCCGCCGATGGCCGGGAGCTATTGGGTGGCAAAAAATTATCACTATCATTATTTGAGGCGTCGTCGAGGGCGTGGGAGTAGGTGTAGCCCGCCAGGAAAGACAGCCCATGTGTAGGCCGCTCGGTAAGGGTCACCTGCAGGCTGTTGTAATTGGATTTATCCTGATTCGCCAGGCGGTCGACCTCCGCTATGTACGGGAATTTGTTGAAGTAAGGGCGTTGCGACTGTGCCACGCCAGCTGCCTCGCTCGGGTCACAAGCTATGGGTTGCAGGCCGTTACCAAAGTCATATGTTGGGATCGAGCTGGGGTTCGATATGGTAAGTGCGGCAACACTATTAGCACTGCACCACGCAACTTCGCTCAGCGAGGTCCCAGTCAAAGTGCCCGCAGCCAAATAAGAAGAGCCCAGAGGCGGCTGGTTGATGTTCCTGAAACCCAACAATTTAGTGCCGTGGTTGCCAACATAGGCGACCTCCAAGGACATGTTGTTTGTGATCGCTTGCTGGATGGTCAACGTCCATGTGCTGATGTAGGGGGTTCGCAGATTCGGATCCACAGCCTCCGTGTTGCAAGGCGCCGGATCAGTTATCGCAGTCCCGCTCGCGTCCTTAAAGCTCTGGCCGTCGCCGCACTGGATCGCAAAAAGGCTGGCGGGGAAGATGCTCCCACACGTAGTAGTTCCCCCGTTCACACAGCCAAGGGTTTGACCCTGCCAACCCGGCGTAAGGTCGCCGCCGCTGACGCTGCTCTGGAGTACACCCATGTTGCCAGGACCCGGCCTGTTGATCTGAGTGCTGCCATCGACGCAGGGGTTCGCAGAACAGAAAATTTGCGTTGCGCCGGTAGGTATCTGACTTAGTCCGAGCTGGCCGTTCACGCCGATGAAGGTAACAAGGGGCATCTCCTCGTACATGATGCTGCCGCCGCCGCGGATGACGGTCTTCCCGTTGCCGCGCACGTCCCATGCAAAGCCCACGCGGGGTGAGAAATTGTTGTGATCGCCGTGAAAGGGTGAAGTCAACCCGGAGCCAACCTGGAGAAAACCCGTAGGAGAGTTGGGGTCGAAGTTGCCAATCTTATTGTCGCGGTCCTTGGGAACCGTGGCCAGTTCGTAGCGTACTCCGAGGTTCACCATAAGCCTCGGCGTGACCCGCCAGTCGTCCTGCAAGAAGGCCGCATACGACTCACTGTGCAGATACCGCTGAGGATCGCCAGTCTCAACAGCAGAACCAGCGGTTTTCACAGTGCCCGTCAGATAGTCCGTGATGGTGCTGAATTTGATGAGCCCCTTGCCGTTCTGGGTGAGGAACGGATCGGAAGTGTTTTGAATGACTTCCCCGCCGAACTTGAAGGCGTGCTTGCCGCGCAAAACCGAGAAGTGCTCCAAAATCTGCAAGCTGCCGTCGGGCCCGATATGCTTTGGAAAATTGCCCCCGAGGCGGAAACTGCTACCGCTTGCGCCGACTTGGATGAGCGGGAGGCCAAAAAATCGCGAATCGGTGATTCCAGTGTTAATGCCGTAGGCGAGGGGATTGACGTTGGAGTCGTTAGAGTCATTCCACTGTCGGAAGTGTGTGTAGCCCACTCGGAATTCATTCACCATCGTCGAATTCGGGGTCCAAGTCCATGCTCCTGAACCCATCTGAACGTATCCCCAAAGGCTACCCACGAACGGGGAATTGCTGGTTCCCGGCAGTCCCACTTCCGGAGGACCATCATGCCAGGATCCGCCTCCTATGCCGTTATAGTACGTGCCGGACAGCGAGTGGCGATCATTAATGTGGTAGTCAACCTTCGCTACACCGTTGTCTTGCCTATTTACGCTAACCAGACCTAGCAGCACGCCGTTTGGGTTCGTTCCATCGTTTGCTGGGAAGAGAGATTCACTCGCACCGGGGGTATAGTTCGGGGGTGCAATTTTGCAGCCGGTCGAGGGGTCGATCGTGATGCCCGCCAAGTGCGCGCTTAGGGCAGTGACACGATTCGGTGTGCCAATGGGCGAGTAACCGCCACTCCCATTTCTTGCCACAGCATTACAGGCATCCAAAAGACTGAGTGTTGGATCGGTCGCCAGTAGCCCGCATCCAGCCGACCCACCGGCACAAGTGACCGGAGGGGTCGCAATGAGCGAGTCTCCCACGCTATAGCGCTGGCCCTCGTAGTTCACGAAGTAGAAAAGTTTGTCTTTTTTTATGGCTCCGCCCAGGCTGGCGCCGAACTGCTCCAGGCCGATTGGCGCCTTCGGCAGCGGCGCTGCGTCGAAGAAGTTGCGTGCATCGAGCGCGGTGTCTCGGCCAAACGCGAACGCGGTGCCGTGAAGAGAGTTGGTACCTGACTTGATCCCTGCATTGACGATGGCGCCGGGCTTCCAGCCAAATTCCGCCTTCGGATTTTGCTCGGTATCAAACTCCTGGATAGCGTCTATGGGCAGAGATGTGGACGAATCGCCCGCGGGGATGGGTGCATTGAGAACGCTCTGGCCTGTGAATGGATCGTCGTTCCGCAATCCATCCAGCAGATAGCCAATGTCTTCCACTCGAGTCCCATTCGCCGAGCGGGCTTCATTCCCACCACCGGCGTAAACCGTTATTCCCGGGCGCAGTACGAGCAGGTTGATGTAATTGCGACCATTCAGGGGCAAATCATTGATCGTCTGGTTGCTCAGCGTTCCACCGAGTGTAGCGTTAGTGGTTTCGATCAGAGGCAGTTGCTCGGTGACGGTAATCGTTTGGGTGGTGTCACCCGGCTGGAGTGCCAGGTCAATCCGAACTTCTTTCCCTACTTCCAAAAGTATGTTCTCGCGCTGGACTACTTTGAACCCATTGGCCTCGGCGCGAACTGCATACGTGCCGGGAAGAAGGTTGGGAGCGTTGTACTCGCCGGAGTCGCCGGTGGTCAGAGCTCGCGTGACGCCGCGTTGCACATCCTTGACGGTCACAGTGGCGCCGGCGATCACGCCTCCGCTTTGGTCAGTAATCGTTCCTGTGATACGGCCTTGATTGCCCTGTGAGAACAGGGGAACACAAACCAGAAACACCGCAAGACTCAGACACCACACCTGAATCATTCCCGGTGCATAGAAACGGACCCGCCGGATCATGATGGCCATCGTAGAATGCATGTGAATACACCTCGCGAAGGGATTGCAATTCAAGCTGGAATTTTTAATGAACGTAACTATGTCCGCGCACGAACGAATGCCTGCGCGCCCTGGTTTCCTGCCCGCTGAGATTTAGCGCGAACTGCAACTGCCCCAATGGTCAGCGTGATTCCAGAGCCCACGCCAGTGTTGAAGCCCTCGGCGGAAAGACGAGAAACGATTCACACAAACCCAATGCCTACATTCTGGTATTTGGCCCGAGATGCTAGACGGCTACCGACTGAAAGTAGGCGGACATTACAATTTCCACGATTCGTTGTCAACCTATTTGACAGCGCCTTGGCCTGTTACGTGACACAACGCCCGCACTCCTCCACTGAGGATGATTCGGTAGTGTTTGGGCAGTACTCAAATTCGATCGGGAATGAGAAGTCCTCTGCTATGAAAATGGATCCGACTCCAACTGAAAATAAACGAATTACGGCGCCATCGTAAGCAGCCTCAATTTTCATGCTTGGTGGTGCGCCAACGGCGCAGGAAGTCTTATCGGTAAGTGGCTTTTCCGATGCTCCGAAAACCTTTTTTACTGGAATCCGAAAGTATCCCGATTCAGCGATACTTATCCTCGACCCCGGTTGCTTGCGTCAACAATCTGCACCGTGAACCCATCTGGATCGACAACGTGGAAACCTTCCCCGATGCCACCCTGTCCTGAGTCAATCGGATTGACGCCCCGCGCCTTCAGGTCCGCAGTTACGGAGTCTTGGCTGAAGTTCTCAACTCCGATAGCCACATGGCCTATTCTGCCCGCGGGTTTGCCAGGCCGAAGGACGAAAAAGTTTGTCCCAAAGAATACTTGGTTATCCCCTTGCCGTTTGTGCACGGGACAACCGAATGTGCGTTGGTAGAAATCAGTCGATCGATCCAGATCGCTGACATCCAGAGAGACGTGATTGATCGTGTTTCCCCGGAATCCCGCCGCCGGCAGCGTAGCAGGGGTGGCCGCCAACAAAACCAATCCTTGAACTAAGTCTCGCCGTGACACTTTTCCCTTCTCGTATGTTTCCAATAGCCTCGAAATCGCGCTTTCCATCGAATCCTCCTTCTGGGATAAACCACGGAGATAGAGTTCGTTAGTTTCCACCGGCGGATGAGCGGTCTCCTCAATCCCCACGATTGAATCTCGGACCAGGAGGTCCCCGCGCTCCGAGTCGCACGACCGCGCCGGGATGGGTCATATCCTACGAGTGCGCACTATCTGGGCTTTTGGAACTCCTGTCAAGAAAAAAGGGAGGTCAATTGGACGTTGCGACCCCATCCGGCCCGCATGGAATGGGAGGAAGATGGCACCCCGAAGATTCTCTTCGGTGTGATTGGGCTAATCCGCTGTTGCGGTGCTTGTGATCGCCAGGGCGATGTCTTCTTGCGCTTCAAGCTTGGCGGCGTCGATTGATTGGGAATACAGGTCAAGCGTGGTTGTTACTTTGGCGTGGCGCAGAAGGCCCTGAATCGTCTTCACGTCCTTGCCCCGGCTGACCAAGAACGTCGCAAGGCTATGACGAAAGTTATGGAATCCGAATCTTTGCCCAGGTTCCAAGCGAATGCCGACCTTGAGGGCGGCGGGCCGAATCTTGTCTGCCGCCATTATGCTCGCGCTCAGCGGCGTCTTGCCCTTCAGCTTGAAGGACGGGAATACCCAGTCATCTGATTTGTTATACGGGCTATTTTGGTTCCAGCCGCGAAGAGCATCGGCCAGTAGGTCACCGAGAGGAACTGGAGCAGCCGATCCTTCCGTCTTCAGGTGCTCGACAAGATCGTTGCCCACCCAGACCCTCCGAAGGTGAATCATCTGCCGCTCATAATCAAGGTCGCCCCACTTCACCCCAGTGCCTCGCTTATTCGGAGTCCGGTCACGGCTACAAGAAACACCAGTGTCCGGTACGGGTCGTCCAACTCCATCATGATGCGGAAGTCCCGTTCTGGGCTGACGATCACTGCTTTGTAGCTGGACTTTGAAGATTGCGTCACGAACGCTACCGGATTTCCCTCTCCCGTCATCGGCAACATGCGGGATTTCTGCCCCCGGCGATACACCACGTTCATGACACGGCGAATTTTCTCTCTCGTAGGATTCGCAAGTACAAGTGCGCCGAGCCATTCCTCTATATTGTTCGGGTTGATTTCTAGCGCGAAGCTGTTACCCCAGCGCGGCAGCAGATAGTGGTCCAAGATGTGAGCAGAAATCGGCTGAGTCGTGATGCCGAGCTTGCTAAAGCTCTTTTGCCGATAGTTCGCTACCAGTTCGGCAAACGTGACCCGGCCAATGCCGTTCTGAGCATCGTTGGGTGTGAGGTGCCTACGTTCGACTTCGGCCCAGGCGTCCTTTTGGCGGGGAAACCGCGACACTGGTCCGAGTGTAACGGTGTTTTCTACACGTTTCCCGGTTTCGGACTTGTCCTTATAGAAGTGGTAGACCCAGGTCCATCCGTTGCGCTTACTGAAGAATTTGCTCAACCTTTTTGGTGCTGCTGCCCCATGAAGTCTCCTGATTCCTTGCACGACGGGGGACCACGTGGGGTCGAACCATACGCGCTGTGTGCTCGGAAATAAACCCAGATTATTTCGTCGCCGCAATAGCCGCCGCAAGCTCGCTCAGGCGAAGGCGCCAAACACGCCGGGCACGGTCACCGATGGGATGGCCGGGGAGCTTTCTTGCCCGAGCTAGATCGAGAACGCGCCGCTCGCTCACTCCGTCCGAGATCGATTACCGGCTGATCCGCATCTCGCAAGGCGGGAAGGCTTAAATCCATATTTTTATTGCTGTCTCAGGCCGAAGTCGGATTAGGTGAGTTCGAGTACGATTCGCCTCTTCTACTCAAACCGACAAGATTGCAAGCCGAACTAGATTCGCCAGCGCCAGAGTGGACAAGTCCTGAGGAGGCCTGTTAGCGGAATGTGGGTTTTGCCCGTGTTCCGAAAACCCCTCCGCGCAGGCTCCCGCAAGCGATTGAATCTGCACGATGGAAAAAGGGCGGTCAGAGTGTTCCGAAAAAAGTGTTTCTTGAAAGTCCCAGCCGCGGATATTCAACCGATTAGGGAAAGAAAAGGGCACCCCGGGACCACCTAGCTTTCGATGCACGTTCCCACGCCAGTGGGGTTACTGCAGTACGAATGATGGCCGCGAGGGGCAGGACAACAGTGATTTGGGCCAGGTCCAAAACACGAACCGCCCTGTGGTATGCACATGCTCGTGACGCCCGTGCCACTTAGGAGGACTATCTGCGGAGTGCTGAGCGCGTCGTCGGTAATCGAAAGCGTGCCGCTCGCACTGCCTGGGGCGCTCGGCTTGAAAGTAACATTGATCGTGCAACTCGCCCCGGATGCGAGGCTCGAACCGCTGCAAGTGTCGGTCTCGCCGAAGTCAGCGCTGGCGGCGATACTCATGATGGTGAGCGTTGTTGTGCCGTAATTGCTGAGCATGAGTGACTGCGCTGGACTGGCAGTGCCTACAGCCTGGTTGCCGAAAGTCAGGATGCTAGTCGACAAAGTGGCATTGGTGCCCGAAGTGAGCCCCACACCACTCAGGGAAACCGAGTGTGGACTGCCCAAAGTACTATCGACGATCTTAATCGATGCACTGCGCATACCCATCTGGTTCGGTCTGAAGGTTACGATCAGCCCGCAGCTTGCTCCCGCAGCGAGGCTCGAACCGCAATTATTGGTCTGGCCGAAATCTGCAGCGTTGATCCCCGTCAGCCCTGTGCTGTTGATGGCGACTGTCAAAGCGCCATTGTTGTTAACCGTCTCTGCCTGAGTAGCACTCGCGGTTCCGACGAGCTGCGGGCTGAAGCTCAAGCCGGTTGTGGGCGAAAAACTGAGCGTGTCCGGCTCTCCGAGGATCGAAACTGTAAAGGCCTGAGTGGCCGACTGATTCGCAGAATCCGTGACTTTGATACTGAATGCCACTCCTTGAACCGCCGTGTCCGGCGTGCCAGAAATCGTGGCACTGTTTCCCGAGTCGGGAACAAGCTGAAGATTGTGAGGCAGCTCACCGATCAACGACCAGTTAAAAGGCGCAACACCGCCACCCACTTGGATGGTTTGTCTATAGAGCGTTGCTAATGTACCGTTGGGCAAAGAGGCCGGCAAAATCGTTAGTGGAAGTACTGTTTGGTTCGCTCCTCCGCACCTCGACAGAGCCACGGCTAAGACGAGGCACAGAACAAAAATCGTTGAGCGCTGTAAGCGTTTTATAGCAACCACCTGTCTGACCTAGCGTGTCTTTGCGGGATGGCGAAGGGTACTCTAGAATCTGCCAATCAGCAAATATAAAAATACGTCACCAATGTTTGTGCGGGCTTGCATTAGGATATTCGCAAGTCGGCTAGGTCCTGATAAGTCCTTATCGGAATGTGGCTTTTCAACCCTGACGAGGCTCAAGGCGTACTGACTATAAGCGGTGCGACTGAATAGGCAGGGCGGGGCTAGCTGAGTAGGGTGACCCGAGCCATTTTTACGACGGGGGACTTTTTCTGCCGCTCTGCAAATCCAGCGGCCTTAGCATGAACTGTATAGGTGCGAACAAACCGCTCACCGTCATTGTAAAACACAGTGACTTGCCAGTGATGGTGTTTTCGCCGCGCATCTTTTCTGAATGATGTTTGTTTCGGAACTTTCATTCGTAGAAATATATCACGTTAATTAGATTATCCACAAACGAACCATTAGAGAAGCGATTTACGCTAAGCCTTGAAGTGCTCCGGCGCAACAACGGAATCAAGTCCTGAGAAGTGCCCATGTCGGATTGTGGCTTTCTAAGCTTTTGGGGCAAATTTCCACATTCCGATAATCCCGATTCTCAGGCGGAATCCGACTTAAGTGATGTTCGAGTGCACCGTTATACGTCCGCATCTTTGGGAGGACTGGCACCAGATCGTTGCGACGCACAGCCGAGCGCAGCTTCAGGCGGGCCGTTAATTGTAAACCTCAGCTTGGACCTTCGGATTGAACTAGTCTTCTAGGGCTTTCCCGTTTGGACCTTGGAGGTTTCAGACCGTACCTTCTCTCCAGCATTAATTCGAGTGACTTCTGTGAAAGCGGACCAATCGAGTTGGCCCAAGCCATGAGCTTGAGCGGTGATGAACTTGTCGCGAATGTGGCTCGCATTTGGAATCGGAACGTGAACTTCAGCGGCCGCATTAAGCATAAGCTGGACATCCTTTAAACCGCCATCCAATGTGAAACCAATATCAATGTGAAACCAATATCATCGTTAAAATTTTGGGTCCAGATTTTGTCCAGATACACCGGCATCGCAGGATGATGGAAAAGCTCCTTGAAGATCCCGCTGACAAGTTCCAGATTGAGGCCACGTTTATCAGCGAACACAAGTGCCTGGCCCATTAGATCCAACAAACTGACAGCGATGAAGTTCATGACCAGCTTTAGGCTCGAGGCCGTCGCTGGGTCATCGCCCGTTACAATTATCTTCCCCGTGTAGGCCTCGATGACAGGACGGCAGCGTTCGATTGCCTCTGGTTTCCCAGCCACAAAGGTTAGAAGTTTGCCTGCCGCAGCAGCGTCAATTCGGCCCAGAACCGGGGCAGCAACATAATAGCTGCCTTGGGCTGCGTGCAACCCGGCCAATTGAGTGCTGGCATTGGGGGATATCGTAGATGTGCCAATGTGAATTGCGCCCGGACGCATACCGGCAAGAATGCCGTCAGAGCCTTTCATGTTTTCGAGGACGGAGTTGTCATCCATGAGACATGTGATCACGATATCGGCCGCTGCGGCAGCCTCGCGCGGCGATCCCGCTCGTGTCGCGCCTGATGCGACGAATGGTTCTGTCTTCTTCGGATTGCGGTTGTACACGGTCAAGCGACAACCTGAAACCTGAATGTTGCGCGCAATCCCGGCGCCAATTCGCCCCAGGCCAATACAAGCTACTGACAACGGAATCCCAGGCATACTTTTCCTCCGCGAAGCGGGGACCGAAGACATTTTGATGAGGCGCGATTGTATCGTAGTTTTGTCAGGACGCGTACTCCAGCCCGCTCGGTGCCCAGTTAACCGACTCGAAGTTGCGATAAGTCTTCTAACCGGAATGTGGGATTTTCCTCCGGGACGACTCGGGCCACATTCCGATAATCCCGTTTATCAGGACCTGGCTAATCAACCGAGCGGCGTCCGACATGTTTCAATGGCAAATTGGGTTGAGTTACAGATGCGGACGTTGGAGCGATAGATGCTCCAGTGATTTTAGCAGTAGTGTTTGCGCCATCTTCGTCACCTTTGCAGCCGTTGGCGTCGCTTTCCTCGTCATTACATGGAATCAGCAGCACAGCGCGCTGCTCGCCACTAGGGAGCACTCCTTCAGCCGCGATCTCTCCGCGATCATTGATAAATGTCGCAACTGTCAGTGTCAGATTAGAGCTTACAGGGACAAACGCGTTTAGGTCGCTCATATGACCATCCTCCCAGAGAAACGCGTGTTTGAAGATCCCTGAACAGTCCTCGGAGAAGCCAACGATCTGGTTGTCCTCATTGATGCTAATGGCATCGCTGCATGGGTCGCCATCCTGCGTCCCAAGGTCAGTCATCGCACCGTTCGTCGCGAGAAAGGCATGGTGCGTCAGCGAGCCCGGCAAATCCGCCTTGCCAACAACTTCTCCGGCTTCATTGAGCCCGATTGCTTCAAGTGTTAGCCCTCCCAAGCTGCCAAAGTCATCAAGTTCTCCTTTCTCCCATAGGAAGCCATGGAACGTCATGTCGTCGGCCAGGCTCGACGCACCGGCGATCTGGCCACGGTTGTTGATGGCGTTAGCAAAGGCGAGCGTGCCTCCAAGTGTGCCGAGATCCTTCATCTCGTCTCCCTCCCAGAGGAAAGGGTGGATGGTTGGAAGTCCGGTACCTGGATTCGCGATGGAGTTTGTGAAAGAGTTCCCAGCCACTTGGCCGTGTTGGTTTATAAACAGGGCGCAGCTATCCGTCCCTCCCAGGGTTCCCAAATCGCGCATGACTCCGCGATGCCAAATGAACGCGTGCATTTGCGTGGGCATCGGGAAGTTCTGACAGGAGCTGCCAAGATCAAAGGAGTCTGGCGTAGAGTTCAGCGCAAATCCAACCACCTGGTCATGGTCATTGATCGCACCTGCGTAACTTAATCCTCCTCCAAACGTTCCGAGATCAATAATCTCGTCACCTTTCCAAACGACAGCATCAAACAAAGGTAAGCCGCCAAATATCGGAGTGGTTCCACCATTCAAAGACATTCCGACGACCGTTCCTTTTGCGTTGATGTCATTGACAAAGCTGCCGCCGATTCCCGGCAGCGTACCCAAGTCAGTAATGTCACCCTCTTTCCATATGAAAGCGTGAGTGAGGAAGCAATCGATCAGGCAGAAAGGAGAATTAACGGCTGCAGGGGTATCTGCCATCCCGGCTGCAACGCCGTGGTTGTTCACTGATCTTCCACTAATGGAGGTGAAATAGCTGTTCGGGCCACCGAATGCACCAATTTCGACCAGCTTGAATCGTCGGTGTTCTCTCTGGTGTTCCTGGTTCTCAGTCTGTTCCTGCGCAGGCAACCGGGCAGAGAACGCCAGCGCGAAACACAGGGCTACCATAATGAAACATATCCTTGTCTCGGATTTCATGTTGCCTCCTATTGGTTCTTTGGCGCTTTGACGACGGGAAAGTGATCTTTTTTCGATAAGTCTCCTCGGGCGCTCCGAACTTCGCGCGATTCTCTCCCTAGATCAGCACCGTGAACAGTTGGCCGGGATAGGGCCTGTCGTGTGCTTCCTAAGGAATTAGTCGCAGTTAGCGCTAGGCAGACTTTCAACGGGGCCGCTTGCAACCGGGTGGGACACGCAAACTCGTCGCCCGGCGTTTTCTACCTGGAAAATGGCGCGAGCATACGCATTTCACATAGGCGATGTCAAGTTCCAGCAGTTTTAGTACTGGCCGGTTGTTGCACGCAGACCGAAACCATCGTAGGTACCGAAGCACCTTCAAATTCTTGCTCGTTCCCACATCCTGATAAGTCCGCTTACCGGAAACTGGCTTTTTGGAACAAGACGGCCGCCCCGGGCCACATTCCGGTAATCCCATTTCTCAGGACCCATCTGCTCAGCCACCCGCAGGTATGATCGACACCAGAGTTTTCCTGCGATTTCGGGCACGGTATTTTGAAGCAAGCAGGCACAGAATTGCCGCCAGGAAGGCCTCGGATGCAGGAATGTACACAATGCTGCAAACTCTTTGATCCATTGCTTACATCGGTGACGCTGTATCCTTACTGAGCAGGTAGCGTCGGTGTTTCACCGCTGGCTTGCAATTCAGCGGTGATTTGTATCTTGCCGCCACTCACCTTCACTGTCCGTTCCCAGGGTGTGAATCCCGGCTTCTTGAGTGAGATCGCGTGATCTCCCGCAGTAACGGTAATCGTAGACGGAGTATCACCGACGAACGCTCCATCTACCTCGATTTCGGCTCCTGCCGGATTAGATGTAACCGTGACATCGGAGCTCGTGCTGGCCTGAGCCTCACTGGCTGCCTGCACTGGAGCGGGTGCCCTGAACTTCGCCATATCCAACGCGAAATTACCGTTGACGAACGTCGGAACTTCCGTCCCCTTTGGAATCGTAATATCCTTGCCATGGATGAACAGAAAAGCTGGCGCCACGGGCCAGAATATAAGTCCGGTCGCTATAATTCCGGCAGTCATAACACCCTGGTGACCGCCTCCCTGGGCTTCCTTCGTCGCCCGCAAGGGAGCTGTCTCCCCATCAGCGAGTCTGACAGAGTTCATGACGATTTCGAGCTTTCCGCCACGTCCCAAGCGTCGCTTGTGCTGCGCTTCTGTGACAGCTCCCCATGCGATTGCGCCTTTGGGAATGATCACAGTGTCTGCAACTCGGACTTCGTCAATGACTTCAAACTCCACGCGGTCATTCACATGGGCGTCGGCTGATGATACGGTTTGCGAGATTCTTAGCCCGACTGGTGTCCCGTCTTCAAGAGTGGTTACCGGATTTGAGATCGCCGAACTCTGTACCTGCTTATTGGCGATTTCTTGTTGTGGCGAAGCCATGCAGACCTGAACAAGCAGCAGCGACGCAAGCAGCAGCCGGACCAATGCGTTCATTGGCGCACACTTTCTAAAACCACTCCTTAAGTTGGATGTCTTTCCGTGAAGGGAGGATTCAACACCCAAGTCACGAATCGCTTCCAAGCCGCAATCTCAGTGCCTGAGAAGTCGCGTTATCGGAATGTGAGTTTCTGCCTCACGGTGGGATTTCGGGCCCGATACTGAGAATCGTGCTTATCAGGCGGAATCAGCTACGATATCGCCGAAACGACCAAAATGCCCTTGGTGGCTCAAGTTTAAACTACGTATCTAAGGGCAAGTTGTCCCCTTCTGCGGCCCACTATTTGTTGTCCACGTCATTGTAGCTGAGGCACTTTCTGAGGTCACCCATCGCACCGCCGGACCCTGTGCAAAATGTCGTCGAATGCGAAGCACCGAAAACATCAACATAAGTGATTTTTCCATAGAAAATAATGAAGGATTCACCGTTCGCGATTTGTTGACGTAGTTCTGGAGTCGGGACAACGGTCTCTGGTGATTGTGACCCGTATCTAACGACGGTAATGGTGGTGGTGATTGGCGCGTTGGGGAAAATAGCGCCAGCGTAAAGTTTGTTGTGAGGATGACCGGTGCTAAAGTCGAAAGGCGGTTCCTCCCCTTTCTTCAGCACGGTAGCAACTACGTCTCCTTCGACATCTTTCGCTGGAGTCTTTCCTGTATTGGCTATCTGAATGGACGCTGGGATAGATGAGCCCTGTAACGGGAAACTAGTCGGAACGACAACGCTGACCCACGCTCGCTGATCGACAAGCAAAGCATCGTGCATCGCTTCCCATTGCAAGCCAGCGAAAGTGGTGTAAACAACGAGTACCAGAACTGCCGTCACCTCAAGGAATATCTTCCACCAAGGCGTGCGGTCGGACCTGTTCTCGTCTTTTGCCATGCGAGTAAGCTAGAGCCACGCGCCTTCTTATGATACGCGAAATGATGGGCCGAGGACTTGCGATAATGCCAGATGGGGGCCAAGTCCTGAGAAGTTCAAGAAAAAACACTCCTGCATCGGCCGGAATTTTTCTTTCTTCACAGCCCACTCGATTGAGCGAGATCTGTTCTGACCGACCGCGCCATTTTGCTCGGTTGTGGGGCAAGGTAGCCCCGTGGTTTGGATTTTCTCTACCAGCGGTTTTCATCGCTTCTTCGCGACGAAGCCTGTCCGTTCCGAAACCAGCAAAGCAGAACGGTGGTCAAATTTGGCAACCATAGTTCTATGGGGGACTCGTTGGCCCATAGCTTTTTGTGATTACCGTAGACATAAGCCGATTGCAGCAAAACTGTGATCGCAACCTTCACAACGCAGAGGGAGGGAGACTTATGCCAGCGAGAGGAACGATCGGCAACTTGACAGGCGGAGGTGACGTCCCAGGCTTGTATCCGGTCATTCAGTCCGTGGTGTACCGCGCACGCGAAATGGGCCGAGTCGTGATTGGCATTCGCGAGGGCTGGAAAGGTTTGACGCACATGAACATTGCCGAACATGATGATCCATTTGAAAGAAGGACAGAAATTTGGAGAACCCGCACTTTTTACAAAAATAGGAAGGGCCGCGGCAACTTAAAGTTCAACTCACCCAAAGCTTAGAGCATTTCCATAATTGATGTAGCGTATTTGGCGCTAAAAAAGAAGCCCCTGCAGTCGATGAGTGAGATGGCTTGGAACGCCGCTTTGGCAGCCACGAGTAACTCGCTTTCCGTCCGCGGAGCGTGACTGCGAAGGATTTACTTGATCTTGCTCCACATCGCTTCGATGGGATTGAAATCGGGAGAATAGGGCGGCAGATACAGCAGCCGCGCGCCCCCGGACTGGATGGCTTCGCGGACTCCGCGGATTTTGTGCGTCGCCAGATTGTCCAGGATCACCAGGTCGCCTGCTCGCAAGGTGGGCGCTAGTCCTTGCTCCACCCAGGCCAAAAACATTTCGCCGTTCATGGGGCCTTCAAACAGCCAAGGGGCGCAAGGACCCTCCCAGCGTATGCCGGAGATCAGCGTGCTGGTTTGATAGCTTCCGTGCGGGACGCGGGCCACCAGTCTTCGGCCTCCGAGGGCACGGCCGCGCCAGCGCGTCATTTGCGTATTCGCCCCGCTTTCATCCACAAACACCAGTCCGGTGATGGGCTCGTGCGCCAACTGTTCATGCCAGCGAGCTCTTTTTTCGGCCACGTCCGGTCGGTTTTGTTCGGCGGCGACCAGAGTTTTTTTTATACTTCCAGCCCATCTCTCTAAGCCATAAATCCATCGTGGAAGTTCGGAAGGACCGGTCCATGCGGGCGCCCAACTCGGCCAGCGTGGCGTCGGGCTGCTCGGTCAGCAACTCTTGCAGCCGCTGTTTCCGTTCCTGGGTCAGTAGCGTGCGACGCCCACTGCAATGAGTCCGCGGCTCGAGCGTGCCGCGCTGCCGAAACTGCTGGCGCACCCGTCGCACCGCGGCCACACAAAAACCGAAGAATTGGGCAATCTCACGAGTGCTCTTACCTCGTTCGTAGAGTTGGAGCACGCGGCGACGTACGGGGACAGGTATGGGTGTCATAGCCCACACTCTGCCACACAATTTCATTTCCGATAAGTTACATCATTTATGGAAATGCTCTAGCCCACGTGAAAAAGCGGTTCCAGATCGCTCTGGAACCGCTTTCCACGCAGGTCTGCAGCCGCCATCGTCCTAGGGGCGGGCGCGGTGGCAGGACGCTGCCTCACTTCATATTCATCTTCTCCATTCCTCCCATAGAAGAAGGAAGTAGAGTATTTGGTTTCACTGAACTACCTGTCTTCCCCGAAGCAATCACTCTTTTTTGAGCACTTTTATTTGCGGACGGATCAGGTGCAACCACTCGGATGATGTTCATCATCCCCAGATCTTCGTGGTTGAGAATGTGGCAGTGAAAAACAAAATCGCCAACGTCGTTCCCGCGGAAGTCCAGGCGGATCGTAACACTGGGAAACGCGTGAGCGGTGTTGCCGTCCCAATTGGGAACTTCGACCATGTCCAGGTATTGTCCGGTGATTCCGGGAGCCTGTTGGTCTTTGTTGATCGCAAAATTATTCTGCGATTCCAGAAGGAAATGAATCTGGTGGAAGTGAAATTCATGGTTTTCCAGGGTATGATTTTCGACCGTCCACTCCTCGACCGTACCCTGGGTCGCCGTTATAGCGGGAGCAGCGTTCGGGTTGAACACAACTTCCGGCTGCCCTTGCACAGCCATGAAGAATTGCGTCGGTTGGATCTCGTCGAAGAACACCACGCGCCTTGCAGCAATAGGCGCGGTCGCCAGGCCTGCGAAACGCTTCTGATTGGGGTTCAGAGCGGAGAACTTGCCTACGCGGTCATCCTCCTCCGATTCGCCTACGTTCTCACCCGAAACCACATGGATGTTGAACAGAGGCCGGTTGGGATCATCGTCGCCGTTTTGACCTGTCAGAATATTCAGTGTCACCAACTGCGCAAGATTCACGTTGGCAGGTGGGGCGTTCGCAATGAATTCGACGCGCGATGCGGGGGGTAGACGGAAGTGCTTCACGGGAATCAGGCCGCTTGGCTGAGTCCCGTCCTGTGAGTTCACCGAAACACCGTCAATCGCTACCAGCTGTATGACCTGGGGGACGCCGTCGAATTGCTCCTGCAGGTCGAGAATGCTGTCCGAACTGGAGTTGGTAACGCGCCAAAACTGCTTCTCCCCGTCTTCCATCTGCAGAACTGCCGGCGTATAGGTTGTGACGGGAGGATTCTGAGTCGTGTCGGTCATTGTGTTTGTAGAAATGTTGTTTATCGTAAGATCTTGGAATGGAATCCCATTGGGGGTTCCGCCCGGGCTTTCCCCTAGCATCTGCAATTGGAACTGGACGGTGGGTTGGTCGCGGATCACGAGAATTCGCTGACGCAGATCGGAGACCGCGGGCTGCACATTTTCAATGCCCTCGACCACGATTGCTCCAGAAGCGCCCCCCAGGACTGCCTTTTCAGCAACGCCGTGCACATGAGGGTGATACCAGTAAAGCCCCGGGGGCTCATTGGAGGGAAAGGCAACGTTATATTGGAAAGTCTGGCCGGAATTGATGAGAGTCTTGATGACTTCATCGGAGTGGCATGTGGGGGAAGTGTTGGTGCCATGGTAGTGAATGTTGAGCGAAGAAAACGTCATCTGGTTACCGCCCGGCCCACAGTTGGGGGGATCGATGGTCATCATGAATCCGAGCGCCGGGGTGTTGTTGGTCACGGTGATAATTAAGTGATCGCCCGGCCTCACATGTAGCGTGGGGTTTTCTAGGCCGCCGGGGGTCATGAAACAGTACAGAGTTCTGTTCGCGAAGTCCGTAGTGGTTTGGTATGAGAACTCGACGGACAGAACGCCGTTCTGGCTGAACAGCGACGGCGGCTGCTGGATCACGCTGCCTGGGGCAGAGCGAGGACACGGATTTGCGACGGGGGCAATTGGTGCCGGTGTGGGGCGGGCACTAGATGGAGCGGCCTGAGTGGAGGGGCATAACGAAGCGATCGCGAAGATCACTCCGGAGAGCAAAATCATGAAATTCAAAAGCTGCACCTTTCTTATGTTCATGTTTTCTCCTATCTTGACTCTACCCCACCAGCGGGAATTACTCCTGGCGGGGTTAGAGACGGGGTGAGCGGACCATATACTCGTCAATCGAATAACGAAGTCAAGTAAATATTATGTTAAGCCTATGCAAAACTTACATTTACTGGATCAAGAATTGAGGCCAGCTTATTGAGGGAATGTCAGGCTTCCGTTCAAGTGGAAGATGCACGTCACGGAATAAGTTGCCTAGCCAATTAGTTTGCCTCAAGCAAGTCATTTTTAAGGGTGAGTTTGATGGAGCCAAGCACCACGAAAGAACCCGAAGAGTCGCCAACGACAGACGAGATCAAATTTCCTCGAGGGCTGAGGCCATAAATCGAAGAGGAGGAGATAACAAAGGTCAATTTCAAATTGATCGGTAGATCTATTACCAAAATCCCTCTTCCCGGACACTTTCATTTTTACGGACACAACCGCGCCCGCCAGTTCCGAGGAGAACGTTGTCTTTTTTTTAGGAGTTCTGTCAGATTGAAACAGCCAGCGTTCTTAGAGCGTATTACGGACCACCACGTGATGACGGAGCTCACCGTGGTCCCGCCGAAGCTGTTTTACTTTGGATGCCCATCGCTTTTGAATGGGCAGAACTCGCGGCAACTACCCGCGACTTCAGAGCGGCTCCGTGCAGTTCGTTGTGCCACCTCCGATATCCGTCGTGGCGCCCCGGGCTGAGAATACGACCTGCAAGCAATTCACGTCAGGACTCGTAGTGTTGCCCGTCACATTAAGCGAGAAGGGAGGGAATCCGTTCGCGAAAACCGCAAACGAGAGATCGTGAATTTCTACACCGTTGCCGCTGTTGCCGGATATGGTTGTGGCGGCGTCAAAAGACGAAATGGCAGCTTCGGAGGCGTCGTCCACGACTACCCCACTTCGCATGTTTCCACTGATGCTTCCGCCAAGAATATTGAAGGTGGAATGAGTGGTGACGTGCACGCCTGCCCTCCCATTGTTCTGGATCGTCGCAGGATCTCCCGTGAACGTGCTGCCGCCGGTAACGGCGACCCCGATCAATGAATTGGAGTTCACTTGCAAGTTGGTAGCATATGCGACAGATCCGTTTGCCACGGTCAGACCGCGATTCAAGTTGAGTTGCAGGACGTCACCCTTGAATGTGGCGCGGGACCGGCCGATCCAGACTCCAACGCCGTCTCCCGTCACAGCGGGCGTTGCGTTTTGGATGGTGTTGTTCTTGAATCGGCACAGGCTGGAATCTCCGCAGAATACGCCGATGTCGCCTCCATTGATGGTAAAGCCCTGCAGTGTGACGTCCGCTGAATCCTCGATGTCCACGACATTGCCGGCTCCGCCCGAGGCGTCGTTGATCGACGCACCTGGATTGGCGTTCAGAGTCAACCGGCCGAATCCCTGGATCAGGACATTTTCCTTGCAGCTCCCCGACACGTTAATCGTATTCGGCCCCTCGGGGTCTAGTTTCTTCAACGCCTTACCGATGGAATTCGTCGGCCCTTCGTCTGAGTCATTGCAATTCACGTTCACAGTTGCCGCTTGTGCCGACAGAGGCAGCAGAAACAAGGAGAAAGCACACGCCACCAAAAAGAGAGGCACACACACTTTTCTTTTCATTTTATTCTCCGATCAATTGGGAATCGAACTTATCGGGGCCGCTCGTGCATCCGCCGCGTGATCGCACATTGCCGTGCGTAGTGCCGCGGTCAGTCAGGTGGCGCCGATTATAATCAAACGCCGAATCGTGTCAACCCGAAATATTATTGCGAAGGAACAAGTCACATTCCGATAATGCAGAGCATTTTTAGCTCGGCGGCGTGGCGACAGTAGGCGTAAGCAGAGTGGAAAGCGTGATCGGAGCCGCGCCGGTAAGCTAAAAATGTATTGGACTAAACCGATGCAAGGTACTTGCGCTATGGGTTTTGATTAGTGAGTGGGATGCGACAGGGAGAGAGCAGGCCGCAACCAATGGCGGAGAAGCACTTGGTGAGCTGTGATTGGGGGTCTTCCGCTGGCCCGCGTAGGGCAAAATGCGAGGTGCTCGGCCGACCGCATAAGGTTTTGCATGCCGGAGGACAACACCACTGCCTGAACTCGACGACCTCGAGATTTTGCAGAGAGCGAGTTGGATTCGCACACGATCGATCATGAAGTGTCATGGATGGCCGGTGAAGAACGAACCCGGGCCAGAACCGTAACCGCGTCGCCAGATATAATCGTGACCTAAAGCCATAACAGTGATATACCGTTCCCAATCATCTGACACACCCTGGGGAGCAGCTGCGGCAATGCCAATGCTGCTTCCTTTTCTCTGAGAGTTGGAACGCCCGAAAGGCAGTTGGCAGAACTTAGAAGTAGAGAATAATGCCCGACCCCGTCGAATAATTTGATTGTAGAGAAGACTGACAATGTGTTCCTAGATAATCGGCCTGAAAACGCCAATAGATTTGTCGTCACAATCTGATATCCACTCCTCCACCAACCATGTAATCGAGTGCGGAGTTCGCACCTAGAGTTGCGCTTTGCGTAAATCTCAGCCGCTCCCTACCCACCAACCCGTGAATCCAAGGCTCGAACCGTGAATTATTTTCAATGGCTACGTGAGGCCCAGCGCCGACGAAAAATGATTTCACGTCCAGAGAAGGGTTTCCGCCGGTATGGCCACCGAATCCTGCCGCAACTGCA
>Ga0210384_10002747_pt1 | contig 21157 bp, 15 predicted proteins | sample IncBWH2MmetaG_FD_160574 | JGI IMG/M metagenome (GOLD analysis project Ga0210384, IMG submission 160574) | Forest soil microbial communities from Barre Woods Harvard Forest LTER site, Petersham, Massachusetts, United States - Inc-BW-H-2-M | ecosystem: Environmental > Terrestrial > Soil >...
CACAACGCCATAGTCTCTGCGCGAAAGCGGCCCAGTCCAAGCCGCGCGTGGCCCCAGCCTCTCAAAGTTCTCAAGCACCTGCCGCGTCAGCGGCAGCAGCGCGCGCATCGCTTCGCGCCGTTTCATCCCGGCCGCGGTCATCAGCCGCGTGGCCGCTTCCATCAGCGCAAGGACATTCCCGGCAGCCAGCGCTCCGGCCGCGTGATACATCGGCTTTTTGGCACCATCGATGTGCACGGGAACGGCGCCGAGAGCGCGCGCAATTTGCCGGGCCATGCGCACGGCGGCAGTATCGCCTTCGATTGCAAAAACTTTTCCTTCGAGCGGCGGAACGCCAACTCCGCTAAAGGTCTGCAAGGGATGCATCGAGCCGACTGCCGCCCCGCACTTTTTCACCGGGTCGAGGATGCGTGAACTCAGCGCGCCGCTCGAGTGCAAAACCACCTTGCCGCGCAATTCCTCCGCCCCGATGCGCGCCAATTCCTGGGCAACTTCCGCCACGCAGCGATCCGGCGTGGTGACCAGGATAACCTGCGCCGCAACCACCTGCCGCGTAAGGAAAGCATGCGCTTGCCCGGCTCCGATAAATCGCACGACCTTGCGTGCGCTGGTCGCACTGCGCGTCACTACCGCGCCGATCGTCCATCCCAACTCCCGCAAGCGCCGTCCCAGCGCGCGTCCCACGCGCCCTGCCCCGATGATCGAAAGGCTACCCGGCATTACATGTTAGGATAACCTGAGCACGTCGCTCGATACCAATTTTGATGCACACCTTCGGACTTGCTGCTTTCTTTTTGATTGCTGCCTTCTGGGTGTTCCACGGACTCCGAATCGCGTATGGCGCAACGAAGCTCCCCTGGGTCAAGGATTTCAAGCCTGCTGAAGACTCGGCGTGCCCGACTATCTCACTCATTTTCGCCGCGCGCGATGAGGAAGAAAAGCTTCCCGCGGCGCTTGCCACTCTTGCAGCGCTTGATTACCCACATTTGGAGATCATCGCGGTCGACGACCGCTCACTGGACGCCACCGGGCGCATTGTCGACGGATTCGCCGCCGCGCATCAGCGTTTTCGCGCTGTGCACATTCGAGAACTGCCCAACGGCTGGCTCGGCAAGCCGCACGCACTCCTAAAGGCGTATGAAACTTCGACCGGCGAATGGCTTCTCTTCACCGATGCCGACGTGCGCTTCACGCCAGATGCTCTGCGGCGCGCCGTCGAGCTCGCAAAAGAGCGCAATCTCGATCACCTCACGCTCATTGGCGATGTTGAAATGCACGGCTTCTGGGAGACGACGCTGATCACTTTTTTCGGCCTTGCATTTTATCTCTCGACGGACGTCTATCGAGTAAGCAATCCGAGCTCGCGCGCATACGTTGGAGTGGGGGCATTTCAGTTGCTGCGGCGGAGCACCTACGAAACCATCGGCACGCACCGGCGTTTGGCGATGGAAGTGGTGGACGACATGAAGCTCGGAAAACTCGTGAAGCAATCCGGCTTTCGCTCTTGTGTGGCGATCGCACAGGAATATGTCTCGGTGCGCTGGCATGCCGGAGCGCGAAACGTGATCCGCGGCGTAACGAAAAACTTCTTTGCCGCCTTCGGCTACAATATCGCGTTTGCGGCGGCTGCCGTCGCGGGAATGCTTCTGTTGAACGTCGTTCCCTTTATTGCCGTATTCACCGGGCACGGATGGATTCGGCTTTTTTCGGCGATTGCCGTGGTTATAGCGCTCTGCATGCATGGCAGCGTGGAAGTGGTGAATAGGGTTTCGCCTCTTTACGCGCTGACGTATCCTATTGGCGCCATTTTGTTTTGCTACATGATCGTGCGCTCCGTGGCGGTGACGCTGTGGCAGGGCGGAGTGACATGGCGCGGCACGTTTTATCCACTGAAAGAACTAAAACGCGGGGTTGTTTAACGACCCCGTTCACGGGCCCTTTAGGCGGCGCGTTTCAGCGATTCTGGCTAGGTGGCGGGTTCAGCCGTGGGGGCTGTCTCGATCGCGAACAGGCCTGATACGTCCTTTTGTTTTAGGGCGCGGATGCGGTCGCGCAATTGGGCGGCGCGTTCGAACTCGAACTTCTTAGCGGCTTCGCGCATTTGCGTTTCCAATTGTTGCAGCATTTGGGCGAGTTGCAGTTCGTTCTTGATCTTGGACGTGGCGACATCGAGTTCGGTGTCGTCCGTTGGGACGGTCAAGTAATCGGCTTCGACAATTCGCGCGAGGTCCATGTCCACCGACTTGATGATCGACATGGGCGTGATGTTGTTTTCGGTGTTGTATTCGAGTTGCTTTGAGCGGCGGCGGTTCGTCTCGTCGATGGCCTGATTCATCGAGCCGGTCCGGCGATCGGCGTAGAGAATTGCGCGGCCTTCGATGTGACGCGCGCAGCGGCCCATGGTTTGAATGAGCGACGTCGCGCTTCGCAAATAGCCTTCTTTGTCGGCATCGAGAATGGCCACCATCGATACTTCCGGCAAATCCAAGCCTTCGCGCAGCAAGTTGATGCCGATCAGGACATCGAATTCTCCGCGCCGCAAATCGCGGAGGATTTTGATGCGGTCGAGAGTTTCGATTTCGGAATGTAGATAGCGGCAGCGCACGCCGACTTCCGTGAAATACTCGGACAAATCTTCTGCCATGCGCTTGGTTAGCGTCGTCACCAGGACGCGCTCATTTTTCTCCGCGCGCTTGCGAATTTCTTCTAGAAGGTCGTCTACTTGGCCCTTTACGGGGCGAATCTCGACTTGGGGATCGACGAGGCCCGTAGGGCGAATTACCTGCTCGACCACCACCCCGCCTGACTTGGTCAGCTCATACGGGCCGGGGGTGGCGGAGACGTAGATAACTTGATTCATGCGGTGTTCGAACTCTTCAAAAGTCAGCGGCCGGTTGTCCAGAGCGGAAGGCATGCGGAATCCGTAATCGACCAGCGTCTGTTTGCGCGCACGGTCTCCGTTAAACATGCCGCGCACTTGGCCCACGGTCTGGTGGGATTCATCAATGAACATCAGGAAATCTTGCGGGACGTAGTCGAGCAGAGTCGGCGGGGCCTCGCCAGGCAAGCGCCCGCTGAGGTGCCGCGAATAATTTTCAACGCCGTGGCAGTAGCCGATGGTGCGCATCATTTCGATGTCAAACATGGTGCGCTGCACGACGCGCTGCGCTTCGACAAACTTTCCCTGTTTCTCGAGTTCCTTTTTCCACCACCACAGCTCTTCCTGAATCGTGACGATAGCGCGGTCGCGCTGTTCCTGGGGCATCACGTAGTGGGTTTTAGGGAAAATCGTCACACGCGGCAGATCCTCGTGGCCGCTCCTGACCTCGCCGGTGAGCGGATCGATCTGACGAATCTTGTCGATTTCCTCACCCCACATTTCGAACCGGAAGCCGTCGTCTTGATACGGCGGATAAATCTCGATCATGTCGCCGCGTACGCGAAAGGTGCCGCGGCGCAAATCCTCAGAGCGCTCATACTGAACATCGACGAGCCTGCGGAGAAGGGCCTCACGCGAAGTATGCTGGCCTTTCTCGAGGGTGATAAGCATGCCGTAATACGCTTCCGGCGAACCGATGCCGTAGATACAAGAAACGGAAGCGACGATGATGACATCGCGGCGCTCGAACAGAGAGCGCGTGGCGCTCATGCGGAGCTTGTCGAGCTCGTCGTTGATGGTCGCTTCCTTGTCGATATAAATATCAGCCGAGGGAACGTACGCCTCCGGCTGGTAAAAATCGTAGTAGCTGACGAAATATTCGACGGCGTTTTCCGGGAAAAATGATTTGAACTCGTGATAAAGCTGAGCGGCGAGCGTTTTGTTGTGCGCCAGAACAAGGGCGGGCCGGTTCGAGGCTTCAATCAGCTTGGCGACTGTGAATGTCTTTCCGGAACCGGTGACGCCGAGGAGTACCTGGTGCTTCTCGCCAGCATCGACACCGCGAGTAAGCTGTTCGATGGCCGCCGGCTGATCACCGCGTGGCTGATAGTTGCTGCGCAGCTTGAAGTTCATGGAAGGGTCTCCCGGCACGAATTTCGGGCACTGCCGAAACCTTTATTATACTCCTCGATGCAAATCGGGACGGTTTTGGCCAAGAGAGGCCGATCGATGGGGGTTGGCGCGGGGGCAACTACCAACTGTCTCCGCCGCCGCGTGGCGGCCAGACTCCTAAGGCGCGGCGTACTAGGGCGATTTGGCCGACATGGTAGCTATTGTGGGCTAATATTTGCCAAAGAATAGCGCGTACGGTGGATGTGCGCGTTTCCTGGTTTGCGTGCATCGGGGGAACTTCACGATTCAACTCGAGGGAATCACTCTCGGCCATGGCGGCTAAAACGCCAATCAAATCGGCGAATCGGGCGCAATCGTTTTTCCATTCAGCTTCGTTGATCGGGGCCATATCCTTCGGCCAGCTTTCCGCCGCGTGGTCCGGGTAATGTGGTTTTTCTCCACGGATTCTCCGAAGTTCATAGTCCGTCCAGAAATTCACGTGCCACACAATTTGCCAGACAGAGTGCGGTAAATTTTCCGCGTGGCGTCCCGCCCATTCCGCGGTGAGATCTTCGACGCATGCCAGCGGATTTACGTGCGCGCCTTTTCCATAGAGAAGTTCGATTAGCGTGCGTTCCGGCATGGCCATTCTCCTTCGAAGAGAACTTTGACTATCGGTCATGGGTGATTGGCGGGAGTCTCCGCAAGCAGCATCACTTGCGCGTGGCTCTCCGCGTCGATCGTATAGTGCACGCGATTCGAACCGTCCGTTTTCGCCACGATAACGTTCATCGATTGGTTCGCGTCTTCGGTTGCCCGCACGACCAAGCCCGTCTTCACGGAAATGTAGGTGATGGTCTCGTTCTTACCTTTGGCATTACCCATGGTACGCAGGTCGTGCAGCTTATAATCCTCAGGAGTGGCGTCTTTTTGCGACGATCTTTGTTTGAGGACTGCGGTTGTTAGAATCACGGCGCATTTTTCCTGAGCTTGCTCTCCAGCGGCCAGGTCGCCTTGCGGGGTAATTTTCATGGCGCCACAAGGTGCGTCGTTCACGTATTCCGACTCTTTTTCCCAGGAGAGGCCGCTCAGCAGCGCACCAGAAATCGGCTCCTCCGCTTTCCATTTCTCCCCCGGCTTTATCCCCTTCTCCGGGAACGACCCGCCTCCTCCAAATCGCGCCACCCATTCTTGCCAGGCGGCCTGCTGCTCGGCGGGAAGACCCTCGAGTCCTTCGATGTCGGTAACCTGTCCGTCTCCATGAAGAGTGAAGGCGACGGTCTTTTCGCGCCTGGCGGATTTTCCAGCGTTGGGGTTCTCTGTGCCGCTCGTTCTAGCCCTGGCGTCCGAAGCCGCGGCATGCACGGCAATGACCTCTGGCTCAACGATTTGCGAGCGGAGACGAGCCGCTGTCCTGCCGGAATCGACACGCAAATCTTCCACCTCGACCAGCAAGAGAAAACTCGCATTGGCCTGGCCCCCGGTCGGGGCCATCGGCGCGGCGACGGTGCTTTCCGTATTGGTGTTCGTCGTCGAGCGATAGCCAATTTGATAACGAATACACTGGCCGACGATGAGTTTGGGCGAAAGTACGACGCGGTCTGCGTTATCGCGTGCTGCGCACGGAATCGCAATGGAAACCAGGCAGCCACCGAGAAGCCGCAGCAATGTATTCATGGCAGGCACACAACCGGGCATCATTTCTCCGGAGATTTGAAATGCTTGTCGAAGAACTCGATGGTTGCGTGATACGCGGCCAGCCAGGTTCGGTGCAAAAGGAAGTCATGAATTTCATCGGGAAAAACCAGTTGCTCAAACTCGACGCCTTGTTTTCGTAAGGCCTCGGCCAGGTCGACGGTTTCGGCAAATGGAACGTTGCGGTCGTCGTCGCCCTGAATCAAGAGCACCGGAGAACGCCAGGTGCTTACGGAAGAAAGCGGCGACGATTCCCAAGCGAGCCTTGCGGCATCGGGGCGGTCCGCGGCCTTGTAAGAGGAGGCGAACGTGGGAATCTCGGTGTTCCAATCGTGAACGCCGTGCATGTCGACTCCTGCGGCAAAGAGATCGGAGGAGCGAGCCAGGCCGAGAGCCGTCAGATAGCCGCCGTAGCTGCCGCCCCACAAGCCGACGCGGGCCGGATCTACGTCCGGCCGCGAACGCAGATAAAGTCCGGCGCCCTCGACGTCCTTGAACTCACTGGCGCCGGCTGCGCCGTAGTTGAGTGCCTCGCGAAAATTGAGGCCGTAGCCGATTCCGCTGCGATAGTTCACTGCAAGTACGATGTAACCGCGGCTCGCGAGGTACTGATTCATGGCGTAGGCGTTGCTGTAATAGAACATGTAATGCCAGCCGAGAAGCATCTGTCGGCGCGAACCTCCGTGAAAAAAGCAGAGTGCGGGATGCCGCGCAACCTCGGCGGCATTCGGCGGGAGAAAGAGCTGAGCGTGAATTTGCATGCCATCGACCGAAGAGAGAATCACCGGTTGCGGCGTAACCAAGGCATTGGCCGGAAAATCCGCCGGGAGCGATTCCGGTGCGAGGTCGCGGATTTCGCCTTTGCTGGAAACAAGTGCCGGACGCATTGTGGTGTGCGCGTCGGAATGCAGAATCAAAACCGTTTTATTGTCGCTCGCGAGAACGGGCGCAGTTTCGATCCCGCTGCCTGACGTCACGGCTTCGGGATGGTCGCTGGTGGGTGACACTTTCCAAACGTGGCGACGGTCGATGTCATCCTGATTCGAAGAATAGGCAATTGTTTGACGGTTTGCGCTGGCCGAGACAAATTCCACTTCAAAATTTCCAGGCGTGAGGATCTTTGCGGGTCCGCCGGCTGTGGAAGTGGACCACAAGTGAATCCATCCACCGCGCTCCCAGGGAAAAACGATGCGGTCGCCAGCCGCCCAAATCAACTGATTTTCGGCGACAACTTGATGAAAGACGCTGCCGCTGCCTGGTTCGGCGTGCCAGATTTCCTGCCCTTTACCGGTAGAGGCGTCCGCGATTCGAATGGACCATGGCTGGCCTTCGCGTTCCGGACTGAACGGGAGTTTGCCTTTTGCGACGGCCATGCGAAGAAAGGCGATTCTGCGGCTGTCCGGCGACCACGCGGCTTGGCTGTCCGTGTCCACGCTTGGCTCCAGATAAATCAACGATTTCGCCCGAACGTCGTAGACGCCGATGAAGCCGTGGTCTCCGCGGCGGCTTGCAAACGCGAGCTTCGAGCCATCCGGCGACCAGCGCAGCTCGGTTGCTCCCCCATTCGAATGAATCAACTGCTCGGCTTTTTCGCTGCCATCCAGGTTCGCGAGCCACACTTGCGTCTTGAAGATGAACGCAACAGTGCCTCCCCTAGGGGAAACTGCCGGCGAGTGGCCTTCGGCAAGTTTTTTCGGGGCGCCGCCGTTTAGCGAAACGGTCCAAATGTCTTGCTCGACTCCTTGCGGCGAGTTTTGCGGATTGGGATACGTGCCGTTCGGGAACTCGAGATCGCCGCCGCGAGTGTAGACAATCGTTTCCGCGTCCGGCGCCCAACTGATATTGCCCAGGTCCTGGCCGTCATCCTCCTTGTAAGAGGTGAGCTGGCGCGACTTGTAGCTCCCGTCCGGGGCGGGCTCCGAAGTCCAAAGATTGCGTGCACCCAAGGCGTTGAAGACCCACGCCACGCGTCCCTTGGCGGGCGCGGCGGTCAACTCCGCCGGAAACGGTGCGCTCAGAAATTGTTCGAGCGTGGGCGGTTTTTGGGCTTTCATCGCCGGGGAAAACATCAGCGCTGCAAGGATCACTAGCGATACCATGCGTTTCATCAACAGCCTCCATTTATCCGAGGGCCTTGCCATGCATTTCAACTTTCTCAAAACTTAGTCCGCAGGCTGAGGCGTGGCCACCTTTGCAGCCGAGACGCGCGGCCCGTCCAGCGGCCCGGAGATTTTCAGAACGCGCCCGGCTTCATTGATTCCGATTGTCCGGCCGCGGCGTTTTCCGGAGCCGAGCGTCTCGATCGTCAGGTCCGCATCACGCGCGAAACTCACTGTGCCCTGCAACGAAGTTTGCTCCCCGCCGGTGTCCAGTTTCAAACGTTCGATGCTGACTTCGCGGTTGCGCATCGTAAACATCCCTTGGCCAGTTGTCCACCGCGACGTGCCGGTGTGCGGTGCGCCGTCGGCAACGCTGGCGCTCACATCCCAGCCGCGAAATTCCACATTTTTGAACTGGACTTCTCCACCCCCAGCAAGCTTTTCCAAGAGTTCGTCGCGCCCGACGCCTTCCGTCTCGATATGCACCATGCCGGAGGCCAACCCTGCGAGCCGCTCCGCGAATCGCCCCGGCGCGGGGATCTCGGCCAGATTCACACGATCGAGCTTCGCGGTTACATCATATTTCGGAAGAGGCGCAAACTTCGCATGAATCTGGGCATGCACCGTACCGGCAGCCCATTGCGCATCCGCTTCCCGAACGTCGAGCTGCAGATCGTGCAGAGCTCCCTCCGCATGAACATTTGCGAGCTTTAGCTTTTCAACCGTCAATTCGCCAATGTTCAAGTCGCCTTCGGCATTCATTTGACGGACGAGCTCGCTTGGGGCGGGGCTCGGCGACGATCCGCCGAGCAGCGACGGCAGCAACCTCTGCAGCCAGTTTGGACGCGCGCGTGGGCCGACCCAACGGTCCAACTCGGCGGCGTTCATACGGTCCACGGTCAAGTTGAAATTCCATTTTGGGCGGTCCTGACGGTCGGCCGTATCATTTTCCGTGATCGAACCTGACCAAGAGCCGCCGAATCCCTCGACCTTAGTCATGTCCACGGAGCGCAGTCCGTCTTTCCAATTCAGTGTGCTTTCTTGCAACGCAAGGGGTTGGTTCAGTCCCGCGACCGCGAGTTTCGTTTTGTTAAAAAGAATCCTGCCGTTCCAGCGGCCGCTCGAGGTCTTTGGCCATTCCCATCGCGTTACGGCGAGCGCGTCCCCGGTGAGTTCCCATCCGTGATTTATCGGCCGCCCAAAGGCGGCAGTGGCTTTCAACACCTCTTCGACTTTTTGCACGTGGCCTTCAATGCTAATGCTGCCCGTTTGCGCGTTTAGATCCTGATTGAGAGTGATGTCCGCGGCGTTATCCATCAGCGTGGCCATGCGCCGCTTCTTAGGTGCGATAACGTCGCGGGCGGCGCCGCCGAGAGCAACGCGGACCGGTTCAGACACAAGCAGGCCTCGCTCGCGTCCAAGGCGCACGGGACCGATGTGCACGGGGACCTTCACACCCGGGATTTTCACGACACCGCCGTTGCTGGAGAACGCAGCGCTTTTGAGTTCCAACGGCCAGCCGCGCAGCGTCATCGCGCCGGTGAAAAATTGCTCCGCCGAGATTCCATCGTCGACACCCGGATGAAACGCTCTGTACCAAGCGAGCAAGTCCGTTGCCTGTATTCCCGAGGAATCCAGACGCACCTCGAAGCCGGGTGTCGGCCCGGTCACGTAATTTGCCGCGCCGCGCAGATTCGAACGCGGGCCTTCGATGGCAACTTCTTCGGCGCGCACGCTTCCCGCGGCCACGTTCCAGTGGCCTTTGACGCCCAATCTTAGGCGGGGATTGTCGGCTCGCTCAATCAAATCCCAACGATGAATTTGCGCCGCGCTGGCTTCCACGGAGAAAGTCCACTGACCTATTGCCGTTTCAGCGCTTGCGCCCGAGCCGGCCTCCGATGTGCCGCTCTTCAGCGAGCCGTCCAGAGTAAGCACGCCGCGCATGCCGTAGTCACGTCCGCGCAGCAGCCGGAACAGATCCGCGAGCGAAACGGCTTCCCAGTGCACTGTAAATTGCGCAGGCTGCAGCCGCGCCGATGTACCGGCGACGTCGCCTTGCACTTTTACGGTTCCCGCGGATTGCAGCTCCACGCCGCTGCGCCACGGTTGCGCCTCAAGACGCAGTTGCCAGCGCCCTCTAGCAACCTGATCCACGTTTCCAGAGACGCCCGTCAGCGCGAAAGCAAGCTTCTCGTCCTTATTTTTGAAATTGACGCGGCCGTCGTCAAAATCGATTTTCAGTAGACGGTTCACCGGGGCCATCGCCGAGGGGGGGCCGTCGACGCGCGCCGTCGCTTCCGAAGCGGTTTTCGCCGGCGGCAGCCACTGTTCCAAGTTCCATCTTCCCTGGTTGTTGCGCACCAGGATCAAACTTGGCCTGCCGAGCGAAAGCGTTCCGAATTCGAAATGACCTCGGAGCAAACCACCCCATCGCAGTCCAGCGGACAAGCTGTCGGCGCGCAAAAAATATTCGTTACCGAAGGCAGGGTCTTCCCCAACCGACACTTGCTCGGCATCCAGCCGGGGAGCGGGCAAAAGCTGCACTGCAAAATGTCCCACCTCGACCGGACGGCCGAAAGCCTTTTCCAACTGCGTGGTAAAGTATGCGTGCATGCGGCGCGTGCGGACGAGCAGCGACACGCCAACCTGCATAGCCACCAGCAGGGCCACAATCGTAAGCGCCAGCTTCCACCACTTGCGCAGCATGTTCATGTTGTCCGGAAGTTTCGCAGACTGGCCTGTAAATGAAAAGCCACTGTAAACCGGACCGCGGTCTGCTTTGTTTCGTTCCAGCGGCCAGCTTTCCTGGACCCTTTTCAAAGAAAATGTCTCAGAGAATCCCGCAGTGCTTAGTGCACCGTGTGCAGCATGCGGCTCCAGCGTGTCCGCGCGGGAAGATGAGCGAGGGTGTCGAAAACGCCGACAAGGCGCTGGAGAAAAGTGGATTGCGTGTAATCGTTGCTGGTGGCGTCCACGGACCAATAAATCAGAAACGGACGGCCCATAATCGCGCTGCGATCCACGAAGCCCCAGTAGCGGCTGTCCGAACTGCGGTCCCGGTTGTCACCCATGGCGAATAATTTTCCGGGCGGGACGATGATTTCGTCGCCCTGCATGTAGGTACGAAGTGTTTCCCTCCAATGTGATTCCGGAACAACTTGCGGGGATATCAGCATGCCCTTTAAGGGCGGGAAGGAGTAGTTGAAGTTGTCGTAAGGGGCCATGGGGTCGTGAACGACGTAAGGCTCGTTCAGCGGCTTTCCATTGACGTACATCTGCTGATCGACGAGCTTGAGGCGATCGCCGGGAAGGCCAATAACTCTTTTCACAAAATGTTGATGGTCAGCGTAGGGGTATTTAAAGACGATGATATCGCCGCGCTCCAGCGGACGGTAGGGGAGCAGCTTCTCGTACCACGCTCCGCTGCCGCCGAAGATGAACTTGTTGACGAGGAGATGGTCGCCAATCAGCAGCGTTCCCTCCATCGAAGCGGAGGGAATCTTGAATGCCTGAACGACGAAGCTGGTCCCAAAGAGCGCGAGAAGCACGGTTACCAGCAACGATTCCAGGTATTCGGAAATCGTCGTCGGATCCTCGTGAGGCTCCTCTTTTTTCGGCTCTACCGGCGCAACCGGATCTGCCGGCTCCTCGACCTTTAAGGCAGTTTCTTCCGCCATTCGCTCTAGCCTTTCTGTTCCGCCCGCACGTCAAACCTTTTCCAGAAGTTCCATCGCGCTTTGCGCCGCTCGCTGCTCCGCTTCCTTCTTTGTGCTGCCCTCGCCACTGGCCATTCGTTCTCCGTTGATCCAAACTTCCACCTGGAAGGTTTTCTGATGATCAGGACCGCTTTCGCCTGACAGCCGGTATTCGGCAGGCGGCTTTCCACGCCCCTGCAAAAACTCTTGCAGCGCGGACTTGCGGTCGGAGTCCGCGATTCGCTCGCCGCGCTCCTCAAGGGCTTGTTCGAATAGCAAGCGCCTAAGCATCTCGCGCGCGGCTCCCAGCCCGGAGTCCATATAAACTGCGGCGACCACCGACTCGAAAGCATCCGCCAGGAGCGTTGGCTTTTCCCGGCCACCTGACTTTTCTTCGCCGCGCCCGAGCCGCAAATGTTCTCCGAGCCTGATGCGCCGAGCCACAATTTCGAGAGAGTGCGCATTGACAATTCGCGCGCGGCTCTTCGAGAGCTGGCCTTCGCTCCACTCGGGAAATGACTCGAGAAGATACTCCCGTGCCAGCAATTCCAGAACGGCGTCCCCCAGGAATTCCAGCCTCTCATTATCCTGGATGGCGGCCGCTTCGGCGGATTCTTGTTTGTGCTCGGCCCGCAACTCCGGCGCAGCGGAGCTGTGCGTCAAGGCGCGCTCGAGGAGTTCCGGCTTTTTAAACCGATAACCGAGCCGCTCCTCGAGTTGCTCTGCGTCACTCTGGATCATTTCCTTGAACAGTGCGTCCTTGAACAGTCCGTGCGCGTCCCAGCGGCGAAGATTACTTCGGCGCGCTCAATTGCGTGGCACCCAGCTTTTTCGCCTCATCGGCGCCGTTCTTGCACGTCGGCTGCAAGCTGCCGGGTATTGCCGCGCACTTGGTGAACGCCGTTACCGCGGCATCAAAATGCGAAGTCTTCTGTTCCGCAAGCGCCAAGACGTAGAAGGTTACCGGATCGGCCTCAGGATTCGGATCAACTTTCGCGGCCTCCTCAAATTCCGGAATCGCATCGTCATACTTGCCCCGACGGAAATAGACGAGTCCCAGCCCGCTATGGGCCATCGCCAGCGTCTGGTTCTTGGCGAGACTGAATTGTGCATCCGTCATCGCATCCGGCTTGGAAATCGTGGGAGTGAGCTCGATCGCGGACTTGGAAAACTTTTCCGCTTTTTCCAGTTGCTGGGCGGCATTGGGCATGGACGAGTTCCATGCACGCGGCAGCGTCTGCCCGAGGATCGCTAGAGTCTGCACGTCGTTGGGAGCCAGCGCAACATCCTTCTCCCCCGCTTCTTGCATTTTCTGAATATCACTGGCCGCAAGATAGAGTTTGACGAGGGTCGAATACACCGGCGCGAGATACCGGCTCTGCGTGTATTTCACCACAAACGCTTCGCCCGCTTGAGTTTTCTTGGCTCCATCGGTCATGGGAATGCTGTCGAACGCTTTGAACGCGGCATCTTCTTCGGCGTTTACCGGAGGCGCTGGCGTATCCAGCGTCAGCGTGTTCGCCTTGTCTTTGTCGGACTGCTGCGGCGCTGGCGGCGAACTTTGGCCACTCTGACCGCTTTGGCCGCTGCCGCTCTGCGCGGCGGCCCCAACGCATGCCAATAAGAGCAATGCCGCAAAAGCCCCCGCTTCCATCCACTTCAGCCACGTGCCCTTCATTTCCTGCCTCCTGTGCAAGTCGTCGTCGCTCAAGTCCGAAGGCTCGAGTCTGTCTTTCTCCCCAGGTTCTCTCCCTTGCCGTTCCTAAATCTAAGGCCGCTCGACTGGTTTCTCAAGGTTGACAGCTTCGAGCCCCTTTTGCGCTGCCTGCCGTGCAAGCTCCGGTCCTCCCGGCACGGCCAGTGCGGATTGGAACTCGCTTTTCGCAAGGCCCTGCCGCCCTTCGTCATCATAAATCCGCGCCAGGTAAACATGCGACCACGTCAACACCATCGGGTCCTGGGTCGCTGCGTGCTCTCCTGTCGTCAGTCTGCCAAAAACCTCTTTCGCGCGCGGGCCATCGTGATCGAGCAGCGCCACCAATCCCAAACCGTACCAGGCGCGGATCTGGTCCGGATATCTGGCCAACACCTTTTGAAAGGACAGCTCCGCGGCTCGCGGATTTTTCTCGGCGATTCGCCGCTCGCCATCTGTCAGCGCTGCGATCGCATCGGCATCATTGGGCACTGTCGTCGGCTGTGCTACTTTGTGACGCGTCACTTCTTCGCTGGCAGGATCATCCGCGTTCTGTCCGCGGTCCGCCGAGGCAAACTGAATTCCTTCTATCCGCTTGGCTTCTGCCGGCAAATTGATCCCTCTTACTAGATCGGGGAAATAAAGCGCCATGGATGGCTCGGAACTCTCGTATTTCGCTAACCCGAGGAAGATCGGCCTTACGAGGACGTAGCCATCCGCGTCATCGCGGTCCATCGCCGCATCCCTTTCGCCGGGCGACAGCCGCTTCAGTTTTAACTCCACTGCTCGCACCAAGCACTCGGCGAAGTAGGATGAAAAATCATCTTTCAAATCCGGCGCCATGCGGGGCGCCTGCGCGGCTTTCTCGTAAAGCTGACGTTTCACCGCCAGCACATGCGGGTATTGCTGCGGGAGCGGATCCAGCAGAAAATGCAGGAAGGCGTGCCTGACGATGTCCGTCGGGATGTCATCAGAACCGCTCAGAACGATCGAGTAATGCTCGCCGGAATTCCGAACGTTCGTGATGCGTCCGACCAGAGGCTCGAGGATGATGGTAAATGTCCGCGGAGTCGTGGCATCCTGAAGCTGCCGGAGATAACCCGTCGTCACAAAAACAATTTGCGACACTGGGTCATGAACTTTTTCAATTTCCCGATTGTAGATGGGCTGCAAATCTCTCCACAGGCGCCCGATTTTTTGCTCCTCGTAATAGTTGGAGAGAATTTCGCTGAAGCCATCGAGCGCCAGCACTTCCGTCGGTATGTCGTCTCGCCGAAGGGTTATCAGGAATTTAGGCGCGGGCCCGGAGAGCAGCCCGAACCAGATGTAGCGCGAGAGCGTGGCCCCCGAATCGCGAACGACATGCCCCTTGTAGAATTCCCGAACGGCGTCTACCGCCGGCCCTTGCTGATGCTGCATCTGCTCCCGAAGACGCGCGCGCAGCGGATGCCAGTTCGCCGCGCTCACATTTGATTCGAATCCCGCCGCCAGCAGGGCGCACATCGTCGTAAACATGGCTTCGCTGCCGTCCACGGTAATGTTAGTCGTTGGCGCCGCTCGTCGAGGAGCTGGGGGTAAGGGCATCTGCCCGCTCGCCGCCGGCGGCCCGAGCAGAAAGACTGTAGCCGCGCACAACCAGGCCAATACCATTCGCTGGAATTGTTTTGTCATGAACTCTGCCGCAGTTCTCGCTCGAGCTGGCTATTCTTGCAAACGATAGTTCGACCTCTGAAGAGAGACCGATGTTGAGGTCTGCCTCCCAACATTTCCTGCAAAGTCCCCTGGGGCACTCCCACTCCTGTGGCATCCCTGCAGCATCTTTTCAATTTACAAGCGCACTTCCCATCCGTCAAGGAATCAGCAGCCACCAACCAACTCTTGCTACTCTGGGGAGCATCTGTTACCTGTGAGGATGCGTTGACACCCGCCGCGGGATGGCTCGATTCTATGCGTTCCCTTCTCATGAAAAAAACCTCGCCTTTCCTGTCGGTCTGTGCTCTGTCCATGGCCAGCCTGCCCTTGGTGCTCGACGCCCAATTCCTGAGCGGGCCGGCCTGTTCGCCATTGCTCTATTCTGCCGCGCATCCTTCCTCCGATCAGGATTCTTCCGCGGCCTCCGCTCCCTCTGCGAGGCGCCGCGTATCGCAAGAAGTTCAACTTTCGGGGGATTCCTCTTGGGTTGACACTGGCCTCGACGTGCATACGGGTGAACACCTAGTGGCTACTGCGACAGGCAGACTACGCTACGCTGATCAGCAGACCGACACCGCTCCGGATGGCATGGCCCGCGGCTTCAAAGATCTTCTTCGCATTCTGCCCTTCAACGGAGCGGGACGCGGCGCTGTCATTGGCCGCATCGGCGACCAAGATACCTCGCAGCCGTTTCTCATCGGCGCAAAGCGTGACCTCGTCTCGCCTCTATCCGGCCGCCTCTCGATCGGCATCAATCAACTCAGCGGCGACACGGGCGCGGGCACGTATTCGGTGCGTATCGAGATTTACCCCGCCGATGCCCACACGCTCCTATACACCGCCAAGGCTGTGTCTTCCATGCGCGGCGTCGGCAATGATCTCTTCTCCAAAATCCCGCGCCGCATCTCCGATAAAGCCGGCGATCTCGGGGACATGGTCAACTTCCTGATTATCGGCTCCCAGGCCGCTATGGAAAAGATCTTTACCACCGCCGGTTGGGTCAAGGTCGACACCAACGTCAAGGAAACCGTCCTCAACGGCCTCCTGGCAAGCATGTCCAAGGAGTCCTATCTCACCATGCCGATGAGCCCACTCTATCTCTTTGGCCGGCAGCAGGACTACGGATGGGCCCACGCGGAACCTATCTCCGTAGTCGCTTCGCGCAATCACCTGCGGATTTGGAAGGCACCCTTCGAGGTCACTGGCCGAACGCTCTGGGCCGGCGCCGCGACCCACGATATCGGCTTCGAAAAGGATCAACGTAACAACCGCCTGACGCACAAAATCGATCCGAACATCGACCTTGAGCGTGACTATGTGGAAAAAACGCTCGCGTCCACAGGCCTGGTCGCGGAACTGACTCACGTCCTCCCGCCAAATCCAATGCAAGAAGCCAAAACCGCGACCGGCGGCAGTTTCCACTCCAACGGCCAGGTGCTTGTCCTGAAACTCGGCGAGCCCTCGCAGCGGTAGCGCAGACCGAGGTCGGCCTCGACGCATCGGAGGCATCCCGGAGGCCTCCTGCTTGAGAGGCAAGTTGCCTGCCATTGGAGTATGATGGCCGGCGCCGGGAAACCATCGGCCGGCACGTCACTAGCCCGGAGTCCTCATGCCCGTCACCAAGCCAGCCAACGAAGCAGCACGCCTCGTCGCACTCGAACGCTACGCCCTCCTCGATACCGACCCGGAAGAATCGTTCGATGATCTGACGCAGCTGGCCTCCTTCATCTGCAAAACTCCCATCGCACTGATTTCTCTGATCGACGACGACCGCCAATGGTTTAAATCGCGCGTCGGTCTGGCCACTGCGGAAACACCTCGAGAGGTCGCCTTTTGCTCCCACGCCATTCTGCAACGAGACATTTTCGTAGTTCCGGACGCGCTAAAGGACGAGCGCTTCCGCGACAATCCGCTAGTCGTCTCAGACCCGCACATCCGCTTCTACGCCGGAGCACCTCTTATCGACGAGGACGGCTACGCACTCGGCACGCTTTGTGTCGTCGACCAAACTCCTCGCGAACTGGCGCCTGAACAGTGCGACGCTCTCAGATCGCTGAGCCGCTTGGTCCTGGCCCAAATAGAATTCCGCCGCAACCTGATCCTTTTGAAAGAAGTACTAAGCGACCGCACCAAAGAAGAGCACGAACGCGAACAGGAGCTCTTAAAACTGCAGGCCACCCTGGTACGCGTCCTCGGCCTCCGCCAGTCCGTCTCGTCCAAGTAGGAAACAAAGAGTGGCTCGGGGAGCCGTGCCGGACGGTGTTCCACGGCTGTCCTCTCTCTGAACTCGGTGTCCCCCGCGCCTCCGTCTAAGATTCTTTCCTTTTACTGTTCGACCACAAATCCGCCTCTAGGCGGCGCCAACCGCCCGTCGCAAGACCTCGCGCGAAATATTCGCTCCGCTCACCAGCAGCACAACGTTGTCGCCGAAGTCCGCTCCCGCCGCGAGCAAAGCTGCCGTACTGGCCGCCCCCGCCGGCTCCGCCAAAACATGCTCTTCCACAAGCAAAACCTCAATCGCCTGGAGCATCGCCTCCTCGCTTACAAGCACCACGTCATCCACAAGCCCTTTCACGTCGCGCACATTCGCGGCATCCGGCGTGCGTGTAGCCAACCCATCCGCAATGGTGTCGCAAGTTTCTGTCCCCACCACGCGATCTTCCTTCCAAGACCGGTAATACGCCGGCGCCCGTTCTGCCTGCACACCGATAATTTTTACCTGTGGTGCAAGCTGTTTCGCCGCCGCCGCAATCCCGCGAATGAGCGCCGTATCGCCCATGGGCACCACAATCGCGCGCACATCCGGCAGCTGCTCAAGAATCTCACAACCAATCGTCCCCGGCCCCGCCGGCAAATCCACATCCGTAGCGTCATTCAAAAAATAAACCCCAGGACTCTTCGCGTACTCGTCAGCCAACTCAAACGCCGCCGCGCAATCCGCCCCGCCGCATTCCACAATCCTCGCCCCCAACGAAGCAATCCTCCCCCGCTTCACCGGATTGCATCCCGCCGGCAAAAAAATCCGCGCCTTCACTCCGAACACTTTCCCCGCGTAGGCCACCGCCGCCCCATGATTCCCCGTGCTTGACGCCACCACCTCCTCAACGCGCCCGCGCCTCAACCGCGTCGCCAAAGCCCACAAGGCTCCCCGCACCTTGAACGACGCCGTAGGCAACTCCACTTCCAACTTCAGCCAAACGCGCTTCCCGACTCTCTCACTCAAGAACGCCGCCCCGATCAGCCGCGTCGCCGCAAAATACTTCGCAAGAAATCCTTGCGCTTTTCGTATGGTTGTTAACTCTGGTCGCATTTGCAAATGCACCTCACCTGCCCGCGACACGCGGGAAGCCGCGCGCTGCGTTATCTTTTTCTTCTTGCCGCCACTTCGGTCGTTACTCATTACGCCCCATCTCATCCGGCGGCCGCAGCCGCTTCTCTGGTCCTCGAGGCTTTCCACAATTGAATATACGGCTCGAGATCTCTCATCATTTTTTGGAACTGCGGAATGTCCAGCGACTGCGCGCCGTCGCTAATCGCTTTTTCCGGAGCGGGGTGCACTTCCACGATCAATCCGTCGGCACCAATCGCTACCCCGGCGCGCGAAACGGCGGGCACCAGGCTCCGTTTCCCCGTGGCATGGCTCGGATCGAGAATTACGGGAAGATGTGTCAATTCATTCAACGCCGGGATCGCTGCGATGTCGCATGTGTTGCGCGTTTCCGTTTCAAACGTGCGGATACCTCGTTCGCAAAGGATCACGTCGGAATTTCCGTGCGCGACGATATACTCTGCGGACATCAGCAACTCCTTGATTGTTCCGCTCATACCGCGCTTCAGCAGCACGGGCCGCCCGCATTTTCCCAGCGCCTTCAGCAAGATAAAATTTTGCATGTTGCGCGCGCCCACCTGCATGATGTCCGCGTACTGCGCAATCAAATCCACGTCGCGGTCACTCATCACTTCCGTGATAATCGCGAGGCCGGTGGCCTTCTTCGCCTTCCGCAGCAGTTTCAGCCCTTCTTCTTCCATACCCTGAAAATCGTACGGCGAAGTCCGCGGCTTGAAGGCGCCGCCGCGCAGAATTTTTGCGCCCGCTGCAGCCACGCCTTCCGCCGCGCGCATGATCTGCGCTTCTGATTCCACCGAGCACGGCCCGGCCATCACCACGAATTCGTCACCGCCGATTTCCGTGCCATTCACGCGCACCCGCGTCTTCCCGGCGCGGAATTGTTTGCTCACGAATTTGTACGGCGCGGAGATGCGCACGACTTTCTCTACCTGCGGCATGGATTCGACGGATTCCATACACGCCGTCACGTCTCCCACGCCCACTACGCCGATTACCACGCGCTCTTCTCCTTCTATCGAGTGCACCTTGTAGCCGAAATGTTCCACCTGGTTGCGCACTTCATCGATCTCCTGGCGTGTGGCGCGCAGTTTCATCGAGATAATCATGGCTTGTTCCTCTCATCCATTTTTTCTTCCCGGACCGTTCTGTGCACAGCAGTTCCCCGGAACCTGCTTGGGCAAAAACCTTCCAAATATTCCGTCCAAAAAACCGTTCCATAAAACTTTTCTGTGCCCCAAAATAAAAAAACCCACTCGCTGCGAGTGGGTCGAAACTTTCTTCCGCTGTTTCTAACTACAGAATCGCCCCTCGCCTCCTGGATGTGGGTGGGTACCAAAATCGAAACCAATACGAGTGGGTGCCGCGATCCATGGCTTTAGTGTATTTCGTCTTTCCCCCGGAAACAACAAATATTTCATCCGCTTCTTGGCTCGCGGGTGTCTTGGTCTCCGGCGCGGAACGCCGGCAAATTCGTCGAACCGCGAGGCTTCCGGCTCTAAATTTCAATTCAGCAGCACGGCGATGTGGTAGTGCGTGAAACCAGGGGTGTCGCCAGCTCGGCATGCGCCGACGGCCGCCTTTCGATACGCCCGGCTCTTGACCGTTTGCAAAAGATTGTCGGGAAGTTTGCTGAGATCTGTCACTTCAAAACGGATGGCGTAGGAGCCGGGAACGCCGGCGAAGCCGTGGCCCAGGTTGCATGTTTTGCGAGCATCCTCCGTTACCTCAGTGACCAGCAAGCCATTTCCCTTCAGCAGTGAAACCACCTTTTCTTCCTGTTGCTCCAAGCTCAGGGCTTCGACCGGGCGAGAAAAATCCTGCACGGCAAAGAGTCCGCCGCTCCCCCGCATGGTTGCGATGCCCACAGCGCTGAGGTCGGCATTGAGAATGTTCTTACGGTGGCCGGGAGAGTGCATCCAACCGTTGTGAATGGTCTCGGGATTGGGGCCCACAGCAATGTTTTCGGCGATCATCGAGAATCTCGCACCGGCCTTGGCGGCACGCTGCTCCAGGGGAGGCTCATCCAAGCACTGATGCAAGAGCAGATTCTGACTCACCATGACCTGGGCGTGCAGGCGTGCAGCAGTGGCAAGGGCCTCATCCCATTTGAGCGGTTGTAGTCCGGCTGCGGAACGCTCGCGGTTCGTGGCGTCGAGAAGGAATTTGTCCTCATCTGAGGGATGCGCTGGGACCGGTAGCATGGGAACCGGCGGACGATTCTGCTGGTGGTCTTGCGGATCAGCGGCGGAAATGCAAAAAAGAAAACAGAACACGGCGGCAGCGGCTCCGGACGAGCGCGCAACGTTCATAGAGAGCTAGCCGCGGACACGAACGGCGCTGAAGCTGAGGATGACGTGGCCGCCGGAGGTGGGCCGGCCGAAGCTCATCATCGGGCGGAAGCGGGAGAAAAGCAGCATCTGGTCGAGTTGATGGCGCAAATCGCGGCTGGTGGGTCCGGAAAGAATCTGATAGCCAGCCATCTGGCCATGGGCATCGACGGTGACGTCGACGAGAAGGCCATGAGGAAGAGATAACTCGACCTCATGCTGCTCGGGTGCCCAGGCCTGCGGGTAGTCCGACAACGTCAGCAGCTCGGCAGGACGCAAAATATTGAGGGGCACGTCGTTAGACACGGCGCGCACGGTGATGCCCGGGACCATCAACTGCAAGACCAGAACGAAAACCACAATCGCGGAAAAAACTCCGCCGGTGGCCGGAACGGTGAGTGGTCGAAAAACATTGTCGAGAAGAATCTCGGCGCGGTCGCGCATTTTGCGCAAGCGGCTGGACCATTCCTGAGAGTGCTGCGACTGAGCCGCAGCCACCTTGATGCGCACAGCCAGGTCGGCGGGCGGAACATTTTTCGGCATGCGCGAAAGCAGGACGGAAAGCTTGCGGAAGCGTTCCAGCTCGCCGCGGCAAACGGTGCAGGTGTTCAGGTGC
>Ga0210384_10002748_pt1 | contig 21157 bp, 15 predicted proteins | sample IncBWH2MmetaG_FD_160574 | JGI IMG/M metagenome (GOLD analysis project Ga0210384, IMG submission 160574) | Forest soil microbial communities from Barre Woods Harvard Forest LTER site, Petersham, Massachusetts, United States - Inc-BW-H-2-M | ecosystem: Environmental > Terrestrial > Soil >...
GCTATGCTGGAACTCGACGATCTGCGGAGCGCCCTTGAAAACAACGGCCGTGCGCTGTCTCTGCGTGCTGCGCTTTCCAAGGATTTCCCGCTCAACGTCGACCACCAGCGAACTCTCCAGGTTAGTTATTACAACCAAGGTGAAATCCTCGCGCGGATGGGACGCACGCGGGCAGCCCTCGATAGCTATCGTGAACAGGTAAGAATCGGCGAAGAGCTTTTTCGCACTGACCCACAGAATGAGCAATATCGGGGAGACCTGGCTTATGGCCTGATTCGAGTTGGCGATATGCTGTTCAAACTCGCTCGATACCCGGAAGCGCTGGGGAGCTACAGGCGGTCGCAGGACCTTCGTTCCGCCGACGTCAAAGCTGACCCTGCGAACCTCTGGAAACGCAGTTCGCTGATTGAAGCGAAAGCGAAACTCTGCAGGACTCTGGTCGCCGCCCAAGCAGGCGGCGATGCTCGGGAGTCTTGTTCTGGCGCGCTCTCTTTGATCCAGTCTACGGCTCTCGATCCGGGTAATGCCGCTATCCGCAGCTTTTTCGCCGATACCTATTCGGACCTTGCTGCGGTTGAAGCGGCACTCGCCGTCGGCGATCGAATAAGCGCGGATGAGCGCCAGCAGCACTGGCGATCTGCACGCACCCTCTATGTACAGAGTTTAGGGATCTGGCAGGACCTGCAGACGCGAAACATTCTCGCTCGTGCCGACAGAGGCAAGAAAGACGCTGTGTTGCCGAAGATCGCGGAATGTGACGCGGCTTTGCACTAGTTAGAGTGATTGGATCGGCCACGTTCGCGGCTGCTCCGTACAGCCATTGCGAACAATCTTGCTTGCGTGACGCTGCGCTTACAAACAGCGCCCGCTATTGGCGCGCCCAATCTCATTCTATGATCAACCTGCGATTCTAGATGCACAGGTGAGACGGGATGGTCTTTGGCTAAAGAACATACAACCAATTGTGCTGTTTAGCATCACATATTGCTGGGGACAAGATATGTCAGTGAAAAGCGTCCAATTTACGGTTGCCGCGCACATCATGACTGCCCTGGGTTACTACCACGGCGGGGAGATTTCCTCGACGACCCTGGCCAACAGTGTGAACGCCGACCCCAGCTTCGTTCGAAAGTCGCTCTCCAAGCTCTCGAAGGCGGGCTTAGTCGTGACAAAGCGCGGCAAGAGCGGAGCAAGCGTGCTTGCGCGTCCTCCGCGACAAATCACGTTGCTGGACATATACCGTGCCAGTGCGGCGCCACCGGCGTTTGCGATTCACTCATATCCGGTGGAGAAAAGGTGTCCCGTCAGCTGCAACCTCAAGGAATGCATGTCGGGCGTTCTTTCTCAAGCTCAGTACAGCTTCGAAAGGTCGCTCGCGAGAATTACCCTGGCCAATCTGGTTGGTCAGATCCGAGAAAAGGCGCATTGATTGTCTTTGATTTTACTTGTGCAGATAAAGAGCACAATCCATCAGAGAACTAAGGGAATGCTGACGGTTTAACGGAGGAAGTGCTATGAGTTCACCAGTTGTTAGGAGTAGAAACGTGTTCAAGAGAAATTCGATGCTCTTCGCCGCCGCTCTTCTGGCGATGCTCGTCAGCTTTGTCGCCGGCCCGAACGCAGCTCTCGATGCCGCGGCTCAGCATCAAGATCAGGTGCCGGCCTTCTACCGACTGAAAGTCGGCGACCTCGAAGTGACCGCCCTATACGATGGTACCGGCGTATTCGATCCGCACTGGCTGAACGGAACGAAAGAGACGATGGATAGCCTGGTAAAGGGATTGCAGGTAGATCCGCACATGCTGGATGTCGTTGATTCGGGCTTCCTCGTCAACACTGGCGCGCAACGAATCCTCGTCGATGCGGGTGCCGGCACCTGGTGGGGTGGGGGAGCACTCGGGCGCTTGGGGGGCAGCCTCCGCAGCGCAGGCTACACACCGGAACAAGTCAACATCGTCTTGGTCACGCACCTCCATTCCGATCACGTCGGCGGCCTGACCACTCAGGACGGAAAGCGCGTCTTTCCAAATGCCGATGTTTACGTCTCCAAGGCCGAAAGCGATTTTTGGTTGTCGCCGGAAATCGCTGCTAAGGCGCCGAAGGAGTCGCAACCGTTCTTCCAGAGTGCGCAAGCCATTGCTGCGCCGTACATCAAGGCCGGTAAGTGGCACACGTTTAGTGGCTCCGAGCCAATCGTGGACGGCATGCAACTTGTCCCGCTGCCTGGTCACACCCCGGGACATACCGGCTATGAATTTGCCTCAAAGGGACAAAAGATCCTGTTTTGGGGCGACACTATCCATGCACAGCGCGTCCAGATGCAGCACCCCGAGGTCACCGTGGTCTTCGACACCGACCAGGCTGCGGCTGCGGCGACGCGGAATCAATTGCTGCCTAAGCTCGCGCGCGAGGGCGTTTTGATCGCGGGGCCGCATATGTTTCCCGCCCTGGGCCGCTTGCGCAAGGAAGGGAGCGGGTATAGCTGGGCGCCAGTGGCATTTATTGACCAATCAGTTGAAAATGCGCCGTCACCGCAAAAGTAGCGTTCCAACTCATGCCGCTCGGTGAAATTCAAGAATTGGCAGGAGGGTTCGACCTATTGCTTGGGATGGTCAAAGTCCCTGTCGACCGGGCCGCGCTCATCAGTGCCTTAGTACCCAGTAGCCGCTTGGATTCTGTCGGCGTCGAAATTCGGAGTCATCACGGCCGAATCCAACGGATAGGAGAATTTATGGAGCAGTTAAAAAAACGGAGTGTTCATGGAAATTTACGATCTAGGTTTGTGAGAGGTCTCGCTGTTTGCTCGGCGGCGATCAGTCCCTTATTTCTGATTTCGTTTCCGTCTGTAGGTGCAAGTGGTCAGTACCGTTTTTCCATCAAGGTGTTCACCTCCCCCGACGATCAGTTTTGGACCAACTCTGTGATTATTGAGGGAGAACATGAAGTGATGTTGGTCGATGCGCAGTTAACAAAAACCAGCGCTGAAAAAGTATTGCAGAAAATCGAAGAGACGAACAAGCCTCTGTCCACTATCGACATTACCCATGCGCACGCTGATCACTTTCTTGGTCTGGAGGTTTTTAAGGAGGCCTATCCGGGAGTAAGAATCATGGCGACCTCTGCGGTCGTCGATCGAATCGACATGGTCTATCAAGAGAAAATAGACAAATGGAAAAAGATCTTGGGCTCAGGCGCAACCTCTCACGCTGTTGCTATAAGCAGATTCGACGGCAACTTTATTGAATTTGAGGGCGCAAAAATAGAGGTCCTCAAAAACATCCAAGGCGACACGGATGAAAACACAATGCTTTGGATTCCTGGACAGAGAATTCTCATTGCTGGCGACGTCTTGTTCAATGACATGCACGTCTACACCGCGGAAACAGACAGTAAGGCTAGAGGGAAATGGTTGGACTCATTACAGAAAATCAGAGAATTAAAACCTTCGGTTGTTTTTCCAGGACATAGCAAGGTAGGAGCGCCCCTGGACGCGAGTACGGCCGTAGATTTTACGGAAAACTATTTATTAGTTTTTGAGAAGGAACTCAAAACAGCCAAAGATGCAGACAGCCTTGTTAATACCATGAAGGAAAAATTCCCATCCTCCGACTTGCTCTTGGCCATCGAACGGGGCGCGAAGGCTAATGTCAAACCTTGACGAACACTCGAATGAATGACCGCGGGATGGATGCCAATGAACAAGTACAAGATCGCTGTTCTGGACGATTACCAAAGTGCGGCGCTTCGAAGCGCCGATTGGTCGGTGCTCCGCGATCGAGCGGACGTCGTCGTATTTCAGGACCATCTCGCCGATCCGGACGCGGTGATTGAGCGGTTGCTGCCTTTTGATATCGCTTGTGTTATGCGCGAGCGTACCCCGCTGCCCCGCAACGTCATTGACCGCCTTCCCAATCTCAAGCTCATTGCCTCGACCGGATCGGGAAACGCATCGATCGATGTCGCCGCCGCGAGCGATCATGGGATCACAGTGCTGCACACGGGATATAGGTCGGACCCGACGATCGAATTTACCTGGGCGCTGATCTTAGCCTGCGCGCGACATATCGTCACGGAGAGCAACTCCGTCCGATCTGGCGGCTGGCAGCAAACAGTGGGCACGGATCTAGGTGGAAAAACCCTGGGCGTTTTGGGACTTGGGCGGATTGGATCACAGGTCGCGCGGATTGGGACCGCTTTTGGAATGAATCTGATTGCCTGGAGCCAGAACATGACCTCCGAGGCCGCCAAAGCCGCCGGCGCAATCCTGGTTTCCAAGGACCAGCTGTTCGAGCGGGCCGATATCCTGACGATCCATTTGGTGTTGAGCAGCCGTACGCGCGGCCTGGTAGGCGCCGCGGAGCTCGAGAGAATGCAGCCAACGGCCCGGTTGATCAATGCGTCGCGCGGGCCGATCGTCGAAGAACAAGCTTTGATCAGCGCGTTGAAGAACAAGCAGATCGCCGGCGCGGCCATCGACGTATTCGACATTGAGCCGCTGCCTCCGTCTCACCCTTTCCGGACGCTGGACAACATACTAGCCACGCCGCATATCGGCTACGTATCGCATGGCCTCTACAAGACGTTCTACGAGGATACGGTCTCGAATATTCGGAAGTGGCTCGAGACCCATTAAGCACTCGTGCATAAACGTAGCGTCGGCGCTGCGTCACAAACGGTAAGTTTTCAAAACAGGAACAATGCGACTTGAGAATTTCGGAACAACACAGCGAAGGAAAGTCTAATTCCAGCGAGTCCGGGACTGCACTTCCGCATCAATGCTATTCGTTCCGCAGGGCCGTCGCTTGAGTTCTAACCAAAGAGTGGGACTTTAGCTTCCACGAGGGTGCCAGGTTCGGCATTACAGACAGTCAACTGACCACCGAGTTGGCGTAGACGCTCACGCATACCGCCGATACCGACGCCTAGGCTCGACGGAGGGTTTAGTCCACTCACTGCGGTGGACACGCCCTTACCGTAGTCTCGAACACGAATGAGAATCCACTCAGCTTGCTTGTTGATTTCTACTCGCACACTTTCGCTGTTGGCGTGTCGATAGACATTGGTCAGCGCCTCCTGAACGACACGGAAGATAGTTGTTTCGATATCAGAACTCAGACGCGGAAAGTCATGCGGCCTTACGCTCAGTTGAATCTCGATGCCGCTCCTCTTGGTCATCCCATCAACAAACCAGTGTAGAGCCGCACGGAGACCCGTTTCATCGAGAAGCGGCGGATGCAAGAGATAGGAGAGATTGCGGACGGAATTGATGGCAGCCTCTAAGACCTGACTGGCCGCTTCGTTGCGACTCTTGTCCAACATCATTTTAAGCCCGGCGAGTTGCTGGCCGAGGTCATCGTGGAGCTCGCGTGCGATTCGACGCCGTTCTTCGTCCTGAATTTGCAGCACTCGCGCTGAAAGTCTCTGTAGTTCCAAGGTTCGCAATTCGACGATTCGCTGCGATTCATCCAGCTGCGAGACACGTTGGCGCAACTCTCTGTTCAAATTCTGGATGTGCTGTTCCGCTTCGCGGCGCTGGGTCATGTCCTGCGTGACCTTCGCGAAACCAGTCAGATTGCCGTCGCCGTCTCGCAGCGCCGTAATGATGACCGACGCCCAGAATGCCGAGCCGTCTTTCTTGACACGCCAACCTTCGTCAGAGAAGCGGCCTTCTTTTTCTGCCAGCGCCAGTTCACGAGTAGGCCATCCGCTTTGCACTGCCTCGGGCAGATAAAACGTCGAGAAGTGTCTCCCGATAATTTCTTCTTTGGTGTATCCCTTCAAGGCTTGTGCCCCTTGATTCCATGTCAGGACATGGCCTTCGGGGCCTAGCACAAAGATGGCGTAGTCCTTAACGCTGTCCACTAACAGGCGAAACAGTTCGTTGCTCTGCGGATTCTTCTCCGCCAGTTGTTGTACAGCCTTGGCGGTCTGTGACACTTAGTTTCCTCGACCAGGGAGGTGGGCTATTCAGAGTGTGAGCCTAACATTCAGACCCGAGCCGACAATACAGCAAATCCTGTACCTTCACAGTGAATTCGATGTGGACTCGTAGCCTGTGGCCGAGCGGGCCGGTAGAGCGGGCCCCTGAGCAGATGTCCCCGCTACGTTTTGTTCCGGTGACATAGCACGTCACTGCGCGAACGGCCAGGAGAGTCGTGAGCAACAATTCAGGTCTTCACCCGATTGTACGCTCCCGATCCTCTAACTACCGTTTGCAATAGACTGCTTGGGGTCGTTAGTTTTCCGAGCGGCCCCAGGCCATGAGGAGTGACGTGGCAACCGCATTGGCAAAGCTGAAGTATTACCGGATGTCCAGAACCCGCACGTTGGCTTGGATTAACGAGGAACACTTCCACGGCCTAGGATGTTCAGAATGTGCCTGGTTGTTCCGTCCTTCGGGGGGACCCACCGGAAATTCACTCTACGAGATGAAGCAAAACTATCTGCGGCAATCTAGGGAGGAATTTGAAACGCATGTTTGCGCAGAGCATCCGAGGGCCCCAAGAAGAGAAAGAAGAGCAAGCCAGGTAAATCAGTCTAGCCGTTCGCGCGATACCGAAGGTCAGTCGGCGCACAGAAGGCAGTCGAAGAGAGAAGCGGGATGGTCGTAAAAGACACCCGCGTGCGGCTCAATCGTGAAGAATAACGCGCAGGAGCGAATCGTGTACGTGCATGCCGCCGTTGTGCCTGATGAACCTCGGTTTCCGAAACTTGTTCACGCATGAATCACGCGAATCATTTCTTCCTTTTCGACCTCTAGCGCCGAGGAGGATTCCAAGGCGGTCGCCGTCGAAACCCACCAGGCTGATCCGCAATGCATCCCTCGGCGAAGAAATCCCCTGAACACAAAAGTGCGACCAGCGCGTCCCCTTCCAGCGGAACAGGTGACGGCAATCTTGACCGCGCCAGTCTGAAGATAGAAGCGGTAGTTGATGAGCTTCTTCTTCGCACCGGACGTTGTTAGGTACGGACCGATATCAGATAACTGCTTCAGGGAGGATTTCTTCCTAGCCATTCGCTTTCCCGCAGGGTTTTGCCTGTTCTTAATAGCAAACACGGTCCACTCTTTCCAATCTTGCCCAAAATTTGAGTTTGCAAAAGTGTTCAAAATTGAACACGCAGCCGGAAGTCAATTGTCTAACCTGCTGGGCCATGGGATGAGCACGGAGCAGATAACGCTCCCCCTGGAGTCGGTATGAGTGACATGATGGAATTACCGTATCCGGAGTGGCAAGGTCCGCTCCAGGAAGCGGTTCTCGAATTTGATCGCGAAACGTTGGCCGAAAAAGCCCTGAAGGCAGAAGCCCTGATCCTCGAACGGCTTCGACAGCTTCAACAATCCAGCGATGGTCATCAAGAGCGAGAGGCTATTAATGACGGTGTGTCTCTTCTCAGAATCATAAAACGCGCGAGGCTGGGTTATCCTGATGGGAGGTAAGGCGACAACTCTTCTTCTTTTCTCTCTCAATCCATACATCGTTTGCCTGATGGACCGACACGGAGTCTTAACTGGGGTCGCGCCGGCGCCAAGGACAGGAAAGAAATCTTCGAACTAACACCCTCCGCAATTCAGCGTTGTTGTCTGCGGGCAATCACTCTAGAAACTTGGAAACCACCGGGCCGAGCAGGATTGCTAGAGCAAGAAGTTAGCATCAGTGCGGCTATTCAATTTCCCTTGGCCGCCTCAAGCAATAAACACACGCTGCCCTGTTTGCTCATTTTGAATGATGCACTCTGCGCTAGGAGTTTTCTTGTCCTCTCCTACGGAATCTTCCGTATGGCTCGCCCAACCCGAAAAGGTGTTTATGGTATCTGCACGATGTTTGTCGCCTTGGATTTATGAATTCATTCGACGATTCGCCGACCTTGCGTCGCTAGGAGATTCAAATGAAAGCCAATCGCTTGAAACACCTGTATGTCGAGGAACTCAAAGATCTTTACAGCGCGGAAAACCAACTGGTTAAAGCGCTACCCAAAATCGGCAAAGCCGCCACTTCTCCGGACTTGCGTGCCGGCTTCGAAGCGCACCTCAACCAGACCAAGGAGCACGTTGCCCGTCTCGAAAAGATCTTTGAAGGTCTCGACGAAAGCCCCAAAGGCAAGAAATGCATGGGCATGGAAGGCCTCATCAACGAGGGCTCTGAAATGATCGAGGAAAATCCCGCCCCCGAAGAACTAGACGCTGGCCTCATCTCGGCGGCTCAGCGCGTCGAGCACTATGAAATCGCCGGCTACGGATGCGTTCGCACCTACGCCGAGCTCCTGGGTGAAGACGCAGCCGCGGCCCTCTTACAGCAGACTCTCGACGAAGAAAAAGAAACCGATGAGAAGCTCACCGAACTCTCCGGCCAAATTAACCTCGAAGCCGCTGATTCCGAAGAATCAGACGAAGACCACCGCCAATCCAGAAAGCCCGCCATGATCAAGTCCAAGGCGGCTCGAGCTTAGTCCATCTCTCAATTTCGCCAGGCATTTCGATAGCTCATAAGGAGACACAAAATGAACGGAAGTCTTCACAAATTATCACGCTTGCTGTTGCTCTTTCCTGTCGCCTCGGTGGCTTTTTGCTTATTGCTCGTGGCCGCGCCCGCCCCGCGCCACCAAGATCCGCAAACAGCGCCCGACAACACCAAGAAAAACAAGGACCAGCAATCCGAACCGACCGCCGATCAGCAGAAGATGAATCCTGCCGACCGCGCTATCACCCAGAAAATTCGCCAAGCGATTCACGAAGATAAATCCCTCTCCACCTACGCACACAACATCAAAATCATCACTCAGAACGGCAAAGTCACTCTTCGCGGGCCCGTTCGCTCCGAAGAAGAAAAAAGCAACTTGGAAGCCAAGGCCGTAAGCGTGGCCGGCCAGGAAAACGTAGCCAACCAACTCGAAATCGCACCGCCGAAGTAATCGCTCAGAAATCAATCCGAATTCAAAATTCAAAGGAGAACCACAAAATGGCAAGCAAAAAAGTAGGCGTATTTGGAATTTACTCCACTCGCACCGCCGTCGAGAACGCCACCCAATCCCTCGTGAGCGCGGGCTTCCTGGCGGAGGACATTTCCGTCCTGTTGCCGGAAAGTCTCGGCGGTCCCAAGGACATGGGCACCGAAAAAGCCACCAAAGCTCCCGAAGGTGCAGCCGCAGGCGTCACCACCGGTGGCGTAATCGGTGGCACGCTCGGCTTGCTCGCGGGCATTGGTCTGCTCGCCATCCCCGGCCTGGGCCCCTTCATCGCCGCTGGCCCCATCATGGCCGCGCTCGCAGGACTTGGCGTCGGCGGAGCTGTCGGCGGCGTTACCGGCGCATTGATCGGCTTGGGCATTCCCGAGTTCGAAGCCAAGCGCTACGAAGGACGCCTCCAGAAGGGCGGAATCCTCCTCTCCGTGCATTGCGACACTTCCGACGAAATCAAGCGCGCCAAAGAGGTCCTCGCCCGCACCGGCGCAGAAGATGTCTCCTCCACCGGCGAATCCTCTTCCGGCACCACCAAAACCGATCGCGACGCCGTTAAAGCCGCCCGCGGCAACTACTAACCCAGCACCACCGGGAGGAAGCCTTCTAAGGGCTTCCTCCTTCCTCCACCTCTTGGTAGTGGCGTCGTCGCCGCGTTGCTTCTGCAGCCCAAATCCGGCGAGGAACTGCGTGACGACATCATAATGAGTAATCTGGGAGATCAGAACTCCGGGAAACTTACAGTGCCAGACAATCGAGCCTGTTCCATTGGCGGCCGAGGTCGGCCCAGCGCATAGCCTCCGCCGCCGGTCCTATCGATCTTCGCAACCATTTCTCCGCCCACGCGGAAGGGGAAGATACAAGCGAGGCAGATGTCCACACGACCCATCGGTCAAGTGGAAACGCATCGGCAAATATAGTGGCGTTGCTCGCAGCCTAGTCAAGGAGTGAGACCGACGCTGAACGATTTCAATACCAATTGAGGAAGTACGCCGGGTTTTGGCGCGAACAAGGGTGCCCGATAGACAACCACGTTGAACGTGATCCCCAGAGCGCCTTGCTGAAACTCCGCCGCCGACAATGTCTGACTGATCGTGCCGGGAATATTCGGCATGCTGAAAAGGAAAGTCATATTCCCGTTTGCGTCCAGGTAATTAGCATTCGGGTTCACCGCCAAGGATCCGGACAAATGTCCGCTCGCGTCGACCGAAACGGCTCCCGCGATCACGTTTCCAGCTGCGCCGAATTGTTGGACTGTAATCGGGCCAACGTAGACGATGCTCTGATCGTCGAACAGAAGGCTGCTCGCGTTCGGGGAAACGCTGTTGATTAGCAGGACAGCATTCGGCAAATTCTGTGTGATCGGAACCAACTCGATCGCATCGATCTTAGGATTCTGGACGGCGGGGTTTTCGTGATCGAATTCGAGGGTGATCGTTCCTGTCGAAAGCACCACGAACGTTTTTATCACGGCTGCGTACTGCGCTCCCGCCGTCGCAAAAATATCAAACTTCGTCAGTATCAGAGCCCCGTTTACTTTCACATTGAACACGCGCTGCCCAATGCCTTGGACGTAATTCTCGGAAAAATATAGATTCAACGTGTAGGTGCCAATCGGAGCCGGAATGGTATAGATCATCGCGGGAGAATCATTCTGGCTGTAGCGCTCATTATGGAACAGCCACTGATCCGCCGTTCCCTTAATCGCAGTGATAAACGATGCCGTATTGCCTACATTGAAATTCGTGTCCGCAGACCATAAGTTGCCGTGCGAATCCGTATACGCCTTCGTAGTTCCGCTCGCAATCCGCACGGGCGTAGGAGACTGAGCGTGTACGGCGCTCGCAAAAATCAAACAGCTAAGAAGAATCGAAGTCTTCATAAAGCCTCATTTCTTTGGTTATTGTTTGGTGATTTCCTTTTCGCGAACCCCTCGGTGGCAGCGCCTGAACGTGGCGTAGTGCGACGTTCTAGTTCCGCCACGTTTTTCCTTACGCCTGTGAAGGGCGAGGCAGGCAAGCTCAATCTAGTGAAGGGGGAACATTACTGTCACACGATCCTGCGCACCCGTACTATCCGAAAAAGAACAGAGCACACCTTCAACAATCGTTAGGATGGTCCAATGTTCAACAGATGCGGAAGCACCCTATTTCCGAGAGATCGACGAAGAGTTGTTGATCGGCTTGGGAGCATAAGCTCGAAATCCCACTGCCATGACATTGTCGGAACCATGGCCAACTTCACGAGTGACAAGGCCGGGCTGGGGTTGGTGCGGCGTCAGCAAGGCCAACTGAAAACATCGCAAGCATTGCGCGAGGCCACCGCCGGATACGGTCGGCGCAGCAGAGAACTTAACGCTCGCGTCGCTGTGGGCGGCAGCACCCTAAGTCCGCTATCACCTTTCACCCCTACCCATCCAGCCGACTGAAAATGCACTCCTCTGCGCAGGTTCATTTTTGCGCGTAGCCCTCTACCGTCGGCTGAACGACAATGCAATCGCCTTAGAGCCGCAGGTTGTCTCTGATACATCCAGCGCCGGGCGAGCTTTATTGCCGCGGGACTGAAATCCTCGGCTGTATTCGGCGCTTTATTGGTGTGCGGGTGGAGTGATTGGGGCTGAGGCTTTGATGCGGCGGTATTCCTGCATTTCGCGAGCGGCCAGCTCGGTTTTGCCTTGCTTTCGGTGGATTTCGGCAAGAGCCAGGTAGGCTTGCGCGGCGAGTGCAGTTGCTTTCTCGAGTTCGATGATGCGAAGGAACGCTTTAGCAGCCGCCGGAGGATCGCTGACGGCGGTAGATTTTCCGAGTGCGTAGAGAGTTTCGGACATGTCCTGGCCGAGATCGTCTGATCTTCGCAGTTCGCTGGCGGCTTCTTTCATTTTTCCCTGTTGAAGCAAGGCGTATCCGAGGCGGTAGGCGGCTTCCGCGTTGCCCGGTTGCAGTTTTACCTCGCCGCGAAACTGCTCTTCCGCGCGTTCCCATTGGGACGTCGCGGCAAAGAGCTGGCCGAGTTCCAGACGGAGGCCTGGCAGGTCGGGGCGCATGGTTAGAGCGCGTTCATATTCCTCACGAGCTTCCGGATACATCTTCAAAGAGAAGTAGTGTTGGCCGAGCGCTTGATGAGCTCTGGGGGAATCGGGAGCGAGAGACAGCAGCTTATCCAAAGATTGCGAGGCAAGCGCGGCGGAGGCCTTGCTGAGGTAATAGAGCAAGTCTGGATCATCGGGATTTTGCGCGAGAGCGAGCTGGAAATTGGCGGCGGCTTCGGCCGGCTGTCCGCTCTGGAGCTGGGCGATGCCAAGCGCGCCGTGCTCGCGGGCCTTTTCCAGATGTGGAATGGCTTCTTTCGAATAGCCCTGGGCTAGAAGAGCAAAGCCCAGGAGTTGGTGCACGGCGGGCGCGTCTGGAGCAAGCTCCTCAGCGCGCTTTAGCGGAGCAATAGCATCGGCATAGGCGGCCTTTTTCATGTAGGCGCCGCCCAAGCGAACAAAAATGAGCGAGGAACCCGGAGCGATTTCCGAAGCCTTGCGGAAGGAAGCGATAGCGGCGTCCTCGTCGTGACGGTTTTCCGCTTCGATGCCGGCGCGGAGCAGGGTCAAGGCCTCAGCAGATGGAGCGGGTTCGGCAGCCTGCGTCTGGGCGAGCAAACAGAGCCATAACAGTACATCAATCATGGCTGCTGCTCCTCAACGATGGAGATGAACTGATTGGCGTTCACGTTTCTTAAAGTCTGGTGAATTCCCGATGGCCATTGAATTTCAATGTCGGCCTTTTCTGCGGACCCCAAGCCGAAGTGCAGGCGCTTGTCGTTCGAGGAAAGGTAGCTGCCAGCGGCGGTTGCAAAACGAACTTGCCCGTTGACTTGCACGCGGGCGCCGAAGCCGTCGCGGTTGCTTTTCGTGCCGCGCAGAGTGATGCCGAGCCAATGTGCGTGGCCACCGCGATTTCGAAAAAACTGCGGAGGATCGCCCAGGGAAGTTGCCACGACATCTATCCTTCCGCTGTTGCGCAGATCGCCGAACGCGGCGCCGCGGCCCGCAAGTGGCATGTTGGAACCAACCTGTGCTCTCTTAAAACGGCCATGGTCATTCAAAGCCAGCAACGGAGGTTCGCGATATTGCAGCGAACTATCATAAATCTCTACGTTGTCAAAAACATGCCCTTGTACCACGAACGCGTCTTTCCATCCGTCGTTGTCGAAATCTTCCAGTCCGACGCCCCAGCCGGAAACGGCACCGGAAAGAGCGCCGAAGCCGGTCTCCAATTCCTGGGCGCTAAATCCAGCCTTGCCTTCGTTGTGGAAGACGACATAGGGCTGGTGCGGCAATTGAGTGACTAGCAGATCGGGGAGGCCATCGTTGTCGTAGTCCTGAAAAGCTACGCCCATGCCGGATAACATTTTGCCATTGCTGGTGAGCGCGGCGCCGACATCCAGGGCGCATTCGGTAAAGGTGCCGTTGCCATTATTGTGAAACAAGAATTGATTGGTCACATCATTGGCGACGAATATGTCCGTAAAACCATCGCCATCATAGTCGGCAAAGGCCACACCAAGGCCGTGGCCCTTTTTTGCGGCGATACCCGACGCCACGCTGACATCCTCGAAGGTTCCGTCGCCGCGGTTGTGATAGAGGATGTTGGAGACGGCCGGAAATTCGCCGGGGGGGCAGTAAGTTGGTTTCTCGGCGCCGCAGGTTTTGCTGTTTGCAGGAGTCCAATCCAGATAGCGGGTGACGAAAAGATCGAGGTTGCCATCGTTGTCAAAATCGAAAAAGCCCGCGGAGGTAGACCAGCCGCCGGCGGCGACGCCCGCTTTATCGGTCACGTCGGTAAAGGTGCCGTCGCCATTGTTGTGATACAGAATATTCTTGCCGAAGCTGGTGACGTAAATGTCTGGATAGCCATCGTTGTCGTAATCCCCGACGGCGACGCCCATGCCGTAGTTCGTATCGCCGGCCTTGCTGAGGCCCGCCTGTTCGGTGACGTCGGTGAAGGTGCCATCTTTGTTTTGGCGATACAGACGATTCCAATAGTGGGGATCATGACGTGCAAAGTCCGGAGGCCAGGTCATGGGGTTCTGAACGCGGCCGGCGTTGACGAGAAAAATGTCCAGAAGGCCATCGTTGTTGTAGTCGAGTAGAGCCACGCCGCCGGGCATGGTCTCGATCAGATATTTTTTGAGGGTTGGGGAATTGCGAAGCGTGAAGTCGACACCTTTGAGAGGCATGACGGTAAGAATGGGGCTGGAGGAACTAGATTGTGATTGTTGCGCCGATGAATGCAGCGTGCAGAGAATGCAGATCGCGCAGATGGCCAACCTTCGGGCTGCTGGCAAATCGAAAGCCTTTCTGCGGCCCGGAACTGATGACCAACTTTTTGCGGGCGAATTCCACATTGTCAATTGTACAGGCCAGGGGCAGTTTATTGAGGCTTGCGAAATTCCACGGCCTCGGCTGAGGTGTCTGTTGCCAGATCCAGTGTAAGCACATGGCGGTTGGGGTCAACACTCGGCGCGAGCTGGCTTGGCTTTCCATTCACGCTGACGCTCGGCACGGGCGAATCCCATCCATACACCTCGACGTGAAGCTCTTTCCACCAAGGATGAAACGTGCCTTTGCGTTCGCCGATGCGCAGGACCAGACCCTGTGGTGTGAGGTCACATGAGAATTCCATTCGGAGGAAGTCTCCGCGCTGGTAGGCAAGCGTTTTGCCGTCGTCCATGTACAAAGAGCCGTGACAATCCTTTCCCGGGTAAACGCGAATAGAGAGCGGCCCCTGCGGCGTCTCTTCAGTACTCTGGATCAGCGGCTGCATCGGCACGATGGCGCCTTCCCGCACATACACTGGAAGTACCTCGAGTTTCGGTTCGATCACGATGGGCTTGGCGTTGGGATTGTCCACGGGGTTTTGAATTTTTGCGCCGGTCCAATAGTCGAACCATGCGCCCGGAGGAAGCTTCAGTTCGTAGCTGTCCGGCTGCTCGAAGAAAGCCGGCGGAGCCACCAGGATGTCGTGGCCAAACATAAATTCGGTACCGGCATCCAGATCCAATGGATGCTCGTCCGGGGTAGCGGCTGGAAATTCGAGAAACAGGGGGCGATCGACGGGAATTCCGGTACGGGTGAGCTCTTCGACGGCGGTGTAGAGATACGGTAACAGCCTGTAACGCTCTTCAATGTATTTTCGGCGAATGGCTTCCTGCTCGGGTCCGTGAACCCATACTTCCTTGTTTCCGGAGCCCTTGTTGGTGTGATTGCGATCGATGGGCTGGAAAGTGGCGAGCTCTGTCCAGCGCGTGAGCAACTCGGCGCCGGGAGTGCCAATAAAGCCGCCGACATCGGCTCCGCTGACGCCAAAGCCACTCAACCCTAAATTCAAGAGCATGGGAATGGTTAAGCGCAGATGATCCCAGGAACTGGTGTTGTCGCCGGTCCAGGTGGCGGCATATTTCTGGCCGCCGGCAAAGGATGCGCGAGTAAGGACGAACGGGCGAAGATTGGGATTTAGCTTAAGCAACCCATCATAGGTGGCGCGGGAGTTTTCCATGCCAAAGACGTTGTGAATTTCGACGTGGCTTGCGGTTCGCGGTTGGAAGCCAGCCTCGTCGATGCGATGCTGCACGGTGTCCGGCATGGTCAGGTTGCGCGTAAGGAAGACGGAGGGCTCGTTCATGTCATTCCAAAAGCCGGAGACGCCCTTGGCGACAAAGTCCTTGTACAGAGTTCCCCACCAGTCCCTGGTCTCGTGCCGGGTGAAGTCCGGAAAGACCGAGGGACCCGGCCACACGGTTCCGATGTAGGTGGAGCCGTCGGGATTTTTCACGAAATGATCGCCGGCAATTCCAGAGTCATACGGGGCATAGCCTGCGTTGGGAGCGCTGGCGATATGCAAGTCGGTGATGGTCACCAGCTTAAAATGTTCGCGCTTCAGATCCGCCAGCAGCTGATCGAAGTGCGGAAAGCGCTCGGAGCTGACGGTAAATGGGCGATTTTTGTTTTGAAAATCGATATCCAGATAAATCACATCGGAAGGGATTCTGTCCGCGCGGAGACGAGTGGCAATTTCGCGCACCCAGTTTTCGTTGTCATAGCTGTAGCGCGACTGTTGAAAGCCCAGAGCCCACAGAGGCGGAAGAGGGGCCAGGCCGGTAAGCCAGGCGTAGGTGCCGACAACGCGCTTGGGGTCCGGGCCATAGAAAACGTAGTAGTCGACCGGGCCGCCCTGCGCTCCGAAGGAATAGATGTCCTGCTCGACGCGGCCAAAATCGAAACTGGAAGACCAGGTATTATCCAAGAGCACGCCGGTCGAGCGGCCTGCGCGCATGGTCAGGAAAAAGGGAATGCTCTTGTAAATCGGATCGGTGTACTCCTGGAACCGAAACGAATCGGTGTTCCACAAGCGAAAAGCCTGGCCACGCCGGTCCAAGGGGCCGACTTTGTCGCCGAGCCCGAAATAATGTTCGTCGACGGGCATCTTCTTGTAAACCCGAAAGGTATCGTCATGAAACTGGGCGGGCCAGCCGGCGGGATCTTCCTGCAGAATGTTGCCATCGAGATCCGAGATGCTCATGCTCAGCGAGGCGCGCTCGATTCGGACGCGCAGAGTCTGGGTGCGAAAACCGATGCTGCTGTTGTCTGTTTCGGCGATGACGTCCACACTTTGCCTGCGAGTTTCTTGCGGAACCGACCAGGAGGCGTCTTCCGGGAGCTGACCCTTGGGGCCAAGGCGAACGCGCAAAACGTCGTCGCGAAGCGCCAGTACGCGAAGGATAGTGTGGCCGCGGTGAAGTTCGATGCCGTTGCGAAAAGATTTGAACGTTGTGGCTTCCGCCGCCGAAGGTTCCGTATCCGACTTAGGGTCTTTCCGGCTGGGAGCGTCACTGGTGCTGGCGAGCTGAGCGCCGCGGGCCGCCGAGCACAAGAAGAATCCGACCAGAGCCATGGCCGCTTTCGCCGAGTGTTTGCTTTTCATCGAGTTGTCCCGTAGCGCGGCGAAAGCTGGAGCTTGGTTTTCAATCCACGTTTCCTGTTCCGACGGCAGGCGGCACTCTTTTGGGGGAATCGATTTAGGCGCAATTTGGGTACCTGGTGCTTGTGATCCCGAAGGGAATCTGCCGAGGTAGCTCCGGGCAGGCCGGGAATGGTTCCTGCACTGCACCATTCCACGAGGCCTGCCAGGAGTTGGGGGTCCCCCGGGGTGATGGGGGGAATTTGTTCGGTTACCAGTAGAACTTCCCGGCGAACTGAATGCTGCGCGCGGGGTAAGCCCCGGTGATGGTACCGAAGCCGCTGTCGCCCAAGTTGCTGTCCGGGACGAAGAAGTTGGGGTGGTTGAAGGTGTTGTACATTTCAAGGCGGAACTGGAACCGCTTGGTCTCAGTGAACTTCCACCATTTCTGAATGCCCATATCCCAGTTGATGTAGCCCGGAGCGCGGAGGGTTGAAAGGAACCTGGGTGCGTCTCCAAACGTGAACGGATCGGGCTGCGAGAATGCGGCGGGGTTGATCCAGTGGGTGATAGTTTGATTGGCTGGAACCGGGTTGACTCCCGGAACGATGTTGGGGCGCTGGTTGAAGCCATAGCTGGCGGTGCCGACGGTGTTGTTCGAGGCCGGGGTGATGGAGATCGGCAAGCCCGTGTGCGCGGTCAAAATTCCGCTCCACTGCCAGCCGCCGAGCGCGGCGTCCATGGCGCGGCCCCAGTCTCTGCCGAACTGCTTGCCTCTGCCAAACGGCAGTTCGTAGTTGTAGTTGATCACCAAACTGTGAGTGAGGTCGCTGGCGTCGACAGAGCGCTCCGCAGCGAGGGCATAGGAGTTGCGCACGGAACTGCCACTGCCCGGGAAGGCCCATCCAGAAGAGCCCTGCGCGTCGTCGATGAACTTGGAGAAGGTATAAGACGCATTGACTTCCAAACCGGAGTGCCAGCGATGCGTGTAGGTCGCTTCCAAGGCGTTGTAGGTAGATCCCGCAGCGGCAGGCTGCGCTTCGGTGACGCTGCAGTATTCCGGGAACGGACGCAACAGCTGGGCCTTAACGATGGTGCGCTGGTCCAGGCCACAGCCGCTCGAGGTGATGGCTCCGAAGAACGGATTGGGAACCTGGGCGTTGAGCGCGTTGCCCATGGACAAGTCGCTGACGGGGAATTCGTTCCATTCCAGGTACTGGGCCAGGACGTGAACGCCATGATTTCCCACGTAGCTGACGTCCAGCAGGTCGTTGTTCGTAAAGCTGTATTGCACGCCGCCCATCCATTGCTGAACGTACGGAGAATGGCGGATCGGATTGACAACGGGGTTGAGGCCGAAGCCCACATCGGTCAAGCCACCCAATGAATTTCCAGTTACCGGGATCTGACCGCCGCCAAAAGCACTCGGCAAAGCCAGGAATGCATTGCCGCTCAAAGTCGACGAAGGATTCAGACCGCCATTCAGACTGGTAACCCAAGGGGTAGATTGCGAATAACCGGTATTGGGCCCTTGGTTGTAGTAGGTGGGCACATAAAAGACCCCGTAGCCGCCGCGCAACACCACTTTGTCGCGCAATTGATAGGCGGCGCCGATGCGTGGAGCAAAGTTATTGTGCGGTGTGTTATAGAGACCGCGTTTGCTGCCGGAATTAAAGACCAGCATGCCCGGGACGCTGAAGCCCACGGCCGCGCCGATCGGGTTGGCAGCGGTGAAATCAAAGAATTGTTGGGCGTTGTGCCTTTCCGTCGGGGCGGTCTGGATCTCATAGCGCAGACCCAAATTCAGAGTCAGCCGGGGCGTGGCCTTCCAGCTGTCTTGCAAATACCAACCCAGAAGGTGCTTGCTGGTGGCCGGAAACTGGTTGAAACCAGTCTGATCGTTGCCGCCGCCGGCGCCAAGGAGGAATGATGCGAAACCATCGCCGGTTCCGGTTGTAGCCTTTTGCGGATCCGGCCCTGCCGTGGTGATGGTTTGGAACTGGAGAGTAGTGTTGGCGTAGTGGCCGCCGTCGAGGAAGGCGTGCACATCCGAAAAACCAAACGCCAAGGTGTGCTTACCGCGCACCTTCGTGAAGTCAACGCCAGAGGTGTAGACCGTCTGCGGAACGATGTAGTTGTCCAGGTTGACCGGCGCGCCTAAATTCGCATAGCTTTGCGGCTGGAATTGCGGAAAGGAGGGCGCAATGCTGTCGATGAAGCCGGGGAATCCAAGACCCGAGGTTTTGAACCCAAAGCTCTGGGTGACCGATTGCTCGACGTGGCGATTCACACCGAACGTCAGGCTCATGTCCAAAGTCGGGCTAAACACGTGATTGTATGCGGCGTTCAGGCTATAGCGATTGTTGGGAGCGACTACGCCCGGACCTCCCTCGTCGGCGGCGCCGTAATAGGTGGGGGAATTGATCTTGGTTTGGTATTTTTGCGACCAGCGCACGTTGACGCGGTCATTTTCTGAGAAGTTGTGGTCGATGCGGACGGAGTATTCGTTGGAACGCGACGCAGCGGAGCCGGCCGACGTGAAATTGTTAACCAGTCCTGTTCCCGTGGGCTTGGGCCAAAACGCCCCGGTGGCCACGCTCTTCGCAATGGTGTCCAGCAAATTCGTCGGAATCATATTGCCGGAGAAGGGATCCCGGATGAATCCTGTCTTTCCGGGGGCGAGGCCGGTTACGGGAAGGTTGGTGACTGGATCGATCGTGCCTCCGGTGATTTGCCGGGTGCTAAACGGATTGTAGATAGCCCCGGCCAGGATCGGCCTTCCCAGCGCATCGGTTCCTATCTTCCCTCCCACCAACTCGGAAAAGTTTCCGGTCCGCTCCAGGTCAGTAGGCATGGTGCCTACGAACGTAGCGGGGGTTGCCGACCGCAGGCCCTCGTAGTAGCCAAAGAAAAAGGTCTTGTCTTTGCGGATGGGGCCGCCGACTGTGGCGCCGAACTGATTGCGGGTAAATTGCGGTTGGGCCCCGCCGTTGAAGAAGTACCTCGCGTCCTGGCTGCTATTGCGGTAGAACTCGTAGGCATCTCCGTGGAATTGGTTGGAGCCTGACTTGGTGACCACGTTGATGACGTTGCCGCTGCTGAAGCCATACTGCGCGGTAAAGGCGTTGGTCTGGATTTTGAACTGCTCCACGTCATCCACTGCCGGAACATAGAGCACGCCGCCCCAATCGAGCCGGGTATCCCAAGTCCCGTCGAGCAAGTACGATGCGGTGTTGAAGAACGTGCCGCCAAAGTTGAGGAAAGAGACATCCTGGTCCGCGGTGCCCGAAATACCTGGAGCGCCTACAATCTGAAGTTCCGCGGCGTTGCTGACCGAAGAGTTCAGCACCGCGAGACCGATGACGTTCCGCAGGTTCAGGGGAAGCTCCGCGACTGCCCTGGCGGAAATGTCCGAAGCGATGTTGGCGTTCTCTGAATTCAGAAGCGGGGCTTGGGAGTTGACCTCGATGATCTCGGAGACGGCTCCGATCGTCAGGCTGACCTTCTGGTCGGCAACCTGACCCGCTGCGAGGGTAATACCGTCCTGCACGTAGCGCTTGAAGCTGGGCGCTTCGACTTCCAACTTATAGGTAGCCGACGGCAACAAGGTAAAGGAATAAAGACCGGTCTCGTCGGTGATATACGAACGAGTGAAGCCGTGATCGGGATCGCTAAGCATCAGCTTGGCGCCGCTTACGGGACGCCCTGAAGGGTCGGCGACGATGCCATTCAAGGATGCGGTAATCGCCTGGCCTTGGCCGTAACTTAGGTTCGTGCCGGCCGCTAAGAAGATGACCGCGCACATCAAGACGCAAGCCTTCGAGATTCTTGCAAGAGCTGACATAAGGACGTTCCTCCCTGAATAGCCTGGCAGGCGCCAAGCCTTCCCTTCGATTGCTAGATCCCCGGATATTCTCTTCGCCAAGCTGCCAAGGCTACTGCCAAGCTTTGCCAACTTAGCTATTCAAGAAACTGTGCAGACATATAGGGTATTCGAATGCAACTTGACAAGGGTTTGCTGGTTAAGGAAAGGCCGAAAAGAGTGATAAGAGACGATTAGTCTTCTGTTTTCACGCGCTTGCAACGGTCTGGCCGGTACGGATAAGAGGGCTGGCTTTCCCTCTTTTTACGTTGCGGGCGGTCAGAAAGCACGGTAGGATTCAAGGAAAGTGCTTGATTTCGTCGGGGTTAGTCGCACCGACGAGTTTTTCGCGGTGTGCCAAGCCCGTCATCAGTCGATACACCGGGGAAGCCTT
>Ga0210384_10002749_pt1 | contig 21156 bp, 23 predicted proteins | sample IncBWH2MmetaG_FD_160574 | JGI IMG/M metagenome (GOLD analysis project Ga0210384, IMG submission 160574) | Forest soil microbial communities from Barre Woods Harvard Forest LTER site, Petersham, Massachusetts, United States - Inc-BW-H-2-M | ecosystem: Environmental > Terrestrial > Soil >...
GGGTGTGGCTAGGGGTGGGAGGAATGCCCGGCCTCGGCTCCACATAGCCAATCACATTCAGCCCAAAGTGCTTCGCAAAGTTAGGAAATGAGCGGTGGTAAGTGACGACCTTGCGGCCGTGATAAGGTTTCATCTCAGCATCCCATTTTTGCTCTGCCGCCGCCAGCCGTTGCTCAAAATCCTGCAAGCGCTGTTGAAAATACGCAGCATCCTCGGGATCCATAACGCCGAATTCTCCGGCAATGCCCTTTGCAATGCGTCGCCCGTTATCAGGATCGAGCCAGTAGTGTGGATTGCCCAATGGATGTACATCGCCCTCGGCGCGCGTGACCGTTCCTTGCGGAATATCCAGGATTTCCGCAAACTGCGAAGCATCCAGGTAGCCCGACGCACCGACCTGAATTTTCGGGTTACCGCTCTGCGTGATAAGGGGTGGCAACCAGCCAATCTCCAATTGCAGCCCAACTGAGATCAGCAGGTCGGCCTGGCGCAGTTTCAGCAGGAAGCTGGGCTTGGCCTCGACGAAGTGCGGGTCCTGATAACCCTTGGCGATGGATTCAACATTAACTTTCTCGCCGCCCACTTCCTGTGCCAGCGCGGCCATATCCGTGGTCGAAGTCACCACGTTGAGTTTTTTGGCGGCCGCGGCCGATGGTAAGAGAACGACCCCCACCAGCAGTCCCAGGCCCAGCGCAATGGTGAAACGAGAAAAACCGGTTGCTGGTTTCATGTAACTCCTAAAACGGATGCGCCCCGTGCGCGCCCAATGAGAACTGCACCTGCATGAACAGCTGATTCGTATCGATATTCGTACCGGCGTAGCGAGTAAACTCATATTGTCCACGTATCTGGCTGAACTCGCTTGGCCAGTAGGTAAGTACGGCAGAGACTCCGTTATCAATGAGGCCGGCATTCCGAGCCTCCCCGGCGCGATCGTAGCGCGCGCCAACAAACCACCGCCGGCCCAACTGGTAGTCGCCTGAGGCGTAGAAGCCGAAAGCGCGCTGCTCAGACGGAAGTTGCTGTCGTTGGCTCCAGATCAATTCTCCTCGTCCCACGAAAGAGTGGTAGATGGAGCGGCGCAACGGCTTCCAGCGCAGGGTGCCGTCAATGCCGTAGAGCTGCGTCAGGAGATTCGGGCCAGCGTCATTATGTCCGCGCGAATACGAGGCCCCGAGATCGATGTTGGTTGATTCGGTGATGTCCTTGTAGGCGCGCAGATGTCCCACGGCACTAACGTCGCTGTTATTGACGGCTTGAAACAGGGGATGCTGCTGGTCGCCGGAATCACCGCGGAAAACCTGCCCCACCAGCTCCATAAATATTCCTTTGGGGGCCGGCAATATGCGTTGCACCGAGACGCCCGCGTCATCGATGCCGTCTTCGCCGGCCACCAAATTGTTGGTTACGAGAGGCCGGTCCACCCATGGCAAAACGTGGTTGTGCATCGTGTTCACCTTGCCGAAAGCGCCCCGGAATTTGCCCACTTTTGCAACGAACCCAGCGGGCAAAGCTGTGAGCGTGATGTACCCTTCTTCGAGATTCACGCCTTCCTCTCCGAACGACAGAAAGAAGTCGCCGCGAGCGTAGGGATCAATGATGGCCTGAACGCCCAGTTCCGACTCATGCATCTGAAAGGATGGAGACGGATTCACCGGGTTATGTCCGGCAACACCGATGAAGTCCCCGATCATACTAATATCGGGGTTCAATGCCTTAGCAGCGCTGCCTCCGGCCCCGCCCAGGGTTGGCTCCTGCAGCACCCCTTCCTGGGTAGGCGCCGTCGAAACTTGGGGCGGGACAGGAGTCTGCGCTCCGGCGCCTGCCGCAGCTGCCGAGGTCGTCGCAGATGCTGGCGGCTGACTCTTCAACTGCCTGATTTCCCCTTCCATTGCAACGATGCGATCCTCGAGATCGAGGATCTTCTGCATTAAAGCAGCGTTATCGGATTGGTTCGCCGCCGGCAGTCCGCCTGCCTGTTGGGCACAAAGAGGAATCGCCAGAAGAGCTGCTTGAACTAGCAAGGTCAGATAATGTCTCATTCGAAGATCACCTCGACGATCTGGAGATTGGACCTCCCCCGGAAAGCCCGGATCGCCACCTGTTAGCCACGGATGTATAAGGCTCCGGGTATGGCATAGCGCCCGGCTTCGGGCAGTTCGCGAGACTTGCTAGGCTGACGGTGGAGGGCGGATGTGGAGGGACGAAACGAAACCGGACGACTCCGGGAATGCGGCTGGCGGAAGAACTAAGGGCGCACCGTTGAAGATCGCATCCGGTTGGAACGTGGTGCTGCTGAGCACTCCGGAATGCGCTACCGAGCAGATGGAGCATTCATGGCCGGGGGACTTGGAATTCTCGGCATGTACATGGATTGCTTGTACGACGCCGGTAAAGGCCACCAACCAGATACATAGCCAAGACAGAGCCGCTACATGCCTGCCTCTGCGTGACTTGTATCCAATTGAATTCAAAATAGAATGCCCCAAACTCCCAATTTTGTTATAGCACGCTTAACGGGTCCGATGCAGTTCGTAATCAATGAGTTGCCAACCAAAGGTCACAGCCCGAACAGTTCGCGAAGTCGCTTGGTCTGGGCGCGGCTGACCGGAATTTCGCTTTGCTTCTTGTCATCCATGCGCAGTTGGTAGGAACTTTTGAACCAGGGAACAACTTCCTTGATGCGATTAATGTTGACCATGTAGGAGCGGTGGGCGCGCCAGAACAGATTGGGATCGAGGCTGCCCAGGAGTTCTTCGAGGGTGCGGCAGTTCGACTGGCCTTCCATTCCGTTGAACCCACTGGTCACCACGGAGATGACACCTTCCTCGATGGAAGCGAAGCAGATATCTTTCTGGTTGACCAGGAACAGCCGTCCCCCAGATTTGAGCAAGACTTTCGATGTCTGCGGCTTCTGCGACTCCAGCATGCGCATTAGCGTCTCTAATTTGTCCGCCGAGTTACTGGTGGATTCAACTTTAGCGCGCGCTTTTTGCACCGATAGGGCGACGCGCTTCTTGTCGAAAGGCTTTAGCAGATAGTCAACCGCATTTACTTCGAATGCTTTGACCGCGTATTGATCGAATGCGGTGGCGAAAACGATCTTGGGAAGTGGGAACTTCTTATCGAGCAGCTTTTTGATCACTCCAAAGCCATCGAGACCCGGCATCTGCACGTCGAGAAACACCAGATCAGGGTTGTGCTCGCGGATCAGGTTAACGCCTTCGACGCCATTCTTCCCCTGAGCGACAACGTCCACATCACCCACATTTTTCAGCAAGAAGGCGAGTTCGTCGCGGGCGAGTTGTTCATCGTCGACGATTACGGCGGACAACGTCATGATTTCCTCGGAGGCCACATTCAGTATAGTGAGGCGATTCCGCGAAGGTCAACGCATGCAAGCGTCAGACGTGAACGCGCCGGCCGGATCGCTGGCAGAACCTCTCGGGCGGTACACTGAACGTTCATGAATTACATCTACGGAATCAATGCTGTGGCCGAAGCGTTGAAGGCACGTGGGCGTTCTTTTGAGTGGGTGGGCGTCTCTAAAGAACGTCATGATCTGCGCCTTCAGCGCGTGGTGGACGAGTGCCGGCGGCAAGGTGTTGCTGTCCGTTTCCTAGGTCGCGCTGAGCTTGACCGCATGGCAGGAAACAACGCTCATCAAGGGGTCGTGGCGATCACCTCGAACAAACGCTACAACGATCTCGATGACGTGATTGCCGCTAAGCGCGGCCAGCATTCGCTGATTGTTGTGCTCGACGGAGTGGAGGATCCTCATAACCTCGGCGCGATCCTCCGCACTGCCGACGCCGCCGGCGCTGACGGAGTGGTGATTCCCGAACGCCGTGCCGTTGGTGTGACGGCAACGGTGGCCAAGGCCTCGGCCGGCGCGAGCGAACACTTGCCCATGGCTAAGGTCACAAATATTGCACGGACGCTGGAAGAACTGAAAGAAAAAAACCTGTGGATCGTTGGCCTCGATGAGCGCGGAACGCAGACCTACGACACGCTCGACTACAACATGGATTGCGCCATCGTGCTGGGATCAGAAGGCAAGGGGGTTCACGATCTGGTCGCGAAGAAGTGCGATTTCCTGGTTTCTATTCCGATGCTGGGAAAGGTGCCATCGTTGAATGTGTCGGTGGCAGCGGGAGTGGTGCTCTACGAAATCGTGCGCCAGCGGCGGAAAAAGGCGGGACCGGAAACAAGATGAAGTTTCTCCGTGTCCTCATGGTTATTCTCTCCGCGTTGTCTGTTCAGGCTTTCTCCCTCGATCGCGAAGCTTTCACCTTCACTAAGTACGTTTTGGATGTCCGCATTGAGCCGGAACAGCAGCGCCTGGCAGTGAGGGGCAAGATCACGCTGCGCAACGATTCGACCTCCGCGCAGAAAAATCTCGCGCTGCAGATTTCTTCGACGCTGGATTGGAAATCCATTCAGGTGGGCGGCAAGACGGTGCAGTTCGTTACTCACGAATACTCTTCCGACATCGATCACACGGGCGCGCTTTCTGAGGCGATCGTGACTCTGCCCCACGAAGTTCCGCCTAAGGGCAAGATCGAGCTGGACGTCGGATATGAAGGGTTGATTCCGCTTGACGTCACGCGGCTGACGCAAATCGGCGTGCCGGAAGACAAAGCTAGGCACACGGATTGGGACCAGATCAGCAAGTCTTTCACGGCAGTACGCGGCGTCGGTTATGTCGCGTGGTATCCGGTGGCGACGGAGGCGGCAAATTTGTCAGAAGGGAACAGCATGTTCGAAGCAGTCGGGCGATGGAAAGCGCGGGAAACACAGGCAGAGATGAAGATAGAGCTGACCCATTCTGGGGAAAGGTCCGAACAGCGTCCGACTTTGTTCTGTAACGGCAGAGGCACTGTACAAGGTCAGGACCCTATCTCCGAAGCAGATTACGGAGTTACGACCGAATGCTCGTACTGCCCATTGGGGTTGACCGTCCCACTTTTTCTGATCGGTAGTTACAACGCCTTGGATCGACCAGAAATAAGTATTTCTTACCTGGGCGAACACAAGTCCGGCGCGGAGGACTATGCCATCGCAGCGGAGTTGGCCGTTCCGTTCGTCACGCAATGGTTTGGACAACCACGAGTAAAGGCGGAAGTCGTGGAGCTGGCCAATCCCGAAGCCGCGCCATTTGAGGCTGGCAGTATGGTTTTGACGCCGCTAGGTTACAACGATTCCCGGCGGTACGCGCTTACCGCGGTTCATCAACTGACGCATGCGGCCCTTGCATCCCCGCGCCCGTGGATTTACGAAGGCCTGGCCCACTTTGCCCAAGCCGCGTATCGTGAGCGCCAGAATGGACGCCAGGCAGCCCTCGATTTCATGGGTTTGCATCGAACGGCAATTGCGGACACGGAGAAAGCACTCGCAGCGGACCACAAGGAAAATGCTGCGGCGAGCGAATCACTCATCAACACGAATAGCGAGGAGCTTTATCGCAGCAAGGCCATGTATGTCTGGTGGATGCTGCGCGACATGGTCGGCGATGATGCGATGCAGAAAGCACTGGCCGCCTATCATCCTGACCAGGACAAGGCGCCCGCCTATCTGCAACACTTAGTTGAGGCACAGTCTAAGCGCGATCTCGAATGGTTTTTCGATGATTGGGTTTATCGCGACCGCGGTTTACCGGATTTCCACGTGGAGTCAGTCTATTCGCGACAGACGATACACGGCACTTACATGGTCACAGTGTTGGTCGAGAATCTGGGAGACGCAGGGGCGGAAGTGCCGGTTACGGTGCGTACGGATAGCGGCGAGGTGAGTAAGAGACTGGAAGTGCGCGGCAATTCAAAGAATGCAATCCGAATCGAGGTCTCAACTCCGCCGCAGCAGGTTGTCGTCAATGACGGCAGTGTGCCCGAGAGCGATATGAGCAACAACTCTTTCAAAGTGAGGACTCCGGCGCGATAATCTGCAGTGAGATCAGACGCACTTCTTCTTAAACTGAGGGTCCGCCATGACGGAAGCTGAATTGAAGAAGCATTTGGAAGCGGCGGAGAAGAGTCCCAAGCAGATCGCAGCCGCCGTTTCCGGTCTGCCTGACAAGACGATGCGCTACAAGCGCGCGCCCGATAAGTGGTGCATCCTGGAAGTCCTGGGTCATCTGGCGGACATGGAAGTCATGTACGCCTATCGCATTCGGCAAATGCTGGCCGATAAGAAACCGGTGATTGCGCCCATCGATCAGAACGACTGGGCGAAGCACCTCGGATACACAGAAACTCCTCCCGCCGAACTGATTGCCCTCTACGGATTGAATCGCCATGCCAACTTGCGATTGCTGCAACGCCTAAAACCGTCTGACCTGGAGAAATCCGCGTATCATCCTGAGCTTAAAACCAACGTGACTGTGGCGGAGTATGTAGAGAAGATGGGAACGCATGGCGCAAGTCATCTGGAACAAATCGAGCGGCTGAAAAAAGAAGCGGCGGGCGCTAAGACGTCGATGTAGGCGCGGGCGTCCGCGCCCGTGCGGCGGCCAGATGAATTCCATATTTAGTAGGACTTTCCCTGGGATCAGTTTTTCACTGGATCAGTGGTTGGCATTGGTGAAGTTCACCAGCGCCTCCAGTTTCTGAGCTGCGGCTCCCGAATCAATCGATTTCTCGGCCAGCAGCAGCGTGTCTACCAGATGATCAGCCCTGCCCGCCGCCACCAGTGCCGCCGCCGCGTTCAGCAGCACGACATCGCGCCGCGCCGACTTCTCTCCTCTCAGAATCTCTCGGATGATGGTTGCGTTGGTAGCCGCATCTCCGCCGGAAATATCTTCGATCGCGGCACGCTTCATCTCGAATTCCTCCGGCGTGACCTCATAGGTATGGACATTTCCTTCGCGCACTTGGGCGATGCGCGTGGGACCGGTGATGGTGACTTCATCCAGTCCATCTAATCCGTGGACCACCAGAGCCCGATGCAAACCCAGCATGCTGAGCGCCTCGGCAAGTTTCTCGACCAGTTCCACAGAATAAACGCCAACCACTTGCGCCGAGGCGCGCGCGGGATTTGTGAGCGGCCCCAGCAAATTGAAGACTGTGCGCAAGCGAAGTTCGCGGCGAGCAGGTTGCACGTATTTGATTGCGGAATGCATTGCCGGTGCGAAGAGAAATGCCATCCCAACTTCTTGGAGACAGGCCGAGAGCCGCGTGGGCGTGAGGTCGAGCTCGACTCCCAGAGCTTCCATCACATCCGCCGAGCCGCATTTAGAAGTCACGCTGCGGTTGCCATGTTTGGCGACGCGCACGCCCGCGCCCGCCACCACGAAAGCTGTGGCTGTAGAGATGTTGAAGGTGCCGCTGGCATCCCCGCCGGTTCCGCAAGTGTCCACCAGCGCGTCACGTCCGGTGCCACTCACGTCGACAATTGAGTTCTGATGCAGAGGCAAAGGTGCCGCAGCAGCTCGGATGGCCTCCGCAAAACCCACGATCTCCTCGACCGTTTCACCCTTCATGTGCAGCGCGACCAGCAGCGCGGCAATCTGGGCGTCAGTACATTTGCCGGTTAGCACCTCGGACATGACGCTCCGCGCCTCTTCGCGTGACAGCGATTGGCGGTGGTTGGCGATCCGATGCAGGGCGTCGAGAATCATGGACGGCTATAAGGTTAGCATCCGTCAGCCAGCCAAGGACTCAATCGCCTGCACTGCCTCCGGAGAAAGTGGCATGTTTACACTGGCCAGGTCCTGTTTCATGTGTTCTGCGTTGGAAGTGCCGGTCAAGGGCAGCATTCCGAGCGAGCGCGCGAAGCTGAACACAATCTGGGCTGGCGTAGCATTTGCGCGGGCAGCGAGATCGGTAACCAGAGGATAGTGGAGCACCTCAGCATTGGCGGTGAGAAGCGAAAAGCCTTGATAGACGATCGCTCGCTCCGTGCAGAACTTTCGCACATCGCGGTCCCAGCCGAGACGGGCGTAGCAGCGGTTTTGCACGAATGCGGGAGTTTCGGTGTGGGCGGCCGTCATCTGCTCCAGATGCCTCAGGGAAACGTTGCTCACTCCGAGGAATCGCGTCCGGCCGGCGTCGCGTTCTTTAATCATCACTTCCCAGACTTCGGCATCAGCTTCGGTCCAGCCATAGCCGGAGGCAGGCCCGTGGAGCACGTAGCTGTCGACGTAGTCGGTTCCAAGATGTTCGAGCGAACTGGCCATCGATTGCGCGACCTGAACCGAAAAGCTGGCCGCCGGATCGTAGGGTAGACGGTGATCCTGACCCTGCCGATAAGTGAATTTTGTCTGCAGAAAAAGATCGGCGCGCGTTACCATCCCGGCGCGATAGGCGGCCACCAGCCCCTCACCCACGCCAGCTTCGAAATAATGCCGACGCTGATTTGCCGTGTCAATGCCGCGAAAGCCCATCCGGAGGGCGAGTTCGACGAGGGCTGGAGTACGGTCTTCTTTCCAGGCGGTGCCGTAGAGAAAATCAGGAATGGGCGAAGGCATCGCGTTATTCTGCCATGAACCAATGAAGCTTCGATCCGGCACGCTGAGTTTCAACTACGCTGGCGTCATCCCGAGCTTCTAGCGAGGGATCTGGCGTGCAGAAAGGCAGCATGTCCAGGTAAGCGTCCCGCGCGAGATCCCCCTCGACTACGCTCAGGGCAGGCTCTCACCCGGCTGAACTGCGCTGAGCTTCGGGATGACGCCCGGAAGATCCCTATGTATTCAAACCGACCTTTACTGTTAGGCCCATCTCGTTTGCCCAATCGCTCCGCCCTTCTATAAAATCAATGGTTTGCTGCTGCCCACAGTCGAAAGCCGCAAGCAGGTTCCTGCCGAGCGCAAGCTGGTCGAGCATCATTTATGAAAATTCACGAATACCAGGCCAAGGGGATTCTGAAAAAGTATGGCGTCGCCGTGCCGCGTGGCGAGATGGCTGAGAGCCGCGAGCAGGCCGAAACCGCCGCGAGAAATCTGTTCGGCGCCGGAGCCAGCGGCGTTGTGGTCAAGGCGCAGATCCATGCCGGCGGCCGTGGTAAGGGTGGCGGCGTAAAGATCGCCAAGTCGGCAGAAGAAGCCAGCGAAATTGCCTCAAAAATGTTGGGCATGACGCTGGTCACGCACCAGACCGGGCCCGAGGGGCGCATCGTGCGGCGTTTGCTGATCGAAGAGACTCTGCCGATCGAGAGAGAACTTTACTTGGGAATTGTGATCGATCGCGCCGAAGCCAGACCTGTGTTCATGGCGTCAGTCGCGGGCGGAATGGAAATCGAGCAAGTCGCGGCGGAAAATCCCGCTGCCATCCTCAAGGAATACATCGACCCTGGCATGGGCCTGGAAGCTTTCCAGGCGCGAAAACTAGCATTCGCGCTCGGACTGAAGCCGCAACAGATCAATCAGGCGGTACAGTTCATGACCGGCTTGTATAAGGCTTTCGAGGAGACTGACTCCTCGCTGATGGAGATCAATCCCTTCATCACGTGTACTGCCGGCCGATTGTTTGCGCTCGACGCCAAGATGAATTTCGACGACAACGCCATGTTTCGTCACCCTGAGCTCCGTGAACTGCGCGACATCACGGAGGAAGATCCGCTCGAAGTCGAGGCGTCGAAGTACGCCCTGAACTACATCAAGCTGGACGGAAACGTGGGTTGCATGGTGAACGGCGCGGGCTTGGCGATGGCAACCATGGACATCATCAAATATGCTGGCGGAATGCCGGCTAACTTCCTTGATGTAGGCGGCGGCGCGAATGCCGAGCAGGTGACGCACGCGTTCGAAATCCTGCTCAGCGACAAGAATGTGAAAGCGGTGCTGATCAATATTTTTGGCGGCATTTTGCGAGTCGACACGCTGGCAACCGGCGTGGTCGAAGCGGCCAAGAAAACGCAAATCCAGTTGCCGATTGTCTTGCGGCTGGAAGGAACTAATGTTGAAGCGGGACGGGAGATCCTGAAGCAGTCGGGGTTCAACTTCATTGTGGCCGAGACTATGAAGGACGCGGCCGACAAGGTGGTCGCGGCGGCTAGAGCGAGTGCATAGGTCCTTCGCTTCGCTCAGGATGACAGGGTAGAGACGAGCCATGAGCATTTTGGTAGATAAATCGACGCGGGTAATTGTTCAGGGACTGACTGGGCGGGAAGGCACGTTTCACGCCAAAGCCTGTGCGGACTATGGGACTCAGATCGTTGGCGGCGTGACGCCAGGCAAGGGCGGCACAACGCATGAAGGTTGGCCCGTCTTCAACGGCGTGCAGGAGGCAGTGGACAAGACCGCGGCCGATACTTCGATCATTTTTGTGCCTCCGCCGTATGCGGCTGACGCAATCATGGAAGCCGCAGACGCGGAAGTCGAACTAATCATCTGCATCACCGAGGGCATCCCGACCCTGGACATGGTGCGCGCCTGGGAGTTTCTGCAAAATCGGCGCGCGCGCTTGATCGGCCCCAATTGCCCGGGAATCATTTCGCCGGGCAAGTGCAAAATCGGGATTATGCCGGCCCGGATCCATAAGCAAGGTCCGGTCGGTATCGTCTCGCGGTCCGGCACCCTGACCTACGAGGCGGTCTATCAGCTCACTACGCGCGGAATCGGGCAATCGACAGCCATTGGAATTGGCGGCGATCCCATCATTGGCACCAGTTTCGTCGACGCGCTCGAGTTGTTCAATCGTGACCCGCAGACTGAAGCCGTGATCATGATTGGTGAAATCGGCGGCAACGCCGAAGAGGCTGCCGCGGAATACGTGAAGGCCCATATGAAAAAGCCAGTGGTGGGATTCATCGCTGGGCAAACCGCGCCTCCGGGGCGCCGTATGGGTCACGCGGGGGCGATCATTTCCGGTGGAAAGGGAACCGCGGCCGAAAAAATCAAAGCTATGGAAGCAGCGGGGATTCGTGTGGCCAAGTCTCCAGCGGCGATCGGCGACACCGTGGCGGCGGCCATCGGCATGGCGGCGCGGGCGTAGAGCGTTGAGGAATCACAGAACCGACAACGAACAATCGATAAAACAGCACTGATCAACCACTGAAACTATGAAGACTCTGCAATGGACTCTTACCATCATTAAACCTGACGCGGTCCGTAAACATGGGATCGGAGACATCATCGAGCAATTCGAAAAAAACGGATTCCGCATCCTCTGCATGAAAATGCTCGAGGTCTCCAAGCATCAGGCAGAGCAGTTCTACGCCGTCCACGCCGGCAAATCATTTTTCAATTCGCTGACGAACTTCATGTCCAGCGGCCCCATCGTGGTTCTGGCGCTGGAGAAGGAAAATGCCATTGCCGACCTTCGCAAGCTCATGGGCGCCACCAATCCCGCCAATGCCGAGGAAGGCACGATCCGCAAGAAATGGGCCACCAGCATCGAGCTGAACGCCATTCATGGGTCCGACGGGGAGGATTCGGCCCGCTTCGAGCTGAGCTATTTCTTCGCTGGGTATGAATTAACCCAGTGAGGTGAGGGCCAAAGAAAATGCGTTTTCGAACCGTGGCTAAGATCTACGAGGGACTTTGTCCTTGGCAGGCACCTCGAAGCCGATTCGGCGGCGCTTAGGGGCAAGTGGGGTCATGAGTTCTCTGATCGCTTCGATGAGTTGTTGGATTTCGGTATCGTGGTTCTCTAGTCGGCGCTCCAATTCGCCCAGCTTGGAAACGACTTTTTGATTCGTGGCCAGGGCTTCACGCATGCGGGCGAACGCACGGACCACAAAGATACTCATCTCGACAGCACGCCGAGAATTCAGCACTGTTGCCGCCATGATCGCGCCGTGTTCGGTGAAGGCATGAGGCAAGTAGCGTCTGCCGCCGCGGCGAGAGTTTGAGATCACAAATTGTGATCTCAAACCGTTGAATTCTTTCTCCGAGAGCTGAAAGAAGAAATCGCGAGGGAATCGTTTGGCGTTGCGCTTGACCTGCTGATTCAGATGCCTTACGGCTACACCATAGAGTTCCGCCAAGTCCGAATCCAGGATAACCTTGTGGCCACGCAGAACGATGATTCTGGACTCGACTGGTTTGGAGAGGGCGATACTGGAATGCGGCATTTCTCCATTCTAGTTGGAGGTCGCTTTGGCGACCTCGAAAACACAGCCGACGGCCTGGCTGTTATCCTTAGCCTGTGAGCGCCGCCTCTATGGAAGTGTCGGGATCGCAGACACAACCGGGGCTCTGCGCGGACTGCATACATGCCCGGCGCATCGAATCCGACCGGGGTTCGCTCTTCATTCGCTGCGAGCTCGCGCTTACCGACAATCGCTTCAAGAAGTATCCGCGGCTGCCGGTCCTTTCCTGCCTGGGATACCAGCGCGGCGCGGAGGGGTTGGCATGAAACGGGTGGTCGGGCGAAACTTTTGTGCGGCTCACAACTCTAATCAGTTGCAGCCAAAGCCGGTTCTGGAGGTGTCGTCATGTTCAGGTTTTCTGGGCATATCTTGTTGTTGTTCTTAGTAGTGGTCGTGGGTACGGTCGCTTGGACGGCGGCGAGTTCGTCCAGCGTCGTTGTCCCCAGTCCTGCGGTGGATGCCGCCAAGGCGGCGACGCCCAGCGAACAAACGGCGGTGGTTGCAGGAGGTTGCTTCTGGGGAATTCAGGCTGTCTTCCAACACGTGAAGGGCGTGGTCAAAGCGACTTCAGGCTATTCCGGCGGGGCTGCCAACACCGCGGAGTATGAAGTAGTAAGCACTGGCAAGACCGGGCACGCGGAGTCGGTGAAGATCACCTACGATCCTTCACAGATCACCTATGGCGAACTGCTGCGAGTGTTTTTCTCCGTTGCGCATGATCCTACGCAGTTGAACCGGCAAGGACCCGACGAAGGCACGCAGTATCGCTCGGTTATTTTCTATGGCAACGACGAACAAAAGCGGATCGCGGAGGCTTACATGGCCCAGCTCGACAAGGCCAAAGCCTTTCCCCGAGCGATCGTGACGCAAGTGGTCCCGCTCAAGGCGTTTTATCCGGCTGAGTCCTACCATCAGGATTATGCGACGCATCATCCTGACAGCCCGTACATCATGTTTAACGATGCGCCGAAAGTGGCCCACCTCCAGCAACAGTTTCCGGACTTGTACCGGGGGAAATGAGAGCCCTCAAGGAGTAGTTCATGTTCGACTCGGATTCTGATCAGGTTGCGTCTTCAACAAAGTTGCGGCGACGCGCGTTCCTTGCGACTTCGGCTTCTGCCATTGCTGGACTGGCCTTGTGGTCTATGAGTAAGCCTCGGCTCAGCGCAGCTTCATCGAAACCGGCGGACCAGCAGGGCGCCGCGCAAGAGGTCACGATAGTCCAATTCTCCGACTCGGGACAGAAGCTGCAGAAAGTTCGTGTGCCTAAGGTGGTGAAGACTGAGGCAGAATGGCGCAAGCAGCTTTCGCCCAACGCCTTCGAGATTACGCGTCATGCAGACACCGAGTTAGCTTTCAGCGGTCAATACTGGAAGTTGCACGAGAAAGGACTTTATCGCTGCATTTGCTGTGACAATGCGCTATTCAGCTCAGAGACAAAATTCGAGTCAGGAACTGGCTGGCCCAGCTTCTGGGTGCCGATCGCGGCGGAGAACGTGCGAACCATCAGCGACCGCAGCCTCGGCATGGAGAGAACGGCCGTCTCCTGCACTCAGTGCGACGCCCACCTGGGCCACGTATTCGATGACGGCCCGCCCCCGACACATCTTCGCTATTGCATGAATTCCGCGTCGCTCAAGTTCGTCAAGCAAGGCTAGATTGTCACACTATTGTTTTTTGCCTGCTTCACTCCAGCCGTCACGTCATGCGCCAGTTCCCGGCGTCTTTCCGGCCCGGTGCGATTCTCCAAAACCCGTGCCCGTCGCGCCGGCATGTTAGTAGCAACCAGCCGCAAGATTTGGCCGTTGTGAATCTGGATGTGAAAGCGGAACCAATCGGTGCGGAACATTCGCCCTGAGGCAAAGAACGTCAGCGAGGCGGCGATAAGGCCTTCGAACTCGTCCCCGGTACATTCCAGCAACGTTTTGCCCATGTTCTGAGTCCACGTCATGCCGCCCACCAAGGGATCGTTCAGAAAAGACCGCTGGAAAGGCATGGCGTGGGAAATCTTTCGCAGCTGCATGAGCTGTAGTAAGACCGAAATTTTAGCCAGATTAGTCACTACGATTCTGGCCTCAGTCGCCGAGAGCCTCTCCAGTTTGATGTGCAGGTCGGGAGACCATTCGCGCTCGAACTCCTCCCGCGCCAGGGCCAGACTCTTGTCGCTGGCTTCTGCATAGCGCAGAGTGGCACGGGCCAGGATCACGCTGAGCACGCAGGTAATCACGGTCGCGGCGACCGGGACGTAGTTGACGAGGTTGGCAAACGGGACGCTAAGCTGATACATGCGCCGTGGCTCGGGCTCGCCAGAGTCTAGCCACAGCCCGGTGTCGGCCACAGATACGCATAGTTCAGAGCCTTTAGTAACGCTCCGGCATCGAATATTAGAAGTTGGCCGCCGAGTGTCAGCCTCGTCTCCTGGTTAATATCGAGGAGATCTTGCAACGAACTCTCTCCATATGAACTCTAACTCGCCCACTTTTCGTCAGCCCACCGCCCTCGAGCGCGCGTTCAATCGCATCTTTGGATTTCTGGTTGGCCTCGGCTTAGGCTTCTCCTACAACTACCTGCTCGAAGTCCGTGGACGTAAGACCGGCAAAATTTATTCCACCCCGATCAATCTGCTGGAACTCCGCGGCAAGCAATTCCTGGTGGCACCACGGGGGCAGACGCAATGGGTGCGCAACGCTGAAGCGACGGGAGAGGTTACGCTCAAGAAGGGAAGTACGCGGAAGAAATTTCGTCTGCGGCCCGTCCCGGATGCTGACAAGCCGGAGATATTGAAAGCGTATCTCGATGCCTTCAAACGTGAGGTGCAGCAGTATTTCCCGGTGCCGGCGGGATCGCCCGCGTCGGCTTTCCCCCCTATTGCGCAGAACTATCCAGCGTTTGAATTGGTCACAGGCTGACCACCGTCTGACGGCTTCCGCGCGAAGATGTAGGCGCGATGGCTCGGGAACTCCACATCAGGGTAGGGATCTCGTTCGACGATCTCTTCAATGGTGAAGCCTGCGGTTTTCAGATAGCGGCTGATTTCCAGCGGTTGAAAGAACAGGAAGTCCATCGAGATTTTCAGGCCCCATAATTCCTCTTCGCGATGCGATTCATCGCCGCGGTGAAATCCCAACAGCAGCAATCCGCCGGGTTGCAGCACTCGATGCATTTCGAGAAAGACCGTTGCCAGGGATTGCTTGGGAATATTCACAATGGCATAGAAAGCGGCGATTCCCGCGAGCGACGCGTCAGGCAGGTCCAGCGCCATCATGTTGCCCACGCGGAAGGTGATTCCCGGATTCAGTTTTCGCGCCTGCTCCACCATGCGGGGAGATAAGTCGAGCCCAAACACCGAGGACGAGGCCTGGTGCAAATAGCGGGCCACGTGACCGGGGCCGCACCCCATATCGCAGACCTGCCCGCGTCCACGAGTTTGCAGGGCGAAACGGTCGAGCAGTTGGCGGTCGAGGGGCTTGTGCTGGAGCTCGTCGAAGATGCGCCGGGCGTACTCCTCCGCCAGCCGGTCGTAGCTTTCGCGGATGGAATTTGTGACGTGGTCGTTCATATGCCGTCCGCGGCCTCGAAAGCCTGGCACCTGGTACCTGAGACCTGTTTACTCGAGCACGCTGTCGTCGAGCTTTTTCCTTCCCCAGTCCGCGGCGGCTTGAGCGAACGCCACTACCAACGGATGCGGAGCGTCCGGCTTGGACGAAAGCTGCGGTTGGAATAATGTCGCGACAAAAAAGCGGTGCGTGGGCGACTCGATGGCGCGAATTTCGCCCTTAGCGCCACGCGCCACGATGGGGAATCCGGCCTCCATCGAGATCCATTCGAAGTCAGGATTGACCTCAAAGTTGCAAAAGAATTCTTCGACGGCGGTGTCCCCCGTATAAAAAGACTGGAGATAGGATCCCGGGCGCAGGCGAATCTCCGGGATTGGCCCGGAGAGTTTAGGCGCACCGTTTGCTCGACCGGGCACGGCGCACGCCACCGGATAGATGATGATGTTTTTCGATCCGGAATTATTCTCCGCGCTATCCGCGTCTTTTATCCCCAGCACATTGCGAGCGCATTCGATCAGGGTGTACTGAAAGCCTCCGCAGGTGCCGAGAAAAGGCCAGTCGCGCCGCCGGGCAAACTCGATCCCCTTCAGCATTCCGTCAAAGCTCTGATACGGACTTCCCGGCGCGGCCCAAATCCCGTCAAAGCCCTCCAGCATTCTTTGCGCGTTGGGTTGGACCAGAGAGGGCGTAGGAATCCATTGCGATTCGATGGCCAAATTCAACTTCGCTGAAGCGTGCTGCAGCGATTTGTCGATGGCGGGAAGAGTGGGAGACTCGGGATCATAGTCGCCCAGAATCCCGATGCGGACGGCGTCGCTCACCGGGTCATTCTAATCGAGAAATTGGGACGTGCGGCAGGCAGCAGGTGAGAAGATTGGTAACCGGACCACGCTGAGGGCTGCTCTCAAACGGTTTTGGGTGGCGCAGCGCTTTAAGCGCTGCGATAAAGGCTCTGAGACAAATAAGGGGCTTTAGCCCCACAACTTACTACTGCGCCGCCCCAAAACTCATCCGCACATCGGCTCTGTCCGCTTCCTCCACCTTAAACATCGGACGCGGCTGCAGGTTCATGAAGCTGGCCACAAAAGTGTCCGGCATCTGCTGGATGCGAATGTTAAGTGTGTTCACCGAATCGTTATAGAACTCGCGACGGTCGGCGATCTGGCTCTCCAGTTCCGTAATCCGTTTTTGCAGCTGCATGAAGTTATTGTTGGCCTTCAACTCGGGATAGTTCTCGGCCACGGCAAAGAATCCGCGCAGAGCCGAGGTCATAGTCTGATCAGCCTGCGCCTTCTGGTCCATGCTTACGGCTTGCTGATACATGCTGCGCGCCTGTGTGACCTTCTGAAATGTGTCGCGCTCGAAGTCCATATAGCCTTTGCAGACGTCGAGCAACTTAGGCAGCTCGTCGTGGCGCTGCTTCAGCATGATGTCAATATTGGCCCAGGCCTTGTCGATGTCATTTTTCAGTGTGACTAGGCCATTGAAGATGGTGACCACGTAAGCGATAACACCGAATATCGCGAACAGAAAAAGCAGCAGGATAACCGTGTTCATATCGATGGCTCCTTACGTGTTTTCACCGTTTTTTACGCGCCAGGCGACGCATCCACACTACAACCAGCCGAACCGCGCGGCCAAGAGATAAACGCAAAATAGAGTCAACGCCGGCCCGCCCCAAATCATCAAGGCCGACTTCCAGCTGAGCGACTTCACCACATCCCGCTGACTCTGCCAGGAAATAAAGAAGGCGGGATTGTGATCACCTTTCATCAATACGGTCTTCGGCGCCAACTCGAATTCTTCCGCCGGCTCGGCTCCGGTGGCGCCGTTGCTGTCTCCCGGGGTGGTGGTCGCGCCCGGATACTGCACTCCGGCTACCGCCCAGGCTGCTGGGTTGATGATGCCAGCCTTCATCATGGCTGCAGCCAGCTTACCTTGCTGGGTTAAGTCCATCGCTTTGGCAGGGTCGTTGCGGGGCGATAGCTGGATCACTTCCTCGGGCATGTCACCCTTGCGTGCGCTGAAAGTCAAGCCTGAACTGATCGACACGCTCCCAATTCCATTGGGGATGTGGAAGGAAACTGCGCTCTGATCGGCCGATAGCGTCCGCACCGGGGTTGGGCTCGCCGTCAGCCCCGGATTCTCCGCGAGCGTCCCCAGCACGAACAGAAAATTCTTGATCTTGATGCAGTATTCCTCGACCTTGATTTTCTTGTCGGTTCCAACTCCGTGTCGCGCCAGGAAACTTGATATGTTCGCCGGAATATCGAGGCTGCTGGAGAAGACCGAATTGCTGAACTCTTCGTGGAAGTCGCGATGGATGTCCATTTCCGCGCCCTGGGGATCGACCAGCACGCGCCCGGTGGTGTCGTCCAAATAAAAAGGAACGTGCATGCTCTCCTCGGCAGCTTTGACCCAGGAACTGCTTTTACCGTTCTGCTTCCACTGCCATGCCAGCGTCCGGTAGAAATAACAGGCCACTCCAGTAATGGGCGCGGGCAGAGTGTAAGGCCCGACGGCCAGTCCGCTCACTTCCACCAGCCCCATGGAGGCGCTGCGAATCTTTGACGACGGCGTGTCCATGATCAGCCGCTTGCGTTGCAGCAATCGGAAGCCACGAACAAACAGATAGACGCCGGCACCTGCCCCAACGACGGCCCATATCCAGCCGTCATTGCGTGCGTAACAAAAAGCGATTGCCAGAGAAAAGAACATGAGTTCGGGTTCGACACCCCTGCCCTAACCAAAGCAGATGGCATCCGCCCGAGCGTAGCGGAGGGCGAATAGAGAAGGCAGCAGAAAAGCGGAGACTCGGCTTACGTTGGTAATGCGCCGGAGGGTCGAACGATCGAACGACTTCATCTCGCCGCGACCGCACGCTCTTTCAGAATCTCTTCCACCGCGGCGATTCCGGTCTCCAGCTCAGCATCCGTGTTGTAGAAATGCGGCGACATACGCACGCCCGCTCTCGGGCGCCAGTCCACCAGAATGTCGCGCTTCAACAGTTCTCGGCAGACTTCTTGCGAGTCCGGCATATCGATGGAAACCGTTCCGCCACGCTTCTCCGCGTCACGCGGCGAATTCACTCGCCAGCCATGCTTGTCCGCCAGTTCAATCAGCCGAGCCGTCTGCTGTTTGGATTTTTCGCGAATCCGTGAAACACCGACTTCGCCGATAATCTTCAGCCCCGGACGTGCCGCTTCCAGTGAAGGAATGTGGGTGGTGCCGTTCATGAAGCGGAAAGGAGGATCGGTATAGCGAATCGGTCCGACTTCAAAAGCCATGGACTCCTGGTGCGCGAACCAGCCCGTGAACTTTGGCTCCAGCTTTTTCCCTAAATCCGGACGCACATACAAATATCCGACGCCGGGGCCACCACAGAGCCACTTCAAAACGCCTCCGCAGGCAAAGTCAACGTTCAGAGCCTGCAGGTCAACCGGCACCGTGCCAAGAGATTGAAACGTGTCGAGCACCACATGTGCCCCGACTTTGTGCGCCTTTTCGATGATGGCTTTGGCGTCTTGAATGTAGGAGCTGCGAAAGATCACGTGCGAAACCGGCACCAGCAGCGTGCTCTCATCGATTGCATCCAACAGGCGATCTATCGGTACCGTGATTCCATCATCGGTCTTCACCATGTGCACGCGAGCGCCGTAGGCGCGTTGCGCTTCCCAGAAATACATGACCGAAGGGAAATTCAGGTCGCAGTAAACCACTTTGTTGCGCTTGCCCGAAAAGTCAAAGCATGAAGCCACCACCGCCTGGCACGTGGTTACATTCTGATGGGTGGACACCGAACCCTTCGACGCATTCATCAGCGCCCCAATCTCGTCTCCGACTTCGACCGCGAGCATCCACCAGTGTTCTTGCCAGGCCCGGACTCCGCGCGTAGCCCAAGTGTCGGCGTAGCCCTTCATCGCGTCATACACACCGCGTGGCATTGCGCCCAATGAGTTGCTGATCAGATACGTAGTCGATTCCAGGATAGGGAACTCGGGCCGATAGCGGAGCAGTGGATCGCTCATTGCGATATTGTACTTCGAGCGCGGATTTCCGCGCCTCGCCCGCTCTTCAACAGAAAGTACGCCAGGGTCAGCACCACCACGAAAACCGCGCCGCTGATCAGCGTCAAATGGGACGCCCATCCCGTCTCTAGAATGGCCACGATTACCAGCACGAAGCCCAGAGCTGATCCCCACCCACCCAGTGGAGAGCGCATCGGTAAGGCGGCGATCTCAGCAGCCGAAAGCCGTTGGCGAAATCTCACGTGCGCCGCGAGCGAGACCACCCAGGAGAGTAACATTCCCACTAAAACCGCTCCGAGAATTGAAACGAAGGCATCTTTCGGCGCCCATCTCTCCAGCACCAGGGCCACTACAATTCCATACGACGATGCCACCAAAGCCGGCGTGGGCGCCCCTGCTCGATTCAAGCGCCCCACCGCGGCAGGCGCCCAGCCGGTTCTGGCCATGGAAAACAACATGCGCGACGCCACATACAGTGCGGCGTTGGCTCCCGAGAGCGCCGCCGTAAGCAGCACGAACGTCATAATGTTTGCCGCAGCTGGAATCTTCACGTGGCGAAAGACGCTGACGAATGGGCTCTCCGTGACGCCGGCGCGATTCCACGGCATTACACCAACCAGCACAACGATAGCGCCCAGATAGACGCTCGTGAGCACCATAAAAGTCAGACGAACGGCCCGGGGAATATCTTGCGCCAAACGCGATTCCCCGGTGGTCACCGCGACCATCTCGACACCGCCGAAGGTGTAGAGGGCGAACCCCATGGCAAATAGAGGAGCGAAAACACCCTTGGGTAAAAATCCGCCGTGATTGGTGTATTGCGGTACTACGCGTCCGCTCAACAATAGAGAAGCACCGATCACGATGAAGGCCACGATAGTCGCCAATTTGATCATAGCGAACCAATACTCGAAGCGGCCGTAATCGCCCACGCTGCGCAAGTTGACCAACAAGAGCACCGCGGAAAACGCCGTCACCCAGATGAGGGCCGGCACCGCCGGAAACCAATACGCCATATAGGTCGCGGCAGCCACCAGTTCAGCGCCAATCGAAATCGCAATCGCAGCCCAGTATCCGGCGCGAGCCATGAATCCGGCCCACTGGTTTAAATAGAGATCGCCGTACAAGCCAAAGGAACCAGCGGCGGGATGCGCGCTGGAAAGTTCACCTAGCGCCATGGCCACGGTCCAGTTGATGAACGCCGCAAGGGCGTAGCTGAGTATCACTCCCGGTCCCGCGATTTCAAGCGCCGCCGCCGAGCCCAGCAGAAGTCCGGTACCAATCGAACCTCCCACGGCGACCATGGCCATTTGCCCGGCGCTAAGCTGATGGCGAAGGCCTTTTTCCGACTGCAATTCGTCCGCGACAGGCATTCGGCACCTATACCAGAAACCTCTTTTCCGCCAAAGACTTATTATGGGTGACCTTCGTAATCGCGGCGGAACGCTACTTCATTGCGGCGGGAGGTAACCAAATCCTAGAATTCCAGTGGGTTACTCCGCACAGCACCCGTCTCTCTCATGGCAGACACGACCAAGCGAATG
>Ga0210384_10002755_pt1 | contig 21123 bp, 17 predicted proteins | sample IncBWH2MmetaG_FD_160574 | JGI IMG/M metagenome (GOLD analysis project Ga0210384, IMG submission 160574) | Forest soil microbial communities from Barre Woods Harvard Forest LTER site, Petersham, Massachusetts, United States - Inc-BW-H-2-M | ecosystem: Environmental > Terrestrial > Soil >...
AAGCACCATGGTGATGGGAGCCTCAGTGGGACCAAAGTTCGTAATGGTTTGCGTTACGCCGTCGTCGACGACACGAAAGTTTTCTTTCTTGAGGCCGGGGATGATGTCGCCGTGTTGCGTAGTCGCAACAACTTCGAGCGTAACGACGGGAACATCCACAGCGATCGTGACGCCTCCCTCTTGCGGCGGCGCGCTTGCAGGGGGTTTTGCGGGCGGCGGGCCCTGCGGCGGTTGCGCACCGCCCTGCGGCCCTGTGGGAGCCTGAGCATGAACGGTGTCGCCGGTCAGCGGGAAAACCAGAGCAGTAGCCAGAGCGGCGAGTAAGATCAGGGAAACAGTAGCTTTCATCTTGGACCCTCGATTTGAAATCAAACTTCCTGATTCTAGCAGCTACCGACAGCTGCGGGTTTGTCTTGTAGCCACGCAACCGTTGAGTTTTGGCAACGCACAGCCAAAGCCGCGGCCAGGAGCCTACACCTGCATGTTAGTATGAAGCAGATTTGAAGCAAAACGTTTGCTGAGGGTGCCGGAGCGCGGCCCCGTTCTACGAGGAGGATGGTTTCGTGAGCTGGTATCGCATGGTTCGGGTGTCGGCAGTAGCGTTCACGGCGGTGTTGGCCGCATGTTTACCGGTTTCGGCGCAGGTGGCGCCTTCGGCCGGGCCGGGGATTCCAGCGAATCCAGCGCGCGCGGGAGACACCGCGGGGATCTCGAAGGAAGCAGAAGTCTGGCTCGCCGATCTCGTAAAGATCAACACTACGAATCCGCCTGGGAATGAGCAAGCGACGGCGAAGTACGTTGCCAGCGTCCTGGAGAAGGAAGGGCTCACACCTGAAATCCTGGAAATAACGCCAGGCCGCAGCGCCGTGGTGGCGCGGCTGCGTAGTGCGGCGATGGCCGATCCGTCGAAGTCGCTGCTGCTTGTGGCGCACATGGACGTGGTTGCCGTCGATAAATCGAGATGGACGGTCGATCCGTTCGGAGCGGTAATCAAAGACGGCTACATGTATGGGCGAGGAACGATTGACGACAAAGGAATGCTGGCGGCAAACCTGGCGGCATTCGTCGCGCTGAAGCGCGCCAATCTGCACCTGACCCGCGACGTGATTTTTCTGGCGACAGCGGACGAAGAAAATGGCGGCGAAGCAAATATCAAGATTCTAATCGCGAAATACTGGGACAAGTTTGCCGCGGGGTATTCGATCAATGAAGGCGGCAACGTCTTCATGAAGAATGGAAAAGTGATGTACGTCGGAGTGCAAGCCAGCGAGAAGGTGGCGGAAAATGTTGAGGTAGTCGCGCGCGGAACGGCGGGCCACGCCTCGCAGCCAACGAAAGACAACGCCGTGGTGCACCTGGCGACAGCGGTCAGCAAGATCGGAGGCTATTCCGCGCCGGTTCACCTAACATCGATTGTAAGGAGATATTTTGAAGGGCTGGCTCCGCTCGAGGACGACGAAATCGGAAAATGGATGCGGTCGCTGGATACGGCGGACCGCGGCGAACACGCGCAGAAGGTCCTTTCCAGTGCGAGTCCGCTGTGGAACGCGATGCTGCACGACACGATCGCGCCGACGATGCTGACTGCAGGAGTGGCCAACAACGTGATCCCCGGTGAAGCCCGCGCGAATCTGAACGTGCGAATGCTGCCGGGAGACACCATTGAGAAGATCGTGGCGGAATTGACAAAACTCGTGGACGATCCGCAAGTGAAGTTGGAAGTGAAGCCGAATGGCGGACTGGCGGCGCCGCCGTCGTCGCTGGAATCAGACTTTTACGCGGTGATCTCGAAAGTCGCGTCACAGGAATTTGCCGGAGCGCCGGTACTGCCATTTCAGTCCACATGGGCGACGGATTCCTCGCAGTTAAGACTGCATAATGTTCAGGCTTACGGCTTGGTGCCATTTCCGCTGACGGATGAAGATTTGAAGAGAATGCACGGCGATGATGAGAGGATTCCGCTGGCGGCTTTCGATAAAGGAGTCGATGTGCTGGCCCGCATGGTGGCGGAATTCGCGGTGACAAGGTAAGAGAGCGAAGAAGCGAGTAACGACGATTGAAAAAATAGCGCCTGCTCACCGCGCCTTCCCGTAGAAAAATCCGACGGAACAGAATATTCTTCCAAGTTGAGAACATGAGTTTTCGTCATTCCAAAATTGTGTGCACGATCGGGCCGGCGAGCCGTTCACCGCAAATGATCGACCAACTGCTGCGCGCCGGAATGGACGTGGCGCGGCTGAATTTTTCACATGGCACGCACGAGGAACACGCAAAAAACATTTCCGTGCTGCGTGCCGCCGCCGTCAAACACGAAAAGCCCATCGCCATTCTGGCCGACCTCCAAGGACCGAAGATTCGTACGGGGCCCCTGGCGGGGGGCGGTCCGGTGCTGCTGCGCACAGGGCAAAGCTTCGTGATCACAACGCAAAAAATCCTGGGCGATTCGACACGTGTGAATACCACGTTTACTCCGCTGCCGCGGGAAATTCATCGCGGCGACCGAATTTTGCTTTCAGACGGACTGATCGAACTGCGAGTCATACAGGTTCGGGACAAGCAAGTGATTTGCGAAGTGGTGAACGGCGGCGCGCTCGGCGAACACAAGGGAATCAACCTTCCTGGTGTGAAGCTGCGCGTGCCGGCGATGACTCCGAAGGACCGCGCGGACCTGCTCTTCGCGCTCAAACACGGCGCGGACTACATCGCCGTAAGTTTTGTGCGGCGTCCGGAAGACGTGGTGCTGGCCAAGCGGCTGATTCGACGCGCGGGAAAAGATACGCCGGTAATCGCGAAACTGGAGAAGCCCGAAGCGATTGAGAATCTCGATGCCATCCTGCGCGCGGCCGATGGCGTGATGGTGGCGCGCGGTGACCTTGGCGTGGAGATGAATCCCGAGCGCGTGCCGGTGGTGCAGAAGGCCATCATCGCGCGAGCGAGAGAGTTCCGGCGCCCGGTGATCACCGCGACGCAGATGCTGGAATCTATGACGGAGAATCCGCGGCCTACACGCGCGGAAGCTTCGGACGTGGCGAACGCCATTTTCGACGGTTCGGATGCGGTAATGCTTTCTGCGGAGACCGCCAGCGGAAAGTATCCGATCGAAGCCGTGGACATGATGGCGCGAATCATCGAAGAAGCGGAAGCAAGCATCAAAGAATTTCCGCGGCCTGCCACGCAGGAGCAATTGAAAGTCGCGGAGACGGTGGCAGAACTGGTGTGCCACGCTTCGCGCGAACTGCACATGAAACTGATCGCCGTGTTCACCCACAGCGGATTTACGGCGCGGCTGGTGTCGCGTTACCGGCCACTGGTGCCGATCGTGGCGTTTTCGCCGGAGGCAGAGACGCGGCGGCGGATGGCGCTGATCTGGGGCGTATACCCAAGAAATATTCAGGACGTGCAAAAGGTCGACGGGTTGGCGCCCGTCGCGGAGAAACGCCTGCTGCAGGAGCGCCTGGTGCGCCAGGGCGACGTAATCGGAATCGTGGCCGGCACTCCGATGGGGATTCGCGGAACCACGAACTTCATGAAATTCCATGTCATTGGGGGAAATAAGTGACTTGTGCGATGTGGGGGTGTGTCGGTAGAGAGAAAAGCGGCAGCAAGACTGCCGCACTCCAAGGTGAGTTATCTACAAAGGTAAGTATAGCAAGCGTATCGAGGAAGGCCAAGGAAAGTTCTGCGGGAAATCTGGCGAGGCGCTCGGTTAGTTGACCCAATTGTCGGGGCGCGAAGGGGGGTCTTTCTTGTGCTTGTTGATGTATACCTCGAAGCGGCGGCGGTTGCGCTTGTTTTGCCAGTCAGTGACGCTGTTGCGGACGTTGTAGAGGAAAGAGCCGCGGCGGAGATAAAGCCAGCCAACGAGCATGCCGCCGAGATGGCAGATGTGACTGACATTGTCTCCGGCAGAACGGAGGAGAAGTGGTACGAAAAACTCCAGACCAGCCAGGAGCAACACAAACGAGCGCATGGACATGCGCACGGGCAGAAACATAATGCTGACCTGGCGGTCGGGGAACAGAATGGCGCAGGCGGCGAAAATGCCGAAGATTGCGCCGGAAGCGCCGATCGTCGGGATGTCCGAAGCTTTGTAGCCGAAGAATACGGGGATGGTCTTGACAAGAACTTCGATGAGCCCCGCACCCACGCCGGTCAGAAAGTAATAGCGAATGAAGCGAGCCCTGCCCCAAACGAGTTCCAATTCGCGGCCAAACATCCAGAGCATGAGCATGTTGAACAGCACATGCAAGAAATCGTTGGGGTCGTGCAGAAAGAGGTAGGTGAAGGGCTGCCAGATGCGCAGGCCAGGAATCACGCCTGAGGGAACGAGGCCGAACCAGAGAAGAAACTTTTGGTGAGTATAAACACCGAAGAAAACTCGAATCAATACCTGCAGGAAGAACACAGCGAACGTGGCGATGATCAGCCACTGCACACCCGGCGTTATATAGAAGTTGAAGCTGACGCGATAGCTCTTGATGCCTGACCGTGACCCCATACTACTTGAGTTTACGGCGGGCTGGGATATCCGTCAAAGTGTGGATCTTGTACCTATCGCGCTACGCCGTTATTCAGCCACGCTGAGGATTCGAAATTGCTAATCGAGTTTTTTGCGCGCGAAGTAGAAGAGTGACGCTGCCAGCAGGGCAAACATGAAGATACCGAAAAGGTTGCTGGTGGCCAACGGCCCCATCAGCTTGGGGCCGAAAGCAAAGAGGTCCGGTCGCCAGGGCAGCCGTAGCGTGGTGGTTAGCCACGGGGGAGTGTGAGTGGGAATTTCCGGATCCTGGAAAAGATTGATGATGATGCCAAGCAAGCCAAAGACGCCGCCAGCCGCGATCAGTCCACTGGAATAGAGAGCGCCGGGACTGGCTTCGCTTTCATCCTTTTTCTTGGTGCTCGCTTCGATGAGCGCGCGGACAAGGCCTCCGGCAAACATGGCGGCGGTCGTGCCGAGGGGGAGATAGGAACCCGTCGCGAACGCCAGCGAGCGGACGCCGAGAATTTCCACGGCAATCACTAATGCCACACCCATAAGCACAAGGCGCCACGGCAGGCGCTGATTCAGGATGCCGCTGATAACCGTGGCCATGAGGCGCGCTTGCGGAGCAGGAGCCTTGTCGCTGCCAATTCCTTGTGCCCACTGGTACTCGATTTCTTTCGTGGCGGGGTCATAGAGGTATTCACCGTCTGGAACTTCATGTGATCCCAAAGAGTTGATAAGTGTGTAGGTTTTCCCCTGGTAGCTGAAAGTGTCGCGCTCGATTTTTACGCCGGAAGGCAAAGCCTGAATGTTGACGGGAATCTGCGTGGGCAGATATTTCTCCAGCCCCTTGTTCATGAGATTGAGAGTGGTACCGATGGCGAGGGTCGAGACCGTTACGCCGATCAGAAGCCCCAGCTGTTGCCAGAACGGTGTGGCGCCGACGAGATAGCCGGTCTTGAGGTCCTGGGAAGTAGCGCCGGCGATGGCAGCGGCGATGCACACTACCCCACCAATCATCAGCGCGAGTACCTGATAGTTCGGCGCCGTCCAGCCGGCCACGAAAAAGATCGCGCAGGTGGCCATCAGTGTCGCAATGCTCATGCCACTGATAGGATTTGAGGAATTGCCGAGCAGCCCGCTAATGCGCCCCGCGACAGTGACAAAGAGAAAGCCAAAGATGACGACAAATACGCCAGCGAAGAGGTTCTGATACCAATTGGTGCTCGCGCCGTTCATCGGGTGGAAGGTCAGCAAGACCCACATCATAGCGATGATGACGATGGAACCGACAATCACCCAGCGCATGGGTACGTCGCGGTCGATGCGGCTGGAGGCTGTGGATTGGCCTGCGCCCTCGGCGCGGACGTCCTTCAGACCTGCGCGGAGCGCCGAAATAATTGTCGGCAACGTGCGCAGCAGGGTAATCAATCCGGCGGCAGCGACGGCTCCCGCGCCCATCGGCCGAATGTAGGAACCCCATATCTGGTCCGGCGACATCTGAGCAATGGGAATCGTGGAAGGGTAGATCGGTGTATTGCCACCAAGCTGGCCGTAGAACTTGATGGCAGGCATGATCACCAGCCAGGAGATGATGCCGCCGGCGAAAAGAATGCCCGACACTCTGGAACCGATGATGTAGCCGACACCCAGGTATTCCGAGGTAATGGCGGCGCGGAAAGAGGCTCCGGGAAACCAGTTGGGGCGGCCCTCGGGCTGAGAGGTCCAGGCTTGCACCGTGTTCATCAGGAAGGTGTAAGCCCCGCCGAGTCCGAGCCCCCAGAAGACACGGCCCGCGAAGGAACCGCCGCGTTCGCCTGCGACGAGCACGTCGGCGCAAGCGGTGCCCTCGGGAAAGCTGAGATTGCCGTGTTCCTTGACGATGAGCTGGCGGCGCAGCGGGACCATGAACAAGACGCCAAGCCAGCCGCCGAGTAGTGCGAGCGGGAAAATGCGCCAGAAAGTGAACTCCGAGCCGAAGCCGAGAAAGATCAACGCGGGGAGCGTGAACATTACTCCTGCGGCGAGCGATTCGCCGGCGGAACCGGTGGTCTGCACGATATTGTTTTCCAGGATGGTGGAGCGGCCGAAGGCGCGAAGAATACTGATAGAGAGTACGGAGATGGGGATCGAAGCGGAGACCGTGAGCCCGGCGCGCAGACCGACGTAGACGGTCACCGCCCCGAACAACAATCCAAAGAGCGCACCTAGAATCACCGCGCGAATGGTGAATTCCTTGATGCTTTCTTCCGCCGAAATGTAGGTGCGGAATTCGCCCGGAGGGGCCGTGGAACTCCATGGACGATCGCTCACCAAAACCTCCCTGGTCTTCGATTGAATGCGGGTGCAGCCGTGTGCGGGGGATTATGCCGCAGGTAGGCGGGGCGGGGAAGAGAATCCTGCTGCGAGTCTTGAAATTGGGCTTCGGTTCTCTTGACACAAGTGAGGCATCCTAGTATTGTCCGGCGCTATACAGTATTCAGGTCGGCAATAATACCTACTGCTTGGGACCCTTCCATATCACAGCAAGACGGAAGTGAGCGGGAACACGCTGAAGTACACGCGAAAGTTCGAGGTGAAAGAGCTGAGCGTGCCGGTGAGCAAAGTGGACGACCTGAAGAAGCTTTATCGCATCATCGCGGGAGATGAGCGAAACACGGCGGTGCTGAAACCGGTGGGGCAGTGATAGGCAGCCGGCTAGCGCGGTAAGAACATTTCCGCGCAGCGCTGAGCGACCACACAGCCTCTGAACGGCAAGCATCTGGCTAAGGATGGGATTCCACACCGGCGGAATGCTTGCGAGGAACAAAAAACAAAAGCGCGGAGGGCGGTTGCATTCCTGCAAATTTCTTCCGAAGGTCTCGCGGCGCGGCTTCGAGAATCTCGTTGCGCAGGGCGATAGCGGCTTCGGCGGGCAGATGCAGGCGGTAGACGTCCGCGCGATGGGAGTGAGAGTATTTCTCATAGCGCCGCGTGAGATTCTGCGCCGCGTTCAGCAGGATTTCCCAGAGACTCCGAGAGTGGAATAGACGCTTTGCTGAAGCTTGCTGACGCGTGATTTCGGTGAGCGAGCGCTGTGTCCCACCGCCGATTTCGAGGGCTACAGTTGTCGCCAAGGAACCCTCGAACGGACGTGAAGGATCATCGTCGGGGAAAGGCACAAGAAGCCCTGAGAGTTCTGAGGCTGCGGAAGTGAAACCATCCCACCGGTAGCGATAGCCATTGTAGACAACGGTTCCGGCATGAAGAATCTGCTGCACGCGAGGGACATTCTTTCCGGTGACGCTCACGATCATGTCGATCAGCTCTGCCAGCCGAAACACTTGCTTGACGACGGGACGGACGGTCACGTAGCCGGCGTCTTCTTCCGTGAAACGGATCGCGATGGTTTCGGGAAGAGGCATGGTGGATGGAAGTGAAGACGATTATGGTTGCAAGAACGAATAATCCTGCAAGGCTCAGCCGAGTTTCGAAAGACGATCGCGGACTAGGTCGCTGAGCGCTTTGCCGTCGACAGTCTTGCCTTCCAATGCGGCTTTCGCGGCTTTGACCACAGCACCCATTTGCTTGATGGAATTCGCACTGGTTTCAGCAATAGCCTTGGTGATCGCCACGTCCATCTCTGCGACGCTTGCACCCGCAGGCAAATAGGACTCAATGATGGCGAGCTCCTTGGTTTCCTTTTCGGCGAGCTCCGGGCGATTGCCTTTGGTGAACTGCTCGATGGATTCCTTGCGCTGTTTTACGAGCGTTTGCAGGATCTGGATGGATTCCGGTTCGTCGAGCACGCGAATTTTCTCGACTTCCCGATGCTTGATGGCGGCCTTGATTCCGCGCAAGACGCTTAGGCGCAGCTCGTCTTTCGCGCGCATGGCGTCGACCAGATCCTTCTGGATTGTTTCGGCAAGACTCATCGCAAGCTCCTCATGGCAATGAATATAGCAGACGAAACGAGGCAATAGGCGGGGAGAAAGAAGAGTCCGGAGCAGAGGTCGCATTGAGCCCCGCGCGCAAAACACGCATCCTGCTCAAACCTCGATTTGACAGTGTTGCGAGGGCTCGCTAACGTTGTTCTCTTATATTGGGCGGGAAAAACCCGATGGAGATTGCAAGGACCTCATGAAAGTCATCGTGGCGGACAAGATCAGCGAACGGGGCGTGCACCTGCTCAAAGAGCAGCCCGGTTGGAACGTCGTGCTGACGACGAAGGACACGCTGAACGCGGAGATTGCGGATGCGGATGCCCTGATTGTGCGCAGCGCGACGAAGGTCACCTCCGAGCTGCTGGACACTGCTACGAAGTTGCGCGCGGTGGGCCGAGCGGGCGTGGGCGTGGACAATATCGACTTGGAAGCCGCGACGAAGCGCGGCGTGCTGGTGATGAGCACGCCTGGTGGAAACGCGGTGAGCGTGGCGGAGCACACTTTTGCCCTGCTCCTGGCGCTGGCACGGCAGGTGCCGCGGCTGGACAAGGCGATCCATGAAGGGCGCTGGGAGAAATCTTCCGCAGCGGGAACGGAAGTGCGCGGGAAGACGCTCGGATTGATAGGCCTCGGGCGGATTGGCAGCGAAGTCGCGGTGCGAGCCGAGGCTTTCGACATGCGCGTGCTGGCATATGACCCGTACATCAGTGAAGCGGCGGCGCGCGAAGTGTCGGTGGAACTCGTACCGCTCGAAATACTTCTTGCCGAAAGCGATTTCGTCTCTCTGCACACGGCACTGAGTCCCGCCACGCAAAATTTGATTAACGCCGCGACGATCGAGAAAATGAAAAAAGGGGCGCGCGTCATCAACACTGCACGCGGAGAGTTGATCGACGAAGCGGCCCTTGCGGCGGCATTAAAGAGCGGCAAACTTGCGGGCGCGGCGCTGGACGTGTTTGCGGAAGAGCCTCCGAAAAACTCTCCTCTGATCGGGCTTTCGAGCGTGATTGCCACGCCGCATGTTGCCGGTTCGACGACGGAAGCTCAGGAAGAGGTTGGCACGCAGGTGGCGGTGCAGATCAAGGATTATCTGGCGGACGGCATCATTCGAAACGCGGTAAATTTGCCGGCGCTTTCCGCGGACCAATACCGGCGCGTGCGGCCCTACCTGGAACTGGGGGAGCGGCTCGGGTCGCTAGTGTCGCAGGCGGCGGAGACGCGTCCCGCGCGAATTCGCATTCGCTATGCGGGAGAAGTGGCAGAGGTCGGCACGCACTTACTGCGCAGCGCAGTGCTGGCAGGAGTGCTCAATGCGGTTTTGGATGAAAAAGTGAACGTTGTGAATGCTCCTGCGGTGGCCGCCGCCCGAGGCCTGACCGTGGAGGAAGAGACGAGAAGGCGCGAGCACGGATTCCCGAATACTCTGGAGGTTTCCGCGCTTCCGGAAAAAACGGGTTCCGCTAAAGGATTTACGGCCGAAGGCACCGTTCTGCACGATGGTTCGCCGCGCGTGCTCCAGATCGAGGGCATTCCGCTGGAGGCGCAGCTTGAGGGCACTATTCTCTACTTGAGAAACCGCGACGAGCCTGGAGTCATCGGGCGAGTAGGGACTACCCTCGGCAAGCATGGAGTGAATATCGCGACGTTTGCGCTCGGCCGCCGTGAAGCGCAGCGCGGTGCTGAAGCCGTCTCCCTGGTTCGCATCGACGGGGAGGTGTCAGCCGCGATCCTCGATCCGATCCGCGCCATCCCCGCAATCACCGAAGCGAAGCTTTTGCGGTTGGGCCACAGCTAGATCGAAAGACACGCAAATCGCGCGGCCTTTTCTTTTTTACCGAGACGTTATTCGTTGCTGACGTGGTTTGTGGCTGCCTGGAGTTAGAAAAGCCAGTCCACAAGCTGTCTGGCGGCGATTGTAGAGCTATGTTAATCTGATACTCCCGCTTGGGCACAAGACACGCGTCCGAGCGTATCGGTCGGGGCGTAGCGCAGCCTGGCTAGCGCGCCTGGTTCGGGACCAGGAGGTCGATGGTTCAAATCCATTCGCCCCGACCACTCTTTTAGAATCAACTATTTACACGACACGAAAATCCGAGGAGCGCTTGGTCCCGGGCCAGGCGGTCGACGGTTCAAATCGATTTGCCCCGACCACTCTTTCCCCTCTCAAATCAATGCGTTACGCTGCGATCTCGACTGCGACTTCCACTTCATTGTTACGGACAATAGGGACAACATCTGTGGTTTTGCGTGGAAGTTCGAAGCCCACTCCAACCTTTTCCCTCAAAGGTCCCCAACTAATGTGAGTATTGGGCATCCCGCTCCCTGCAAAGGGAGTTTGAAGAAGTAATCATGGTCGAAGTTTTGATCGAAGAGATGTTTGGGTCGGACTGAAGCCGACCGCAAGATTACGAGCGAGCCGTGGTCGTCGATGCCGAGAAGAAAGAAAGCGAAAGAGAACGAAAGAGAAAAACTCTTTCAGGTGAAAAGAAAGAAGTGTGTTCAAAAAGAGCTTGCCGGGGCCGACATTGTTAGAGATGTCCGGTAATGCGGGCACTAAGACGGATTAGCCCGGGCGACCCCGTCAATCTGAAGACAGGTCGCTCGGACCTAAGGTCATTGCGGCTTGGGGTGTTCGGACTTGGAGGCGATGAAGATGGGATTTGATTTGGTGCGGTATCGAACGCGTGGATAAAAAAGATGGCCGCCCTAGTTGAAGGCGGCCACTTCGATTCTACGTTTTGCGGTTGCTTAGGTTTTTACTTGCGAGCCATGACTTGCAACACACTGCCACTTTCCGTTGGCCATCTTTACCCACGTATCGGTAAAGCGCTCATTCACATCCATAGGCTTTCCCGACGAATCTGTTCCTTTTGCTTTGAAGGTTCCCGTCGCGATGGCCGCATCGCCAAACACCGTTACCTTCAGATCGTCGTAGTCCACGCTGTCATACTTCGTGGTCTTCGCCGTTGCCAGCGTCTCGGTCCTGCCGGTGACCTTCCCGTCGGTCGACGTATTCACGAACTTGTCGGCCAGCAATGGGGCAACGAGGTCAGGATTATTTGTCTTTTGTGACTGAAGCCATTGTTGCTCCAGTGCGGCCACAGCCTTCTCAGTATTGCCGGTCTGTTGGGCTTGCAACCACGCGGCGCTCCCCAATAAAAGCAAACCGCTTAAACACCAAATGAATGTTTTCTTCATAGCCATCCTTAGTCTTTGAGATTTTGTAAAAGCAATTGGCCGGAGGCCCTATCGCGAGGGCCAGTTCAAGGATGGATATATGATGCGGGCCGACTTGTCTGTTCTGAATTGTACAGTTTGCAGCGCCGATCTCGTTGGTCTGGCTCAATACCCGATTAACGCCTAGCGGACAAGTGGGTTTTAGAGCTCGACTTGCTGTACCAGCGACCATGGCGAAGGCGTGGTCAACTGCTTACCAGGAGATAGTCAGGAATAATGTTCTTAACCACGCTACTCTTGGTCCACGCAGCGTAGTTTCCATCAACTTGAGCAGAATCCAATCTGTGTTTTCCGTTTCGGACGATAATGGGAGACAGAACCACTACCTGCGATGGGCGGAACGTGCCGGGGAACGATTGCTGGAGGTATTTGCTGGGGTGACGGGTCGCCGTAACCAGTTGACTACGGGAGCGAGAACGTTGCGATGGGCGGAACGTGCCAGGGAACGATTGCTGGAGATATTTGCTGGGGTGACGGGTTGCCGTAACCAATTGACTACGGGAGCGAGAACGTTGCGACGTGCGGCCGACTTTTCGTTGGCGGCCTCAGTCGAAGAGTCATGCTCTAGAGCGGGCGCGGGCAGAGTGAGAACGCGGAACAAGCGGCGGCAATCATGAACGAAGGAGCGAGAAACAGAGCGAGCATAGCAGACAAACGGATGGATGAAGGCGTGCCAGGCACGTTGGACGGACGCGGCGGAATTGCGCGCGAACACGGCCACGGCCCAACGCGAACGATGCCTGCGCCAATACCTGTAGACTTCGCTAGACCTGCCTGGGGTTGAAGCATAGGCCGGGCGGGCCACAGGCTTAGGACATTCCACGGGAGCGAGGAGAGGAACAGCCGGAACTGGATCCTCTTTGACGGCAGGTTGGGTCCGCTTGTCGAGGTCTTTGAAAACGTCAAAGTCGATCTGCTCCCACCAACTTAATGCCGTTAGTTGGTTGGCCATGGCCGGGGGCCTGGGTTTTTTGATGACCGGAAATGGAGCGAACCGTACATAATTCGACTGTAGTTCCGAGTCGATGACAGGCAGAGGTTTAGCGAGAAGGTCAAAATCCGCGGCAATGCGCTGGATCATCTCGGGGGAGACTACCAGTTGTCGCTCCGCGTAGGCGGAGATGAGGGCATGCTCACAGAGGAGATTAACGATGCGCGGGATGCCACGGGAAGACGTATAAATATCCTGTACGACCTCATCGGGAAAGAGTGAGGAGTCCGAACAACCCGCGGTAGCCAGACGGCTGGAAATATAGGCAGCAGTCTCTTTCTGAGTGAGAACAGGGAGGCGAGAATGGAACATAACGCGCTGGCGCAACTGGCGAAGCACGGGCAAGCGCAGCTTCTCATCCAATTCCGGCTGGCCTGAGAGGATGATTTGCAGGAGTTTGCCCCGAGGAGTCTCGAGATTGAGCAACAGGCGAACCTCATCGAGAGTTTGCAAAGGGAGAGCCTGGGCTTCGTCAAGGATAAGGACCGGTAGATCCTGGGCGGCATGGCGCTGAAGAAGCCAAGTGTGCAAAGCATTGACAAGGTCGCTCTTGGACTTGGACTGACACGGCACGCCGAAATCGCTCAGGATGAATCGAAAGAGCCCGATAGGTTCCAGATGAGTGTGGAAGATGTAAGCACTCGATCGACCGCGCCGACGAAGCCAGTCGAGGATCTCGTTTAGAAGACAAGTCTTGCCGGTGCCAGCTTCGCCGGTAAGAACCAGAAAGCCCTGGCGGGTCTCAATGCCATAGAGGAGTTCGGCCAGAGCTGATTCATGAGCAGGGGTAGAGTAATAAAAACGAGGATCTGGAGAGACGTGGAAAGGATCCTCACGCAAGCCCATGAAGCTGAAGAATTGTTCGTAAATCACGTTCTTAACCGAACAACGTAGACGCCGTACCGGATCGATTGAATTGTAGGAAAGAAAAGAAGTAACGGCAACCGGAAGGTTACAGAATAGATACTAGCCTCCGAACTCCAGCCGAGGCTGCCTGTGTCTCGATTTTTCACGCCCTTTCTCCACCGCGCAGCGAAGGGACGTTAAGAGAATTTGACACGGCGCCCGGTGGACGCCCCAGTGGCGGGTCGCAAGAGACTCCGGTAGTGACTGGCAACATCAAGAGTAGTCGCCTACCTCAGTATCGCTCGAATGACCAGGTAGATGAGGGCGAGGGTGCCGAGGACTTGTAGTGCAAGCCGCTGCGAAGCCTCTAGGACGCTACCCCATTCGTTGATTGTCTTGATGAGTTGTTTCGGTCTGGCGGGATTCAACGTGCTCCTCCATTCAATTTGAAAGAGCACTCCTCAGATGGTCTCCAGGGCACGCCGGGCTGTCAAGAGAAAAACGCGAAATGTACGACTAGCAGAGAAGCAGTTGCGCCCTTACTCGCGCGTACCGCTTTGGATAAAGAGGACGGTCTTAATCACTAACGGAAATCCGTTATGGTCAACAAAGTCGTGCGTAGGGCTGAAGTCAAAGGTCACCGTCATGGTTTCAGGTTTCAGGCGTGCTCTTGATTGAGGCCGCTGACAATCCGCGACCAGTACACAAACTGTGCCACCAGACTCAACATCCCAAACAGGACCACTACCTCGAATCTCCCCGAACACGGCCAGAAGCCCTTCCAGCCTTGTCCTCCGACGCGTCGCAACGGGTTGTCCAAAAACAGGAAGAAAAATAACAGCGCCGCTAGGTTGTACCCCTCCCTCGAATGCTTCTGCACGGTGGTAGGCTCCTCCTCACCTTCTTCATGCTTCAGCCAACAGAAGCATAGGAAGCCAGCCAGAAGATACACTGCGTTGTGGCCCAGAAACGCCAGGAATGGCAGCATCACCCTCCACCACGATCAGTATCCCGCCACCGTAAGTTTCAAAACTGCCAGCACCACAGAAAGGAAGCCAAACATCCAGAGCCCCATGGCCTGAATCGGATGTTCTTGTTTGCTGCTCATGCAGCCTCACGCTCATAGTATTTCAGCAGGCCGCCCAGCCGCTCCCGACACCGCACCTTTTCCTGTTCTCCACGGACTGCTTGAGTTGGCAAAGGGAATAGCAATACGTTGTCTTTGCCTTGGTGATTTCTTTCCTCATGATAGTGCGCTTCGTAGTGGCGCAGCGCGCGCCGCGATGAGCCTTCACCCAACAAGATCAGCTTCGCCAGGCATTCCTCCCTAACCGACCTTACCCAGCGTTCCGCGTAGGCGTTCAGATTCGGACTTCTGGGCGGCAAGGCAAGGGTCTTCACGCTCCCTGCTTCGATCACCTGACGAAACGATGAGCAGTATTTGCTGTCGTGATTATGCAGCAGGTACTTGCGGTTGATCAGAAAACCAGAATCTTCCATCGTCACATTACGCGCCATCTGTTCCATCCACTCTTGATTCGGATGACGTGTGACTCCGGCCAAGCATATCCTCCGGCTCTCCAAATGAATGAAAAACAGCACGTAGTACGTAATCAACCCTCTTAGCGTAAGCACTTCCACCGTGAAGAAGTCGGTCGCCACCAACACTGCCATGTGAGCACGGATAAAGTCTTTCCAACTCGTCGTCTGCTTCCGCTTGGGAGCCGGTGGAATATCATGGCGGCGGAGAATATTGCCCACCGTCTGATCCGAGAGCCGGTGTCCTAGGTTGGCCATGGCGCCCACGATCCGGTCATAGCCCCACCCGGAATTTTCCTTCGCCATCCGCACCACCAACCGCTCGGTTTCCTCGTCAACTCTGGGACGACCCCAGGATTTGCGAAACTTCGATCCGTCGAACTTGTTGGCGATGAGCTTGCGGTACCAGGCCAGCAGCGTCTCCGGCTTCCCGACAGCCGCCAATTCTTCCAAGGCCTTCCGTCCGAGCCGGTGGGCGATCTCAGCCAAAGTAGCTTTTTCGGCATCGGATAACCGCAACCTGCCTTTGATTTGGGCTCTCAGGACGCGGTTCTCTGCGGCCAGATATTCGTTCGTCAATAGAAGTTCCTGGTCTACGTTTCCGGTGATGTAAGCAAGCGTGCGAGCCCAAATCATTCCAGAGCCTCCCTAAACTTGATCGTCGAACCCGGATTGTACATGCTGCTGAGGTTCCAGAAAGCAGCTGTGCGAGGAAATTACGAGAGCGGAAACCAAGCCTTTTCAATGCGTTTGAGATTTTTGACCATAGTGTGCTGCAGAAGCACACGGAGAAGGAGTTCAGCATGAACTAATCAACCGTGTGAATACGTTAAGCTGCGCGAGAGATGAGGGAAGGCCCCTCGGGATCGGCTTTCAGGAGCAGGTCTCAAACCGCCCCAAGCTGCTGCGGTAAAAGGCTGTGGTGGTGTGCGTTGGAGGAAAAGCGCGAGTACAACTCGTGCAGGTGAGGATCCGAGAGACGAACGAAAGTGAACCCTTCGAAGACGCGTCGTTAAGAACTCAAGCGTCGTCGAAACCAGGGGCGTATGGTCCTCCTGGGACAAGTCCGCGGGGTGCCTGATGACTGAGCGGACGGCGACCGGCGTAGAGTGGGCGCGAAGCGGATGCAGGCTTTCGCGCGGAACTGCAGGAACCAGTCGCTCTGATGTTAAGGGAGAAGCCCAAGCGGCGAAAACCGCGAGGCGAGCCTACCGATGCGGAGCACTGGGGCGGACCGACTCGTAGGAGCGAAGAAGGCTCGTAATGGAGCCGGAGCGAAGGGGTCGGGTCAAGCGGTCGCATGACCGAGGCAACTGGAAACAGGAGGACTTCGATGCGTGCGACAGACAAGCCGTTCGACTGGCTTGTTTGCTTGATGGGAGCCCGGATGAGCCGAGAGGTTCACGTCCGGTTCTGCGAGAGGCCGGTGGTGAAATCCCGCCGGCCTACTCACCCGGGTTGTCAGTCCCGAAGCCCGCCCGCAGGTGTTCGCCATCGCGGGAATCAAAATGTTCTTCACGATAATTTCGCGGGCTTTTTAGCGCGCTCTCGCAAGCGCTTAGTCGCTTCGTCTTCTGACTGCCTACCCGACGTGCGCCAGCAACTCGCTGATTGTATTGTAGTTGCAGGTGGCTGTCCGCATACTGTCCGTGTTTTTAGAGGCTCGGCATATCAATCGCGACGAGTGCGAAATCGCCGAGTCACTCATCGACCCTGATTGGTAGTGGGAAGTCGGCCTTCAGGAAGTAATCGATCCCTCCTGGATTACGGGCAAACCTTCAATAATCCACGCCAGCTTTGACCAGCAATTTTCTGGCCGGGCTACACTGCGGCTACACTATTTAAGAGGCACGGTGCCGCGAGGTGCTCCTTCACAATGATCTCTTTCGCAAACATCAATAAGCAGTATGGCAAGCAGTTGCTCTTCGTAGATGCTTCGTTTCAGTTGAATCCCGGGGAAAAAGTCGGGCTGGTCGGTCCCAATGGGTCAGGCAAGACAACGCTATTCCGGATGGTGGTCGGCGAGGAAACTCCCGACGAGGGCGCGGTCTCTGTCCCCAAGAAGTTGACGATCGGCTACTTTCGCCAGGACGTCGAGGAAATGCAGGGCCGTTCGGTCCTGGATGAAGCGATCGCAGGCAGCGGACGCGTCGGCGATCTACACCACGAACTCGAAGCCTTGCAGCGGGAAATGTCCGACCCCGAGAAGGCTGATGACATGGATCGCATTCTTGATCGCTTCGGTCACGTTCAGGAGGAGTACGAGCATTTAGGCGGTTACGCGCTCGAATCGCAAGCCCGTGAGGTGCTCCACGGTCTGGGATTCAAGGACGATCAGATTGACGGCGACGTGGGCGCTCTCTCCGGCGGATGGAAGATGCGGGTTGCGCTGGCACGGGTCCTGCTCGGAATGCCGGATGTATTGCTGATGGACGAACCGACGAACCATCTCGACATCGAATCCATCATCTGGCTCGAACAGTTCCTGAAGTCATTCCCCGGCGCGGTTCTCATGACCTCGCACGACCGCGAGTTCATGAATCGTCTCGTCTCAAAGATTGCAGAGATTGATGGCGGCGAAATCATCACCTACTCGGGTGACTACGACTTCTACGAGCGCGAAAGGGCCGTGCGAGAGAGCAATCAGCAGGCAGCATTTGCCCGGCAGCAGTCCATGCTTGCCAAAGAGCAGCGCTTCATTGATCGTTTCAGGACGCACGCGGCCAAAGCGGCCCAGGTGCAGAGCCGGATTAAGGCCTTGGACAAGATCGAGAAGATCGAACTGCCGAAGAAACGCCAGGTGGTGAAGTTTGAGTTTCGTGTCCCTCCGCGATCCGGAGAGCAGGTGGCCGTCCTGGAGAATCTGCACAAGAGTTACGGTCCACGTGTGATTTATGAAGGATTCAATCTCACCATCCGCCGCGGAGAACGCTGGGCCGTCATGGGGAGAAACGGCGCTGGTAAGACTACGCTTCTTAAAATGATTGCCGGGGCCAGTGCTCCAGATGCCGGAAGCGTGCGGCTCGGCGCCAGCCTGTATATGGGTTACTTCGCGCAACAATCGCTGGACGTGCTCAGTTCCGATCTCACCGTCATCGAACAGTTGCAACAAGATTTTCCCCAGGACGGTCTCGGGGCGCTGCGGAACCTCGCGGGGGCATTCCAGTTCTCCGGCGAAGACGTGGACAAAAAGATTCGCGCACTCTCCGGCGGCGAAAAATCGCGGCTGGCAATAGCACGCATGCTCTACAACCCGCCGAACTTCCTGGTGCTCGACGAACCGACGAATCACCTGGATCTTGCGACCAAGGAGATGCTGGTGGACGCCCTGAAGGATTTTGAAGGCACCATGATCTTCGTATCGCATGACCGCATGTTCCTTCGCGGTCTCGGCTCACGTGTGCTGGAACTGGGCGGTGAGAGCGGCACCGACCGCAATCCCACTGTTTATCCTGGCTCCTATGTTGAATATGTCCAGAAGCTTGGACACGAGGCGCCCGGGATCTATTCGTAGGCCTTGCAAGCGGCAACGCCCGGCATTCCTCGTCGGTCCAGCTTTCCTCGGCGTCCTGAGCTTCAACGGCGGAGTACGTCTTCGATGCTCGTATCGCCGCCGCTGGAAAGGCGTTTGTTGATGAGCGTCTCAAGATCAGGTGGGACGTTTAATTGCATGGCGCAAGATCTGGAAATGGCTTCCACTTATTGCAGGGATGCAATCAATGCCCTAAACTCGAAAAGGTTCCATCAAAGTTCCATCAAACCGCCAAAAATGAGCCTAAACACACCAAAGCCACCAAAATGTAAGTTCCTGACAATGCTTAGGATTACGTTTGGTGGCTTAGGTTCGTTTGAATTAAAAGCGATTCGTAATCGGCAGGTCGCGAGTTCAACTCTCGCCCTCGGCTCCAGAATTTGCCGGTCCAGCCCGATCTACGAGGAAGGGAATTCAGACCCTTCTCAAACTGTGCGATGGAGATGATGTCGCTCACTATCTCTGCTACCTTCTGACAGGCCTTCGGGGCAAGGAAATAAGATCCGCGACCTCCTGCACGGCTTGTCGTTAGTAGCTGCGCCCGGTTTGGTGGTGGCCGCAACAATTACTGGCGGTCACCAAACTGCGCTTGTGGCAACCGCTTATCGCTTGGGAATCTCCACTTCGGTGTAGCCGCCCGGCTTTGCCGCGTTCACCGCGGTAGCAATGCTGCCGAGATGCAAACGCACCACCGGCCACTGCTAGTTTTCAAGCATCAAAACGGAGATCTTGCGGCCAGCCAGGTTTTGCTGATACTGGATATTCTTGTCTGTCGTGAGCAGTACTTGGAAGCCGGCCGCCTCCGCGGCATTCAGCAGATCACCGTTAGAGACCTTGTCCCAGCCGCGCTCTCGCGCCTCAACAACAGTGTGCCCCACAAGCGCTGGCGCGATGCCGCTCGGCGTACCATGGTCAAAGAGAACGAGCATCGTTGGACGTGGATGTAGGGACCTCAACCGGTGGCGGATCCAGGCTGCGAGCTGCAAATCCGAGCACAGTCCGGATCTGTTCCGGCGTCACATGGAACTGCTCAACGATTTCCTCGATGCTGGCGCCCGCTTCGAGATTCTCGAAGACCGTCGCCACGGGCATCCGTGTACCTCGAAAAACCCATGCGCCGCTGCGCCTGCCCGGCACGCTTTCCACTACCGGACACTGCGACCAGTCAAGTGCTGCCATCGCGAATCTCCTTTTGTTATTTTAGCACATGGCCTGACCGAATGAAGTGAGGTTCGTGCGTGGGGCAGCGGGCACGACGAGTTTTTTCACGATACGGGGATACCGACGATAGATAAAACGAAAAGCGAGGCCTACGAGGCCGTACACGGCCACATTCGCCGCTGCGGAAGTCAGAAAGGCAATGGCTTGACCCGCCGTACCGCCGCCCGCCTCTGCTGGCTAAGTGCCCGAGAGTTGCAACGGACGGCTGAGCGCCGTCAGATTCAACTTCCCGGCTTGATGGCTCGCGACGAATTCCACAAGACTGCGATGGCCGGTCCCACGACCCAACTCAGTCTGGAGCACTCCAAAGCGGTGGAATCTTATCTCGTCATTTTGACAGGGCAGCGTTCTAACCAACTGAACTACGTCCCCACTCGCCAAATCAACGAGATGCGCAATCGCCAATGTTCATGCGGCGTTGCGCCGTTCGCATAAAATGCCCAATCTGCTCGTGGCGACCCAGATTGCTTCCACTCGGGTCAAAACCGTTAATAAACCGCCAATAAGAACCTGAGTAAATCGCCGTCACAGAAATATCCTAACAGCCTCTCGCGGAACACGAAAGGGCACGAGCCAGCAATGGCGTCCTAGGATACCCGAGCTATAATCTCCTGCCCGGAGGGAACATGGCTCCGTGAATTGGAAAGGGTTGGAAACCACATGCTCAACCTGCCTCAATAGAATCCGTAGTTTAGACCATCCTTCGTCTCCCCGTAAAATAATTAATTAAATTCGGTTCTCATGTCGATTCGGCCACACCCCGTTCGACGTATTAGCAGAGAGCCAGTACGATAGCGAGCAACAGCGATCCAACTGCGCTCTCAATCTGAGTTCACCGGTTAGCCAACAAATAGCTAAACCCGAAAACAAGCCACCCAACCATCGCTCAACTCAAAGGAGATTTCGCAATGCGATTCATGGTCATCGTCAAAGCAACCCCAGAGTCAGAAAAAGAAGGCGCCCTCCCCGATCCACAGCTCATGGCCGAGATGGGCAAGTACAACGAAGAGCTCATCAAGGCTGGCGTCCTGCTCGCCCTCGATGGCCTCCATCCCAGCTCCAAAGGCGCACGCGTCAAATTCTCCGGCAAGTCTCGTACCGTCGTCGACGGCCCCTTCACCGAGGCCAAGGAGCTCGTCGCCGGATTCTCGATCTTGCAGGTCAAATCCCTCGAAGAGGCCATCGAGTGGGTCAAGCGTGGCCCCAACTGCAGCGCTGACGACTACGAAGTCGAAATCCGCCAGGTCTTTGAGATGGAAGATTTCGCACCCATCCTGTCCGAAGAGCAGATCCAGCACAAAGTACATCTCCGAGCTGAGCTGCCAAATCAGACCGCCAACAAATAGCCGCT
>Ga0210384_10002757_pt1 | contig 21112 bp, 16 predicted proteins | sample IncBWH2MmetaG_FD_160574 | JGI IMG/M metagenome (GOLD analysis project Ga0210384, IMG submission 160574) | Forest soil microbial communities from Barre Woods Harvard Forest LTER site, Petersham, Massachusetts, United States - Inc-BW-H-2-M | ecosystem: Environmental > Terrestrial > Soil >...
ATCGCCCGTCCCCCGGGCGCGCGCGCGGTCGACGACGCCCCAGGGCCTCCTTGGAACGCGCCGAGGCGAGCACATTTCCCCGCCTCCACCGAGGGGCGATCTAGACTAGAATCCCCGCCGTTCGCCCGTCCGGAGGTCCAAATGCCAAAAACGCGCCTCTTCCGTGCCGCCTCCATCCTCTTCCTTGCCTTGGCCCTCACCCCCGCCGCCCCCGCGCAGGCGGGGCTGACCTCGCTCGGCAGGATGCCGGCCCCCGAGCGGCAGGGCAACACCCTCCTCTTCCGAAACGCCCAGGGGGTTCTGGCCGTTTCCGTGATCGCCCGCGACATCGTGCGCGTGCGCTTCTCCCCCACCCCCGCCTTTGGTCGTGACCATTCCTACGCGGTGACGGATCGCGATTTCGGCGAGCCGGGCGCCTCCTTCCAGATCGCGGGCGATCGCACGACCGTAACCACGGCCACCGTGCGCGTGACCGTGCTCCACGATCCCCTCCGGATCGCCTTCGCGACCGCGGCCGGGGAGTCCCTGGACGAGGACGATGCGGAGCGGGGGATGGCCTTCGCCGGGCGCGAGGTCAGGGCCTTCAAGCGGCTCCGGGACGACGAGCACGTGTACGGCCTGGGCGAGAAGACGGGCAAGCTCGACAAGCGGGGGGCCAAGCTGGGCGGCTACAGCTACGCGATGTGGAACAGCGACACCCCTGGCTACGACTCCAGCATCGACCCCATCTACGTCGCGGTGCCGTTCTTCATGGTCCTGCGGGAGGGCCGGGCCCACGGGATCTTCCTCGACAACACCTTCCGCAGCAGCTTCGACGTGGGGAAGGCGTCGACTAGCCTCCTGTCGTTCGGGGCGGAGGGGGGGGAGCTGAACTACTACTTCATCTACGGCCCCACCCCCCGGCAGGTCGTGGAGCGCTACACCGCCCTCACCGGCCGCGTACCCCTGCCCCCCCGCTGGGCCCTCGGCTACCACCAGTGCCGCTACAGCTACTACCCCGAGGCGAAGGTTCGATCCGTGGCCAGCGGCTTCCGGGAGCGCAAGATCCCCGCGGACGTGATCTGGCTCGACATCCACTATCTCGATTCCTACAAGCCGTTCACTTGGGACAAGGCGCGCTTCCCCGACCCCGCGAAAATGATCGCGGACCTGCGCGCCCAGGGGCTCCGCATGGTGACCATCCTCGACGCCCATCCCAAGAAGGAGGCGGGCTACGAGCCCTGGGAGACCGGCCTCGCCGGCGACCACTTCGTCAAGAACCCGGACGGCTCCGTCTACCTGGGCCCCGTCTGGCCCTCCCACGCGGAGAGGAACCCCGGCCCCAATGCCTTCCCCGACTTCAGCAAGCCAGGGGCCCGCGACTGGTGGGGCGGGCTCCACAAGTCGCTCCTCGACTTGGGGGTGGCGGGGATCTGGAACGACATGAACGAGCCCGCGGTCTTCGTCCCCCCTACCTGGACGATGCCTCTCGACGCCCGTCACGACAACGAGGGCCAGCCCACGGACCACCGCGAGATCCACAACGTCTACGGGCAGCTCATGACGCGCTCGACCTTCGAGGGGCTCTCCCGCCTGCGGCCGAACGAGAGGCCGTTCGTGCTGACCCGCGCCACCTACGCGGGAGGACAGCGCTATGCCGCCCAATGGCCGGGCGACAACACCAGCACGTGGTCGGACCTCGCCCAGTCGATCCCCATGCTCCTGGGCATGGGCCTCTCCGGCCTGTCGTTCGTGGGCAGCGACATCGGCGGCTTCCAGAGGGGCCCTTCCCCCGAGCTCTACACCCGCTGGCTGCAGACGGGCGTCTTCTACCCGTTCATGCGGACCCACGCCGAACTGGGCACCCCCGACCGGGAGCCCTGGTCCTTCGGCGCCTCCTACGAGGCCATCAACCGGCGGGCCATCGAGCTACGCTACGAGCTGCTGCCCTACCTCTACAACGTGATGGAAGAGGCGAGCCTCACGGGGGTGCCCGCCCTGCGTCCGCTCTTCCTCGAGTACCCCGAGGACGCCCGCACCTACGACCTGGACGACGAGTTCCTGCTTGGCCGCGACCTCCTCGCTGCACCCGTCCTCCGCGAAGGAGCGACCGAGCGGGAGTTGTTCCTGCCCAAGGGGGACTGGTTCGATTTCTGGACCGGTCGCCACGCGGCGGGCGGGGCCAATATCAGGGTGCCCGTGACCCTGGGCACGATCCCCATCTTCGTGCGCGGGGGGGCGTTCCTTTTCCGGCAGCCGGTCGTCCAGCACACCGGGCAGATGCCCGGCCAGCCCCTGGTGGTGGGGGTCTATCCCGCGGCGGAGTCGGAGGGGTCGCTCTACGAGGACGACGGCCTGAGCCTGCAGTACCGCCAGGGCGCCTTCGCCCGCCGCCGCTTCGCCCAGACCCGGACCGAGGGACGGGTGGTCATCGAGGTCGGGGCCCCCAAGGGAACCTACCGTCCGGCTCCCCGCGACCTCCTCCTCTCCATCATCTCGGATCAGGAGCCGAAGCGGGTGCTTCTGGGAACCGAGCCCCTCCCCCGCCAGAGCCCGGGCGAGCTGGCGGCCGCGCCGCGCGGCTTCGCGGTTGCGGAGGGGACGGTCACGGTCAAGATGCCCGACCGCTTCGAAGCCGTGAGGGTGACCCTCGAGCGCTGAGGACGCGCTAGACTCTGGTCATGGGTCGACCGTCGGCTCGCGGACCGCGCGCCCTGCCCTCCCGCCCCCTCCCCGAGGAGCCTCGGGTGGGCGGGGCCCTCTTCCGCCTCGCCCAGGCGCGGGCCCTCCAGACGCTGGTGCGGGGAACCCTGCCCAGCCCGCTGCTGCGGCGACTCTTCAAGGACGCCATGCCCCGGCGGGCGGCGGCCGACCTGCCGGACGAGGTGTGGGCGGCCCTGGCCGCGAGCATGGGGGTGGACAACCCCCCCTTCGGGATGACCCTCGCCCAGGCCCTGCACGATCGCCTGGCCTGGGACCGGGAGCCCGCGGACCCCGGGGAGTGGGAGCGCTTGGGAAAGGAGAGGCCCCTGGAGGCGCTCTGGATGGCCGCGCTCTCCGAGACCCGGACCGTCCGCAAGACGTTTCCCGGCTTTGCCGCCGAATGTGTGCGCGCTTACCGGGCTTCTCCAGCCTGCATCCCCCCTTCCTGGGAGTTCGTGGAAGGAATCCTGGACATTCAGTCCTCCGCCCTGGCCCAGCTCCGGGAGGCGGAACGGACGGTCGAGGACGCGGAGCGCCGCTTCGAGGCGGAGCGTCAACGCTCGGACGAGGTGCGTGAGGAGCTGAAGCGCCTGCGGCGGGAGACGAGCGACCTCCGGGCGGAAAGGGCCCAGGCGGAGCGGAAGGCCGCGGCCCTCGAGGAGCGGGCCCAGGCGGAGCCGCCCGCGGACGCCCAGCGGCTCGAGGGCCTGGAGCGGCGCTTGCGCAAGACGGAGAAGGAGAACGAGCACCTGCGCCGTGAGCTGGAGCGGGCCCAGCCCGCCGCTCCCCCGGTGAGGGTCGTGTTCGAAGACGGGCCTCCGCCCGCCCCCGCGGAGGACGCGGGCGCAACCGGATCGCCCATCCAGGAGGACGCCAACCCCCACCGGCGCGTCCTCCGCCAGATCTTGAGGAGGCTCTTCAAGAAGGGAAAGATCGGAGCCTCGCACACCCACGAGGACAATGTCTACCGGGGCCTGCCCGACCACGACAAGGGGATTGCCAAGCAGGCCGTGGACCTCCTCTACCGGGAGGGCCTGCTCATGCCCAAGCCCACCGCCACCGACCCCCACGTCTCTCTGGCCCCGGACAAGACCACCGAGACCCGGGCCATCATCGCGGGCGAGATCGAGAACGCACGCCTGCGGCGATGGGTCGAGGAGGCCCCCTGAGGATGGTGGACGCACCCCCGGACACCGCGGAGGGATACCGGGCGGCGAGGGAGGCGGTGGCCTGGGTGGACCTGGCCGAGCGCGGCGTGCTCGAGGTCACGGGTCCCCAGCGCCAGAAGTTCCTGCAGGGGATGCTCAGCAACGACGTGCTGGGCCGCGCTCCCGGCACGGGCTGCCTGGCCGCGCTGCTCACCGTGAAGGGCCACATCCAAGCCCTCATGCGAGTGCTGGTGACCCCGGAGGCCGTCCTCTTGGAGATGCCCCAGGATCGCCTCTCCCTCGTGGAGCGGACCCTGGAACACTACCGGGTGGCCGCCCCCGTGCGCTTCAAGGTCCGGCCGACGGCGGTGATAGGCCTCCTGGGCCCGCGGGCCCGGGAAGCCCTGCGGGACGCCGGCCTCGAGGTCCCCGACCTTGCCCCCGAATCACACGTGTCGGGGCAGCTGGGAGGCCAGGGCGTGCTCGTGGCCCGCGCCAGCGACCTGCCCTCCGGGTTCGTGGTCTACGTGGCCCCCGAAGGAGCCGCTCCCGTGCGCGAGGCCCTCGCCCACCGCGCCCACCATCTGGAGCGGGAGGCCCTGGACGCCTTGAGGGTCGAGGCGGGGCGGCCCTGGTATGGCCCCGACGTGACCGAGGAGAACCTCCTGCACGAGGCCGGGCTCGTGGACAGCCACCATTCGTTCGCGAAGGGCTGCTACATCGGACAGGAGGTCATCGCCCGCCTGGACGCGCGCGGCGGGAACGTCAACAAGAGGCTGCGCGGCCTCCGGTTGAGCGCGCCGGTGGGGGCGGGGGCGCCGATCCTGGCCGCGGGCAAGGACGTCGGCCGCGTGACCACGGCCGCCGTCTCCCCGCGCCTCGGCCCCGTCGCCCTCGCCTACCTCCACCGCGACCTAGCGGCGCCGGGCACAGCCCTCGATGTCGGGGGGGCCACCGCCACCGTGGTCGCGCTGCCCATGGAGTAAGGATTCTGAAAATCTACACCCGGCGGGGTGATGGGGGCGAGACCGGGCTCCTGGGCGGGCCCCGGGTCTCCAAGGACCACCTGCGGGTGGCCTCATCCGGCGACCTGGACGAGCTGAGCGCCGTCCTCGGCCTGGTCAAAGCCCACGCCCGCGACGCCGACCTCTCCACCCTTTTGCGTGAGATCCAGCGCGATTTGTTCGCGGTGGGGGCCCAGCTCGCCGACCCTTCGGCCCGGGTCGCGCGCCGGAAGGCGAAAGCGGCCGTCCCCGCGGCCCGCATCCGAAGCCTGGAGCGGGCCATCGACGCCCGCGAGCGCCAGATGCCGCAGCTCAAGGCCTTCATCCTCCCCGGTGGCTCGCGGCTGGGCTCGTTCCTGCATCTGGCCCGCACCGTTTGCCGGCGCGCGGAGCGCTCGGTCGTGACCCTGGCTCGCGCGGAGACGGTGGACAGGCGGATCCTGGCCTACGTCAACCGGCTCTCCGATCTGCTCTTCGTCCTCGCCCGCTACGAGAACCACCGGAGCGGGGAAGCGGAGGATCGGTGGTGAGCGCGCGAACCTAGTCTCGCCCCTTTTCCGGAGGTTGAAGCCATGGCCACCACCGACCGCTACGATGCCATCGTGATCGGAGCCGGACAGGCGGGGGTGCCGCTGGCGGGGGCCCTGGGCGGCGCGGGGCGAAAGACCGCCCTCCTGGAGCAGGCCGAGGTGGGCGGCACCTGCGTCAACGTCGGCTGCACGCCCACCAAGACCATGGTGGCCAGCGCGCGCGTGGCCCATCTGGCCCGCCGGGGTGCCGACTACGGCGTGCGCACGGGAAGCGTGGAGGTGGACCTGCGGCGCGTGCGCCAGCGGAAGCGGGACATCGTGCTGAAGTTCCGGAGCGGGAGCCGGCGCCGCCTAGAGAGCATCCCCGGCCTCGACCTCCTCGAGGGCCGGGCCCGCTTCCTGGGTCCTCGCCGGGTGGAGGTCCAGGCCACGGATGGAACCGTCCGCCAACTGGGTGCGGATCTCATCTTCATCAACAGCGGCGCCCGGCCGGCGGTGCCCGCTCTGCCCGGGCTTCACGGGCTCCCCTTCTTGGACTCGACCTCCATCATGGAGCTGGAGGCTGTCCCCGATCACCTGCTGGTGCTGGGCGGGGGCTACGTCGGCCTCGAGTTCGGGCAGATGTTCCGACGATTCGGGAGCCGGGTCACGGTGATCCATCGCGGCCCCTACCTGCTGGGCCGCGAGGACCCCGACGTGGCGGAAGAGGTGGCCCGGATCCTGCGTGAGGACGGCCTCGACGTGATCCTGGAAGCCGAGGCGCGCGAGGTCCTGCCCGCCCCCGGGGGGTACCGGCTGCGCGTGGGCACCCCCCAGGGAGAGCGGACGGTCACGGGGTCGCACCTGCTGGTGGCCACGGGACGCGTGCCCAACACGGAGGACCTGAACCTGGCCGCGGCCGGGATCGAGACGGACGCGGGCGGCTTCATCCGGGTCGACGAGCGCCTGGAGACGACATCTCCCGGCGTCTACGCGCTGGGCGACGTGAAAGGAGGGCCCGCCTTCACCCACATCGCCTACGACGACTTCCGCATCGCGCGCACCAACCTCCTGGACGGGGGCCACGCGACCACGACGGGCCGTCTCGTCCCCTACACGGTCTTCCTCGACCCCCAGCTGGGACGGGTGGGCCTCTCCGAGACCGAGGCGCGCGCTCGGGGCCACCGCGTCCGGGTGGCCCGGCTGCCCATGAGCCACGTCGCCCGGGCTCTCGAGGTCGACGAGACGCGGGGCTTCATGAAGGCGGTGGTGGAGGCGGACAGCGGAGCGATCCTGGGGGCGGCCATCCTCGGCGTCGAGGGGGGCGAGGTGATGGCGGTCGTGCAGGTGGCGATGATGGGCGGGCTGCCCTATACCGCCCTGGGGGAGGCGATCTTCGCCCATCCCACGCTCGCGGAGTCGCTCAACAACCTCTTCCTAGCCATGGACGTGGCTTGAGCGGCTCCACGGAGGGCGGCTTTCTTAGCCCGTGAAGAACGGGGGCCGGTGGATCCCCTCGACGCAGGATATGTCGAGGGACTCTGCTGACCCCGCCTTCAAGAACTGCTGGACGAGACCGTCGATGCACGTCCCGCCGTCGACATGGCTTCCCTCAGGAATGACAACGTGCCGCCCTCGGCCAAGATGCCGCGCGACCTCGTCCCCAAAACGGGGAGGCGTCGCGGGGTCAAGGGCTCCCGAGATCAACAGGGTCGGAGTCATCGACTGCACGGGGGCCAGGAAATCCTTGGGCAGCCGTCCCTGAGGCCACTCTTTGCAGACCTCGATCATGTGGCGAACGCGGGCGCCTCCCAAGAAGGTTCCCTTGGTTTCCGGGTCGACATCCTGGGGTTTGATCAGAGCCACATCTTCGGTGCAAAGAACCGAGAGCTGCATGCCGTAGTCGATCTGCTCCACGATGGCGCGCCCAAACTCCGCGGCCAGCTCTGCGAACGGCTCGAAGTCGCCCGCGGCGGCCCGATGGACGAGGAAAGGAATGCGAGCGGCCAGGGAGCTGCTTAGGAGCAACAGGTGGATGCGCGTTGCGAAGAGATCCCGGCCGAGGAGCGCCTCCTCACGCCGGCCGGTGACCGGGTTTGTTACCGACACCGTCACGGGTCCTCGTTCTAGCCGTGCGAGGACAGTCGAGAAGTCCTTTTTCGCCTCGGGGAAAGCGCGTTGACAGCGGGCGTCGGCTGCACAGGCGGCCAAGAGATTGTCGAGGGCGGCCTGTCCGGCCCTCGCGAAGGGCAAGGGATTGCGAAAGCCAGCCGGGGAGACTGCGCTCAATACCGCGGCCCGAACCCTGTCCCCGTGCCTCTTCATGTATTCCAGGGCCACGCGGGTTCCATAGGAACCCCCCTCAAGGTTGACTCTTTCGTAGCCCAGGGCACCTCGCACCGCCTCCAGGTCCTCCGCGGCCAAGGGGGTTGAGTAGGCGGTCAGGTCGGCGTGCTGCTCAAGGGTCTGGCGACAACGGCGAATCTCCTCCAGGGGAGCCGGCGGGCTGAGAAAGCGCCGGATGTCCGATTCGGGATAGGGCCAGCAAACGAGGGGATTCGACTTGCCCGTTCCACGCTGGTCCACAAGCACCAAATCCCGGTCTCGCAGCGCGTCGCCGTAGGTGGGGACAATGCGGGCCGCCGAGTCTGTAGCTGCCTGTCCTGGTCCCCCCGCAATGGAGAAGATCGGCTCGGATAGAGCCCGAGGTCGGGTGAGGGAGGGGATGACAACGACGTTCAGGGGGATAGTCCGACCGCCGGGCAGCTCACCCCGCTCCGGAACGGCGAGGGTCCCGCAGGAGGCCTCGCGGTCAAGACCCGGAATCTTGCATGGGGACAGGGCGATCGTGGGCATCCCCGCCCCGCTTCCGCTCCCGCCTAGCCCCGCCAGCAAGAGGGCAGCCAGAGGGGCCAGGCAGCGCCCCCGCTGGCCACGATCACGCCCGGCATTCTTGGACTCGCCCAGGCTCAAGACCCAACCCCGGGTTGCTCGATGCGCCCTCTTCGATGCCCTCGCGACGACCATCATGCGGACCGGAGGTCCCCCGGTTGTGGGCAACACGACTCCAAGAGTCTAGCCCTACTCGCAACCCAGGGCCTGGCGGTTGGGGACAAGACGCGGACTATTGCGGCTCCAACCTGGTTTGCAAGGCGCTCACGACGTGGCTCTACAAGGAGCACCAGGCAGGCAGGAACACTTCGACCGAGCGCTTTGACTCGTGGGGCTCCAAAGTCCTATAGCGCGATCCACCGCCGGCTTAAGGAGCACTCTCCTCCCCGGGCGCGGCGGCACGGATGGCGGCGAAGGCACGCCCCGCGATCTCGCGGCTCACCCCCTCGCGGAGCGCGCCGCAGGGGATCCGGGCCCTCCCCCCGGACCGGCGGTAGACCACCACCTCCCAAAGCTCCCCGCCCTCGAACTCCGGAGGGGGGTCGAGGGGGGGCAGGAGTGCGGGCCCGCTCGCGAACTCCTGAAGTACGCCCCCGTTCAGGAGCAGGCGCGCCCCCGCGATGTCCGCCTTGTCCAGCGCCTCCGAGCCCCAGCGGAAGCGGGGCCCGTCCTCCAGCAAGAACAGTGTCTCCGAACCCCGGGGCGGCAGCTCCGCCACCACCCGCCGGCCGCGGGCCTCCTCCGCGACCCGCGCCCCCTCCCGGTCCAGCTTGGCTAGGCGCAGGCCCAGGGCCAGGCGGAGGAGCCACCAGATGAGCATCAGGAAGAGCAGGCAGGCCAGAATGCGAACCAGCATGGCGGGGAGACCTTAGCATGACCCTCGGGGGTGGCCCGCGGGGCTGCCTGCTACAATCTACGGCTGTCCGGGCGCCCGTCCCGGAAGGAGACCACATGAAGGTGGGACGCGCTTTCGTGGAGATGCCGCTGGGCGCCGCCCTCCTGCTCGCCGTGCCCCTGACCGCGGCCCCCAGGTTGGGCACCGCCTCGGGAATCCGGTGGACCGTCCCCCCGCGCTGGGCCGATCAGGCCCCGCGATCGATGCGGGTGGCCACCTACACCGTGCCCGCCCCCCCGGGGGGTGAAGCCGGGGAGTGCGCCGTCTTTGCCTTCGGGCCCGGCCAAGGGGGAACGGTGGACGCCAACGTGCAGCGCTGGTCGGCCCAGTTCGAGGGCGGCCCCGCCCCCCAGCGCTCCAGAAAGCAGGTCGGCGGGCTCACCGTCCACCTCGCGCAAGTTTCCGGAACCTACCTGGCCCCGGGAGGCCCCCAAATGCAGTCGCAGGGGAAGAAGACCGGCTACCAGCTCCGGGGAGCCATCGTGGAGGGGCCGGAAGGCCTCATCTTCTTTAAGCTGACCGGGCCCGCCGCGACCGTGGCCGCGGCCCAGGCCGAGTTTGACGCCCTCGTGGCCTCGATCGTCCGGGGCTAGGGCCACCCACGCGAGCATGGCCATGCGGGCGGCGATCTTCGACTTCGACGGGGTGATCGTGGACAGCGAGCCCCTTCACTTCCAGGCCCTGCGCTCGAGCCTCCTTCCCGAGGGGATAGAGATCGACGAGGAGGAGTACTACCGCGGCTACCTGGCCTACAACGATCGGACCGCGATCCGCCTGGCCCTGGAGGCACACGGCGTCTCCCCCCCGCCCGCCCGTCTGGACGCGATCGCCCGCCGCAAGGCGGGCCTTTTCTCTGAGCTGGCCGCCAAGATCCCCCTCTTCCCGGGGGCCGCGGAGCTGGTACGGTCGCTCAGCGCGCGATTCCCCCTGGCCATCGCCTCCGGGGCCCTGCACGCCGAGATCGATGCCATTCTGAGGGCGGTGGGGCTGCGCGAGGCCTTCGCCGCCGTGGTGGGGGCGGACGACGTCTCGCGGGGCAAGCCGGACCCCGAGCCCTACGTGACCGCGATGGGCCTCCTGGCCGTGGGCACGCCCGCGCTCGCGCCCGCGGAGTGCCTGGTCTTCGAGGACTCGATGGCGGGGATCGCCTCCGCCCGGGCCGCCGGGATGACGGTCGTCGCGGTGGCCAACTCCTACCCCCGGGAGAAGCTGGGAGCCGCGCACCGCGTCGTGGACTCTCTCGTCGGCCTCGAGAACGACGGCCTGCGCGCGCTCTTCGGCTCCTGAGCGTGCCCTCCCGCTACCTCGATCCCGAGCAGGCCCGGCGTCACGCCGAGCACCGCTACGAGTTCAACCGACGGGGCCTGGCCGGCCGGGTCGTGCTCGTGGCGGGGGGAGCGGGCGGCTTGGGAAGCGCGGTGACCGCCCTCCTCCTGCAGGAGGGGGCGTTGCCGGTGGTCGGCTACCGAGCGAACCGCGGCCACGCGCTGGCTCTGCAGCAGAAGCTCCAGGACCTCTACGGCGGCCCCGTGCAGCTGGTGGAGGGGGACGTGGCGGATCCCGCGGTGCGGCGGCGCTACCTGGAGGCGGCCCTGAACGTGAAGGGTGAGCTCTACGGCCTGGTGGCGCTGACGGGAGACCCCGCCCGCGTCAAGCCCGAAGACCTGGACGGGGACGCCCTCCACGCCTCCTTCGCCGCCAACTTCGAGGCCCCCCTCCTCCTCGCCCGGGCGGGCGCGGCGGAGATGGTGCGCCGCGGGACGCACGGGGCGATCGTCCTCTTTTCCAGCATGCAGGGTGTGCATCCCTTCGAGGGGAGCCTGGCCTACGCCGCCCCCAAGGCCGCCCTCATCCACGCCGCCAAGATCCTGGCCAAGGAGTTCGGGGGCCCCACCGACATAAGGGTCAACGTGGTCGCCCCGGGGGCCACCGCCGCGGGCATGGCCCGGGTCTCCATAGATGCCGGCAAGTACGACCCCTATGTTGAGCGGGGGGCCATCCCCCGCTTCGGACGGCCGGAGGATGTGGCCCGGGTGGTGCGTTTCCTCCTCGAGCCCGACTCCTACATGACGGGCCAGGTCCTGACCGTGGACGGTGGGCTGATCCTGAGGCGCGACCGACTCGCGTAGGCGTGCCATGAAGATAGGCACCATTCTGATTCTCTGCTCCCTGGGGACCGCCGTGGTGGTCAGGTACGAGGTGCGGCCCCGCTGACACTCAGCGGGGCAGGACGAGTTCGGGACCGCCGTCGTCGAGGCCCTCCACGTCCAGCCAGCGGCGGCGGGGGGCCCGCCAGCGGGCCCGGGCCAGGGCGGCGTGGAAGGCGGCGTGCTCGGGCTCGAGGCGAACCGCCTCCCCGTAGAGCCGTACCGCCGCGTCCCAATCCCCCGCCCGGACCGCGGCCAGAGCCCCGGACGCCGACGGCCTCCCCGCGGCCGGACGCTCCACCTCGTCCGGTCCGTACAGGAACAGCTCGTAGACGGCGAGCGGGGGCCCCGCGCCCTGGAAGATGAGCCGGACCTCGCCCGCTCTTTGGTCTCCGAGCGGCACCACCATGAGCGCCTGCTTGCCCGCGCGCGGGGCACCGTTCACCCACTGCAGCCCGTGGCGGGCGGGGCCCTCCGCCACCATCACCCCGTCCGCCTCCGCGATCCAGGGGACGGATAGCGGCGAGCGGTCGAGCGCCACTGCCATCACCAGAGCGGACACCCGACGCGGAGGGTCCAGGCGCACCCGGAGGCCGCTGCCGCGCGTGATGCCGACGGGAGACGTCCAGGCCGTGGTCACGTCCCGGTCCCGAACCGTGGCGGGTAGGGCCGCGCCATCGAGCGTCGACACCGAGATCGCCTCGCTCGCCACCGGCCGGGACTCGTCGTAGGGGGGAGAGAACCCCCGAAAGACCACAAGGTCTCCCGCCGGCTCCTCCTGCCACGACCCCCCCAGGGCCCGCAGGAGGTCGCGGAACCGCCCCGCCCGCGGCATCCCCCTGGAGAGGGACGGCGACAGGACCCAGGCGGGGGCGGGGTCCAGGTCCACCTCGTCGCGAAACCGGAGGGGATCGCCGGGGATGCGCTCGTTCCAGGCTTGGCTCGCGATGATCCCTTCCCCGGACTCGAGGCTGAGGCGGCCGGCGAACTGCAGGCTCGCGTAGACGCTCTTGACGCCGGCGCGGGCGAGAGCGTCTAAGGCAGGCCCGATCTCCGGAACCTGCCAGACGCGAACGGCGTGGGCGGGGTCGCGCCAGCGCTCGACGAGGAGGCGCTGACCCGCTCCCCAGGGTCCAATCAGGGTCAGACCCAGAGCCAGCCCCGCCGCCCGCCGCCAGGCCCAGGCCCGCGCCAGGCCCGCGCCGGCCAGGCACAAGACGGGCAGGGTCAGGCCGTAGAGGTAGCGGATCTCGTCCGGCCCCGTCCGGCGGCTGAGGACGAACGCGGAGGCCAGCGCTCCCGCCCAGCCCAGGAAAGGCAGGGCCTTCCGCGACCAGGCGCCGGCCAGGACCGCCGTGGCCAAGCCCAGGACGAGGGCCACGCGGAGGGCGGCGGGGAGGTCCGCGCGCTCCGGGCCGTCGACCACGAGGGGAACGCTCAGGCCGAGGAGGCCCGCCGCCGCGCGGCCCAGGTCGGCGAGACCGCTGCCCCAGAGCCAGCGCGGGCGCACCGCGGTGACCGCGCTCGCGGCCGTGACCACGGTCGAGCCGGCGGCCCCGATGAGGTGGGCCAGGGCGAGGGGGCTCGCGCCCAAGGCGAAGCCGGCGAGGCCGGCAAAGGCCGAGCGCCCCGGCCGCAGCCCGGCCAGCACGAGCCCGGCGCCCATCCCGGTGAAGGCGGGGATGGCGAGCGACGAATTCCAGACCGCGAGCCCGGCGACGAGGCCGAGCAGGAGGGCGACCCGGTCGCCGAGGGGCGGGGCCTCGGGATCGAGGCCCCGGAGCGCGAGGAGCAGGGGGAGGCCGGTCACGAGGGGCATCAGGAAGTTGGGAGGAGGGCCGGTTGCGGTCATGAGGGCCATGTACGGCGTCCCCCAGGCGGCCAGGAGGGCGGCGGCCACGCCTGCCCGCTGCCCGCCCACCCGTCGGGCCAGGAGCCCCGCCAGCGCCACGAGCAGGATCGCGCAGAGAAGCTCGTAGAGGCGGAAGGCCAGGTGGTGGGGGAGAAAGGCCAGGCCCGGAGCCAGCAGGTACGCATCCAGGGCTCCGTTGTAGGGCTGGTTCCAAAGGGTGGTGGCCAGCTCCCCCTTCAGGACGTGGCGGCCCATCAGCAGGAGGATCGCGTCGTCGTTGGAGACGGGCAGGTCGAAGGTGGCCCGGTGGAGAGGCCCCCGGGCGACCGCGTAGACGAGGACGAGGCCGACCAGCGCGGGCAGCCACCCGCGGAGCGCGGTCATGGCCGCAGTCTGCCCGAAGCAGGGCCGCCTGTACACCTTGGGAGCCGGTGGTTTGACCGGCAGGCACCCGACCCGTTAGCCTGTAAGAATGCAAGGGATATCGCTCCGGCGATGGGGGCCGGCTCTGGCCTTTCCTCTACTCACGCTTTGGGCCTGCCGAGGGCCGGGAGCCCGTGCCGCCGCCCCCGCCTCCCCCGAGGCCTCCCCCCTGCCCGGCGATCTGGTGGCGGAGGTGGATGGCTCCCCCGTCACCCGCGGAGTGCTCGACCAGCGGGTGAAGAATCGGCTGGCGCGGCTCCGCCAGGAGGAGTACGAGATCCGGCATCAGGCCCTGGAGGAGCTGATCGGGGACCAGCTGCTGGAGAAGGAGGCCCAGTCCCGGGGGATCTCCACCGCGGAGCTGCTCAAGGACGAGGTGGACCGGCAGGTGAAGGGGCCCAATCCCGCCGACGTCGAGGCTGTCTATTCCCAGAACCGGGCTCGTTTCACCGGCCGCACCAAGGAGCAGGCGGTGGCGGAGATCGAGAAGGCGCTCCGGGAGCGGGAGCTGGGCCAGCGCCGGGAGGCCTTTCAGGCCCAATTACGGGCGAAGGCCAAGGTCCTCGTCCACCTCCAGGCCCCCCGGCAGGAGATGCCCGTCTCCGCGAGCGCGCCCGCCCTCGGCCCTCCGGAGGCCCCGGTGACGATCGTGGAGTTCACGGACTACCAGTGCCCCTACTGCCACAAGGCCCAGTCCACGATCGACAAGGTCCTGAGCCAGTACGCGGGCAAGGTGCAACTCGTCCACCGCGACTTCCCCCTGGACGGCCATTCCCAGGCCCTCCCCGCCGCCCGGGCGGCCCGCTGCGCGGGCGAGCAGGGCCGGTTCTGGGACTACCACCACAACCTGATGACCCTTCCCGGCGACCTCAGCGAGGCCGATTTGGCCGCCCGGGCGGCCTCCCTCAAGCTCAACCCCGGGGCCTTCTCCACCTGTCTGGCCTCCGACCGCTACGACTCCTCCATCCGGGAGTCGATGGAGGCGGGGGCCCAGGCCGGCGTCACCGGGACCCCCGCCTACTTCATCAACGGCCGGATGATCTATGGCGCCCGCCCCTTCGAGCAGTTCCAGGAGGTCATCGACGCCGAGCTGCACCCCGGGGGTTAGGGCCTTTTTGTGTTGGACTTCCCCTCCTTCATTGCTACACTCAAGGCTCGCGCGAGGCGCGAAGGAGGTGGTGGGGTAAGTTGCTAACCGAGCTACGGGCCTGGACGGTCAAGGACTCCCTCGAGCTATACAACGTCAACGGATGGGGCCGGGGCTTCTTCTCCATCAACGAAGCCGGCCACGTCGAAGTGACCCCCGCCGGAGCCAACTCCGCCAAGATCGATCTCAAGGAGCTGGTGGACGACCTCCGCAGCCGCGGCCTCAACCTCCCCCTCCTCATCCGGTTCTCCGACATCCTCCGCACGCGCGTGCAGCAGCTCTGTGGGGCCTTCCAGCAGGCCATCGCCGAGAACGACTACCGGGGGAGCTACCGCGGCGTCTACCCCATCAAGGTGAACCAGCAGCGGCACGTGGTGGAGGAGCTGGTGGAGTACGGGCGTCCCTACAACCTGGGGATCGAGGCCGGCTCCAAGCCCGAGCTCCTGGTCGCGCTCGCCCTCCACGACAACCCGGAGGCCCTGATCCTCTGCAACGGCTACAAGGACCGGGCCTTCATCGAGACCGCCCTCCTCGCTCAGAAGCTGGGGCGCCGGGTCATCATCACCATGGACCGGATCGGCGAGCTGCCCACCATCTTGACCGCCGCCCGCGAGCTGGACATCCGTCCCACCATCGGCATCCGCGCCCGCCTCGTCACCCGCGGCGCCGGCAAGTGGGTGGAATCGACGGGAGACCGCTCCAAGTTCGGCCTCACCACCGCGGAGATGGTGTCCGCGGTGGAGCTCCTGCGGACGGAAGGAATGCTGGACTGCCTGCAGCTCCTGCACTTCCACATCGGCTCCCAGATCACCAACATCCGGGCCGTCAAAGACGCCCTGCGCGAAGCCAGCCGCATCTTCGTGGAGCTGCATGGCCTGGGCGCCAACATGCGCTACCTGGACTGCGGGGGGGGCCTGGGTGTCGACTACGACGGCAGCCAGACCAACTTCCACTCCTCGGTGAACTACACGCTCGAGGAGTACGCAGCCGACATCGTGAGCCAGATCGCGGAGGCCTGCAACGCCCGCGGCGTCCCCCACCCCGACATCGTGACCGAGTCGGGGCGCGCGCTGGTGGCCCACCACTCGGTCCTCATCTTCAATGTTCTGGGGACGAACGAAATCCTGGCCGGCCAGATCCCGGAGTCCCTGGACAAGGACGAGCACCCCGTCATCAAGCAGCTCTACGAGACCTACGCCGGGGTCTCCCGAAAGAACTTCCAGGAGGCCTACCACGACGCGCTGCAGGTGAAGGAGGAGGCGATCACCGCCTTCAACCTCGGCTACTTGGATCTCAAGGCGCGGGCCCGGGTGGAGGAGCTCTTCTGGGCCACCTGCGAGAAGATCTTGAAGATCGTGCGTGACCTGGCCTACGTGCCGGACGAGCTGGAGGGGCTCGAGCGGCAGCTCACCGACACCTACTACTGCAACTTCTCGCTCTTCCAGTCCCTGCCCGACCACTGGGCGGTGCGCCAGCTCTTCCCGACCCTGCCCATCGACCGCTTGAACCGGGCCCCCTCCCGGCGCGCGGTGTTGGCCGATCTCACCTGCGACAGCGACGGGAAGATGGATCAGTTCATCGACCTGAGGGACGTGAAGCATTTCCTGGAGCTGCACCCCCCCAACGGGGAGCCCTACCTCATCGGCACCTTCCTGGTAGGGGCGTACCAGGAGATCCTGGGCGACCTCCACAACCTCTTCGGCGACACCGACGCCGTGCACGTCAAGCTGGACGGCGACGACTACACGGTAGAGCACGTGGTGGAGGGGGACTCCGTGGCGGAGGTGCTCTCCTACGTGCAGTACTCCAAGGAGGACCTGATCTCGCGGGTGCGGCGGGCGGTGGAGGCGGCCCTGCGCGAGAAGCGGCTGACCATGGCCGAGTCCGGCCGCTTCATGCGGCGCTACGAAGAGTCCCTCGAGGGATATACCTACCTGACCGTCAACGACTGAGGCCCCGCCGCGGGGTCGGGCTGACTTCGCCTCCCCGCGAGCTCCCCACCCTCAGCCTTCAGCCACCGCCAGCGCGACCTCAGGGGGCTCAAATGCGCGGGCCCTCATGCGGGCTTCTCGTCGACCACCACGATCGTACGCGCGGCGAGATCGCCGAGCCGTTGCCAGTTCTCTGTAAGCGCCACCAGCAGCGCCCCGACCAGAAAGCTGAAGAAGCCGTCGACGAAGGTCAGCAGGTTGCGCAGGAACGCGCGCCCGAAGCCGCACGGCCGCAGGTCCGTTCCGAGGACGCGGATGCCCAAAAGCCACTTGCCGGGCGTTTTGCCCCAGCGGCCCTCGAAGTAGCTGTAGGCCGCGAGGACGAGCACGCCCCACAGCAAGGATGCGATGAAGAGCCCGAAGAACCAGAACGGGAAGGAGGGCCCGCTCTCCAGGAGATTCTCCGGATCGGAGAACACCCGCCACATCGACGCCATGGGCAGAAGGAACCCTGCCATGAACGGGACGAGATCCACCAGCTGAGCCATCGCCCGCTGCCACAGGGACGCGAACGTTCTCCGCGCTCCCGCGAACACGTAGTCCTGGACCCGGTGGCGGCGCATTTGCGCCGTCAGAAGCAAGGCCAAGATCAGGGAGAGCAAGATGGGCAGAAGCTGGGGGATCATCATGAGGTACATCATGTTAGGCCCGAAGGGGAATGACCCCGGCTTCCTCGCGGAGCGGATGACTCGGCCGTCGGCCACCTCCGCCAGCCTTAGGCTGCCCGGAAACCCCTCCGAGAGGAGAAGGAGGCGGTTCTCCCGAGCGAGCGCGCGCCAACGGGCCCAGGCCAGTCCCCCACCTTCCAATTGAATGTGCTCCCGTGATGGACCGCTCGGGGTGACGGTGACGATCTCCAGCCGCTTCGCGCGTCCCATTTCGCGGTCCGAGAAGACCACGGCTGGGTGCGACCCCAGCAGGATCGCGGTCCAGTTCCCGCACGAGCAGGCGTCCAAGACGAGGGGGAGCCACTTCTCGTGTTCTAGCTCGCGGTAGCGGAGCGAGCATTGGTCAGGCGCGTCGGTGCAGAGCTGCGCGAAGAGATAGAGGCCTCCATCCGCTTCCACCGCCTGCAAGGCCCGAAGCCGGCCACCTTCAGGGGGCAGACCCAAGGGTAGTGCCCGGGCACGCCACTCCGCCCCGGGGCCCTCCGCGTACAGGGTGGCCAGCGTAGGAGCGGCTCCGAGCGAGATGACCGAGGCGCGGCCGCCGTAGAGGAAAGGATTGGAGGCACGGGCGGGTCGCTTTGCCCCGCCCAGCCGGGTGAGGGACCCGCTCTCGAAATAGCCGACCGTGTCCGTTCCGATCACCCAAAGCCGGTCGCCGATCGGCAGGAGGGCGGGAACCGAATCCGTGGCGGCCGCTTCGAGGGGAACCGCGGGACCGATGTCCGAAAGGTCCGTGAGGCGCACGTGCCGGAGAGCTATTGCGGTTGCCGAGGTCTGGGGTTCGCGCCAATTCAGTTTGGTCGTCCGCTCGATGAACCAGAATTCGTCGCGCCACAGCACCGCTTGGTCGAGGTCGGCCATGGAGACCGCCTGGCCCATCATCATCGGCATCATGAACAGGAACATCAAGACCATGGGCAGCAGGAACTGGGCCAGGAAGAACACGGCACCGAGGATCCCGGCGACGAGCGTGAATCGCCGCTTGGACTCCTCGGACAGATAGCCGGGGGCCGATTCGGTGAGGGGGCTTCCGGTGGACATGGGCAAGTTCCTCCCCTTAGGACAGTAGCACCGTTGCCTGCCTCACCGGCGCCTCAGGCTGGGAGGGATGGCGCCGGAAGTGGTGCCCGGCAAGGCCGCCCGGGAGGGGGAAGGCGATCTCGTGGTCGGAGCGTGACTTAGACGTCGGGTGTCGATGAGGTCGCCCATGGAGAGAACGGCCACCAAGCCGACTCCACGATTCTGATGCGGGGCGACCGCGGCACATCCTCAAACAACGGCAAACCATCTTTTTCCTGCGGCTCTTTCCGTCGGGGGTGACCCTCCGGAGTAGAACGCAAGAACAGCCCTTAAAACCGCTTAGGCCCCGCGCTCCGGTCTGGGTACTCCGCGACAAAGCGTTACGCGTCACGCGGAATTCATAGGAAAGGGATGGGACAGTCATGCACCGGGGATACGTTCTTGTCGCGCCTCAGTGCGTCCTGTCGCAGTCCTTCGCAAAGGAGAATGGAAAGATGACGCTACCGAAGTCGGTGCAAGTAATTCGGATGATCCTTGCCGCGATGGCAATCCTGCAGTTCGGCGTAGTCGGGCCCTTGGTGCCGAGCGCTCAGGCAGAAGAAGGGGGGAAACGACAGACGCCGATCAAGCACGTCATCGTCATTGTTGGAGAAAACCGCACGTTCGACCATATCTTCGCCACGTACAAGCCGAAGGAGGGGCAGAGCGTCGACAACCTACTCTCAAAGGAAATCATCACCGAAGATGGGACACCGGGCTCCCACTATGAGCGGGCACACCAGCACGCGGCGGACGTGACCAAGAGCAGCACCTTCGTATTGAGCCCGAAGAAGAAGAGCCTGTTTGGTTTTCTGCCCGCTCCGCTCAACGGGGGGCCGACGGACGTGTGTGCGAACAACGGCATTTGCACGCTTGCCGACGCAACGTCATCGGAGAACGGTCTCGCGGATTCCTACTATCCGTTCATGCTGACAGGGGGCACCGGACTGAGCGGCAAGGTGCCGGACACACGGATCGATGGCGTGCGTGGCACCCCCCCCTACTCGACGCTTCCGCCGGGGCCCTTCCAATTGACGGGCGCGAACTTCCCGTACGACTCTTACGCGGCCAGCCCGGTGCACCGCTTTTACCAGATGTGGCAGCAGGAGGATTGCGACGCGTCGCACGCGACGGAGCGAAATCCGAGCGGCTGCCTCGCAGATCTGTTCACCTGGACTGAGGTGACCGTGGGATCGAACAACAACGGCAGGCCCCAGCCAGCGAACTTCAGCACGGACTACGCGCCGGGTAAGAGCACGACGGGCGAGGGCGCGACGGCGATGGGCTTTTACAACATGCTAAAAGGCGACGCGCCCTACACCAAGTTCCTTGCCGACCACTACGCGATGAGCGACAACTACCACCAGCCGGCGATGGGCGGGACCGGATTGGACAGCATCATTCTGTTCTTCGGGGATGCGATCTGGTTCAGCGACCAAAACGGTCATCCCAAGACCCCTCCCCACAACGAGCTCGTCTGGGCCGGAACGCCCAACGCAGGTGTCGTGGATGAGGTCGAGAACCCGAACCCGCAGCCCGGCACGAACAATTTCTGGATCCAGGACGGCTACGGCGGAGGAGGGTTCGGCTCGCCCGCCTTCGGCGGGGGGTCGTACAGCAACTGCTCGGACCCGAGCCAGCCCGGGGTCGGGCCGATCTTGAAGTACCTGGCTTCCCTGCCCCGACCGATCAACCCGAACTGCGAGGAGGGGCACTACTATTTGCTGAACAACTACAATCCCGGATACTTCGGGAACGGCGCCGACGCCTACGCCGACCATTTCGTCTTCAACACCCCTTTCACGATCCCGGGAACCACCCAGAGGAGCATCGGCGACGTTCTTCTGGAGAACCACGTCTCTTGGAAGGGCTACAACGATCAATGAACCCAGTATCTGAGCGACCCCTACCAGCTCAACTACGGGACGGTGGGGTCGGCCAGCGATCAATACTGCAACATCTGCAACGGCTTCCACTACCAGAAACAGATCATGACTAACGCCGCGATCAGGAACGCACACCTCAAGGACACGACGGATTTCTACCAGGACATCGCCGCGGGAACCCTGCCCGCGGTGTCGTTCGTGAAGCCGAGCGGCTGGGTGGATGGCCACCCGGCGTCCTCGAAGTGGAACCTGTACGAAGGGTTCGTCCAGAAGATCGTCGACGCGGTGCAGGCCAACCCGGGTTTGTGGGCGAGCACGGCGATCTTCGTGACCACGGATGAAGGCGGAGGCTACTACGACTCCGGGTACGTGCAGCCCCTGGACTTCTTCGGAGACGGCACCCGGATTCCGCTGATCGTGGTCTCACCCTTTGTCAAGGCCGGGCACATTTCGCACAACTATGCGGACCACGTTTCGATCCTGAAGTTCATCGAACGGAACTGGAACCTGCCGACGATCAGCGAACGCAGCCGCGACAACCTGCCCAACCCACGCTTCGATGACGATAATCCATACGCACCCTTGAACACCCCGGCCATCAGTGACCTGTTTGACGTGTTCAGCTTCAAAGATAAGGACGAGGATCACTGAGCCGCGGTAGGGAGAGGCGGGCTTCCGGCCCAGGGGCTGGAAGCCCGCCGTTTTAGCCGGGATTGACCCAGCAGAGAGCGCCCTTCTGGGCCCGTGGCGAGATCGCCCGCTTTGAGGGTCGCATGGATGGCGGGCAGAACGCGACGGCGGTAGTAGCG
>Ga0210384_10002758_pt1 | contig 21110 bp, 20 predicted proteins | sample IncBWH2MmetaG_FD_160574 | JGI IMG/M metagenome (GOLD analysis project Ga0210384, IMG submission 160574) | Forest soil microbial communities from Barre Woods Harvard Forest LTER site, Petersham, Massachusetts, United States - Inc-BW-H-2-M | ecosystem: Environmental > Terrestrial > Soil >...
CGCGGCCACGGTGGCGGGCCCACCCTTTGCGGATGTGGCATTGCTTGGCAATCACGCTGTCAAACAGAATGAAGCGCATTACGCTGCTGACGTAAAGAAACAAGAGAAACAATGCAATTCCCGCGAAAACCAGAAAGAGAATTAGTGCCGGGTGGTGTGCCAGAGGGAATGGGAATGCGGCGTTGACAACATGCCCTGACGGCATGGGGTGTTGAGGCGCGGGCCAACTGAAATGGCAGCCTCCACCGGAACTTATTTCTCCGGTGAGAAGTCCGACGGAGCGCCAGGCGTGCCCACTGGCCAAAGCGGAAGGGCTGCAGGAGTTGTTGTTTGGTGTGACGGAATGCCGGGTTAATGGCGTCAACGGGCGAGACCGGCCAGGCACCCCGGGTTACCGATTACCGATGATGCGAATTACTCCGAAAACGGAGATAGTTCAATTACCTACGAATTGCGCCGTCTGCTGTCAGTTGGAAGAAACTGGGAGGCGCTTGTTGATGAATTCGATGATGTCCTGGGTGGAGGTGCCGGGGAGGAAGATTTCGGCGATGCCAGATTTTTTCATGGCCGGGATGTCGGCTTCGGGAATGATGCCGCCGACCAGGACGACTACGTCGTCCATGCCTTTGGCTTTGAGGAGGGCCATTAATTGCGGGCAGATGGTGTTGTGGGCGCCTGAGAGGATCGAGAGGCCGATAACGTTGACGTCTTCCTGGATGGCGGCGGAAGCGATCATCTCGGGGGTTTGGCGCAAACCGGTGTAGATGACTTCCATGCCCGCATCGCGTAAGGCGCGAGCGATTATTTTTGCGCCGCGATCGTGTCCGTCGAGGCCGGGCTTGGCGATTAAGACGCGGATTTTTTTGGCGGGCATGGGGTGGGGATTACGTGATGGCTACTTCTTCGTAGGTGCCGAAGACGTTGCGCATAGCTTCGCAGATTTCTCCCAGTGTGGCGTAGGCTTTCACGGTGTCGTAGATGAAGGGCATCAAGTTTTCTTTGCCGCTCGCGGCGGTGCGGAGGGTGTTGAGGCGACGGTCGACTTCCGCTTGAGAGCGGTCGGCGCGGAGTTTGCGCAAGCGCTCGGCTTGGCGGAGGGCCACGGTTTCGTCGATCTGCAAAATCTCGAGCGGGCTTTCCTTGGTGACAAAATCGTTTACGCCTACGACGATTTTTTCTTTGCGATCGACCTCCATCTGGTAGCGGTACGAGGCTTCGGCGATTTCGCGTTGCGGATAGCTGCGTTCGATGGCGGTGACCATCCCGCCCATGGCGTCGATCTTGTGGATGTAATCCCAGGCGCCGCGCTCGACTTCATTGGTGAGAGTTTCCACGAAGTAGGAGCCGCCGAGGGGATCGACGGTGTTGGCGACGCCGGTTTCGTGCGCGATGATTTGCTGCGTGCGCAGCGCCAGCGTGGCGGCGAATTCGGTGGGCAGGGCCCAGGCTTCGTCGAGGGAATTGGTGTGTAGCGATTGGGTGCCGCCGAGTACCGCGGCGAGGGCCTGAATCGCGGTGCGAACAACGTTGTTGTAAGGCTGCTGTGCGGTAAGGGAGCAGCCTGCCGTTTGGGTATGAAAACGAAGCGCCCAGGAGCGCGGATTTTTTGATTTGTAGCGCTCCACCATGGCTTTGTGCCAGATGCGGCGAGCGGCGCGATACTTGGCGATCTCTTCGAAAAAATCATTGTGAGCGTTGAAGAAGAAAGAGAGCTGCGGGACGAAGCCGTCTACATCCATGCCGCGGCGCATACCCCATTCGACATACTCCAAACCATCGCGCAGCGTGAACGCCAGTTCCTGAATGGCGGTGGAGCCGGCTTCACGAATGTGATATCCGCTGATCGAGATGGGATTAAATTTGGGGGTATTTTTTACGCCGAATTCAAAAGTGTCGATTACCAGACGCATGGAAGGTTCCGGCGGGTAGATGTATTCCTTTTGCGCGATGTATTCCTTGAGGATGTCGTTCTGTAAGGTGCCGGAGAGTTTTTTCCAGTCGGCGCCCTGTTTTTCGGCGACGGCAAGATACATGGCCCAGATTATGGCGGCTGGTGAATTGATGGTCATGGAAGTGGTGACGTTGGCCAGTGGAATTTTGTCGAAGAGCACTTCCATGTCGGCCAGCGAGCTGATGGCCACGCCGCATTTGCCGACTTCGCCTTCGGAAAGGGCGTGGTCGGAGTCATAGCCCATTAGTGTGGGTAGATCGAAGGCGGTGGAAAGGCCGGTCTGGCCCTGCGCGAGAAGATAACGGAAACGGGCGTTGGTGTCTTCGGCGGTGCCGAAGCCTGCGAACTGGCGCATGGTCCACAAGCGGCCGCGATGCATTGTGGAGTGAATGCCGCGGGTGTAGGGCGGCTCGCCAGGCAAACCTAAGTCTTTTTCGGGGCTCCAATCTGGTAAATCCGCTTCGGTATACAACCGGCGGATGGTATGGCCTGAGATGGTGGTGAATTCGTCGCGGCGTTCCGGGCTTTTTTCCAGTGTGGGCTTGAGGGTGTTTTCTTCCCAGGACTTTTCTTTGGGTGAGGGGCGGCGGGCTGAAACAGGTGTAGCGGGCGTGGCAGTTTCGGTCTGAATTTTTAATTTGTCCGTCATTTCGGCGCGGCTCCCGCTGGCACGGCATTGCGAATCGATGTAACTGGTGCGGACTTTAATGCTAAGCGAAAGACGGGGCTTGGGCAAGGGAACGCGCGCCGAGAATCAGCTACCTCGGCAACCCATCTCACAGGGATCGTACAAATTGACTGATTTGAACAAAAGTTCCCACCTTTAGAAAACGAAGGCGGGCACCCGACGGAGCTTCGGGACCAACTAAATTACTTTACTGCGACAGCTTCGTTACCGAACTAGATTACTTTTCGGCGGGGGTGGTCGGGTTTGAGAAAATTCTGTCGGTACCGACGACTTGGCCATGGAGGGTGCCGGGAATTAGCGTCTCCGGCTCGAACTCTGACAGGCCAGATTTGGTGCCGGTGCTGGCGATAGTGACGCGATTCACTTCCAGCGTGCGGCCTACGGCGCGCTCGAAATTGGCTTTGGCTTCGTTCAGATCAGCTAACGCGCGCAACTCCACGCCTTCCGCGGTGACGTAATCGCGTTGAGTCAAAATCACATTGTAAACCGTGGAGGCGCCCAAGGTGTATTTCTTCTGCTCGGCCTCGAAGGTTTGTCTCTGAAGCTCGCGGGCTTTAATGGCGGCATCTACTCGAGCGCGATCTTGTTCGAGCGCGATGTAGGTGTTGCGAACGTCGAGTAACGCAGCGTTCTTTAATTGCTGCAGTTGCGTTTCCAACTGACGCTGAGTCAGCATGGCGCGAGCGTTGTCAGCTTGAGCGGAACGATTGCGCAACGGCAAAATCAAATTCAGCGATGCGAAATAATCGGGGAATTGATTGGTAAAGATTTGATTTTGCGCGGTGCCAAAACCCTGCTGAGAAGTCCCGATGATAGGGGCATTGGTGGTTGACTCAAAGATAGGCGTCTGGACTCCGCCCGCACCGGTGACAGTGATGGGGTTCCCGTTGGCGTCGACGATCGGGATGCGGTTGCTGGCGAGAACTCCGGGGCCGACAATCGGGGAATTTCCCGCCAGGCCGGAGGAACTGTACTGTCCGCTCAAGGTCAGCGTAGGCAACAAGGCGTTCTTGGTGGCATGCACCTCGATTCCAGCGTTTTTCAGGTTGTATACCTGCTGCTGAAGATCGGGCCGTTTGACGAAAGCTTCCTGAATGGCGTCCTCGAAGGACGCCGATTCGGTCGCTGACGGCGGAGTGGGGAGGTCTGTGGGAATAATCTCGACGTTGATGAGATTGGGCGCCAAGGGATTCTTGGTCATAGCGTTTTTCAAGACCTGTTCATCCTGCAACTGAACGGTCTGGGCGACGATCAAGTTTTGGCGACCGCTGGCGACTTCGGATTCGGCGCGGGTGACGTCCAGGGGAGCCATGGTGCCGATTTCCAACTGTTTTTTATTGTCGTTGTACAGCTTTTCAGAGACCGCGACGGCCTGTTGTTGGACCTTGACGTTTTCACGCGCGTAAACCAACTCCCAGTAAGCGTTAATACAGTTGGTTACGGTGGTGATGGCCTGGTTGACGAAAACTAGATCAGCAATTTTGCGATTGTTTTTAGCGATCAGGATGTTGCGGCGGCCCACGAAATAACCGAAGCCGTTCAAGAGTTGTTGGGAAAACCCGGCGGTCAGCGAGCCCTGCACGGTGGGGTTGAAAAAATTGGCCGCCGAGGTGGACGAAGAGCGGGTATTGTTCCAAGCAACATTGACGGTGGTGCCGGGAGTGAAGCTCTGCTGATAAGCGACGTCAAAAACGGAGGCATGAGAGTGCAAGCCCTGTAAGGTATTGGTTCCCACGCCGGTTCCGGACAGGAACGGATTGTTTATCGCCGTAGTGCGCGAATCAATGGAAGTGGTGGCGCTGATGATGGGGTCGTAGGATGGAAATGCGTTGAAAGGGTCAATGGCTGCTTGAGACGTGGGAAAATCCGCGCCAGGTGTGCCGCGGCCCTGGCCGCCAGATTTAGTTCTCAGAACATCGGTGTCCGCGATCCAAGGGTTATATCGAGCTACGGCGATGTCGAGACTGTTTTCAAGGGCCAGTTCGACAGCGTCCTGCAGGGTTATTTGCAACTTGCCGTCATGAATCAATTGGTCGACGCGAGGTGAATTGACCAGAATGGGTTCATCAATTTGAATAGGCTTATAGGGCGCGATTAAAGTTGGAAAAGCGCGCGGACCGTGCACATAGCTGTATTTTGACAAGCCCAGGGAGACCGGGATTGGCGGCGCAGGTGGGGGGGCGTTGCCTGCCGCGGCTTCAGGACCGGCTTGCGAGGCGGGTGGTATGTTGCCATATGTGCCGGGCGCAGGCGGCTGCTGCGAGGGGTCCTGCTTATTGGGATCTGGTTTGGGAGGATTTTGAGCAAAGGTGGGCGCGACGTTGGCAGTGGCGATGAGCAAAGCCAATGATGCCGCCAGCAATGGGCGAGCATATCGTGCCGACACTTTTTTGATCAGGCGATAGATGGACCGCTGTGCGGTCACCCGCATCAAGCTCATAGTATTCCTTACCCCTCTGAAAATTGTCCCCGAGGGACGAAGTTGGAAATGTCGGACTCACTTGTAAAACGTTAGTGGCACGCGTTTTGTTTCGACGATTTAGATAAATTACGAAAACAGGGGGCTAACGAACACCGGCGCGCGGCGTGCCCGAATAAAAAGCAGTCTAGCAGGGGCGTGCATCCTTGACAACGCAGAGACTGGCGGCTAGGCTGCAGACGATTCGACGGTTAGAGCGGGATGCGGTTAGCGGAGGCGATGCTGAAGCGCGAAGAATTGATGCGCATGTTTGAGAGTGCCGGAGCCATCCGGCACGGTCATTTTGAGTTGTCCAGCGGGCTGCACAGTGGCATGTATGTGCAGTGCGCCTTGGTACTGCAATATCCGCGATTTGCGGAAAAGTTGGGGCAGAGTTTGGCGGCTTTGTTTGACGACCTGGAGCTGCATGCGGTGGTGTCCCCAGCGATGGGCGGGTTGATTATTGGACAGGAAGTCGCGCGGGCGCTGCCCGAGGGGAAAAGTTTGGGCGACGGACCTGTGGGAGCCGGAGTGCCAGCAATATTTGTGGAGCGCGATGCTAATGGTGCGATGAGCATGCGGCGGGGGTTTTCGCTGCGTGCTGCACAGCGCGTGCTGGTAGTTGAAGACGTGTGGACCACCGGGGGATCGACGCGCGAGGCCATGCGCGTTGTGGAGGGCGCGGGCGGGGAGGTGGTGGCGGCGGGGGCGTTGATCGATAGGAGTGGCGGAGCGATCAAGCTCGGGGTTACCGCAAAGGCTTTACTTGATCTTGCGATCCCGAGTTATCCACCGAAGGATTGTCCGTTGTGCGCGGAGGGGAGTGTGGTGGTTAAGCCTGGCAGCCGTTTTGTGCGTGGCGCGGAGTCGAGTAGCAGTGCCAATGCGCGGACGACGGTTGGCCGCTGAAGCTTTACTTCGCTTGCTAGAATTTCGCGCCGGCTAATTCCTCATGCGCTACTTCAAGCTGACCATTGCGTATGACGGGACCGATTTTCACGGATGGCAAGTTCAAACTAACAAGCCCACCATTCAAGGCGAGATTACGAATATCCTGGCGCGCTTGACGCAGGAACGCGTCTTGCTTTATGGGGCGGGGCGCACGGACGCGGGTGTTCATGCGCTGGGCCAGGTAGCTAGCTTCAAAACATTGTCGCCGCTTTCCGGCAGCGAATTTCAGCGCGCTTTGAATGCGCTGCTTCCTCCCACGATTCGAATCATTGGCGCCGATGAAGTAGGACCTTCGTTTCATGCGCGCTGGTCGGCGAGAGGCAAAATCTATCGTTACCGGATTTATCGCGGCAAGGTAGTGCCGCCGATGATCTGGCGCTATGTGCTGCACTATCCGTTTCCGCTGGAGGAAGAGGCCATGCGCGATGCTGCCGCGCGATTTGCGGGGGTACATGACTTCGCGTCCTTCGCGGCGTCGACGGGCTCCGAGGATGACGATCAGGAACGCTCTACCGAGCGCGAAGTGTTTTCTTCGGAGCTGGGGCGCAGTGTCGATAATGAGGAGTTAGTGTTCACGGTAAGCGGACGCTCGTTCTTGCGGTACATGGTGCGCAAAATGGTAGGGACGTTGTTGGATATTGGGAGGGGCAAGCTTACGCCGGACGATATCGAGATGCTTTTTGAACTTAAGGACCGGTCTAGATCGGGGCCGACGGTTCCTGCGCAAGGTTTGGTGATGGTGGCGGTGGTCCACGAGGAGTCGTGGAAGGTCGGTTTATAAATGTGTAGGTGAGATAATCTGCCTCTTGAGTCAACGCGCAACTAATGGAGCTCCGAATGCTTGATATCGCTTCGTCCCACTTTACAGACCCCACCCCTCACGAATACCGAGGGCAGGGCACCCTCCGGGTCAAATTGCGTTGTGCGGATTCGAAGGCGCGCGAGAAATCGGTTAAAGTAATCTTGGATGAATGATGATTTGATTTACGACTGGAACTTGGCTTCTCCGCCGGCGATTCCCGGCGGCACGCGAGTTTTCTTGAATGACGAGACTTTGCGCGATGGTCTGCAGAATCCTTCTGTCTTTGATCCTCCTATTGAAGAAAAAATTGAAATTCTGCATTTGATGGAATCCCTGGGCATTGATTCGGTAAATATTGGGCTTCCGGGCGCGGGAGCGCGCGCTGTTGCGGATACCGAAGCGTTGGCGCGGGAAATTGCCACCAAGCGGATGAAGATCAAGCCGAATTGCGCGGCGCGTACCGTGGAGGCGGATATTTTGCCGATCGTGGAGATATCGCAGCGGGTGGGAATTGCCATCGAAGCGGCGACATTTTTGGGATCGAGTCCCATCCGCAGGCTGGTGGAGGATTGGACCGTCGATCATCTGGAACGCACGACGGAAAAAGCGGTGCGCTTCGCGGTAGAGCACGGGCTGCCCTCGATGTATGTGACGGAAGATACGACGCGCACGGACCCCGATACGGTGAAGCGGCTGTATAGCTGCGCGATTCGCAACGGCGCGCGAGCCATCGTGCTATGCGACACAGTGGGGCATGCCACGCCCGGCGGCGCTTACAACCTGATGAAATTCGCGGTGGACGAAGTTGTGAAACCCTCGGGCGAAACTATTCGTGTGGACTGGCATGGGCATAACGATCGCGCGCTTGCAGTGGCCAATTCGCTGGCGGCTATTGCAGGTGGAGCGAACCAGGTACACGCGGCGGCGAATTCGCTTGGCGAGCGCGTGGGGAACACCGCGATGGAGTTGATGCTGGTTAATTTGCGGTTGATGGGGTTGATTGGGCAGGATCTTTCGCGCTTAAAAGAATATTGCGAGCGAGTGGCTTCGGCGACGCATACGAGTATTCCGGTTAATTATCCGGTGGTGGGGCGAGATGCTTTCCGCACGGCGACGGGGGTACACGCAGCGGCGATCATCAAAGCGCTGCGCAAAAATGATCCGGAACTGGTCAACGCTGTTTACAGTGGAGTGCCTGCGCATCTTTTTGGGTTGGAGCAAGTCATCGAGATTGGTCCCATGAGCGGAAAATCGAATGTGCTGTACTGGCTGGAGAAACGCGGGATGGGTGGGGATGAAGCGCTGGTAAATCGCATTTACGACGCTGCGAAAAAGTCTTCACGGGTGCTCACGGATGCGGAGATATTGACGCTTTGCCAGAAATCGGCAGGGAATTGAAGCGGCGCAATGAAAACCGCACGATGAAACACTTTTTAGTTTGGGTTATTCTCCTAAGCATGCCGCTGCGATCTTCCCTTGCCGCTCAACCGCCTCGCCAGGCTGCTGTGTCCGAAATTGCAAAGCACCCGCAGACCCAGACGGCGCTCGGTTGGTTCGAGCCGCACCTGTCTTCCATCAACGAAGTGCAGATAAAACTTGTAGAGACTCCTGCGCCATCCTATCAGGAAGAACAACGCGCGGCCGCTGTCGCAGAACTGCTGGGCGCCGCGGGGCTGACGGTGCATCGCGACAAAATTGGAAATGTAATTGGAGAATTGCGCGGCGCTAATGAGAAAGAAGTTGTGATTATGTCCGCGCATCTCGACACCGTGTTTCCCGCCGGCACAGACGTGAAGGTTCGTCATGAAGGGGAGCGGTTGAGTGGGCCGGGGATTTCAGATAATGGCACCGGCTTGGCTGGGCTGGTGGCGATTGCGCGGGCGATGCAGGCGGCAAAAATTAAGCCGCGCCGGACCATTGTGTTTGCCGCGAACGTGGGAGAAGAGGGCGAAGGAAATTTGCGGGGCATGCGCGCTTTGGTGGATGCGTACCGGACAATTCTGAAGGCGGCGATTGTGCTGGACGGCTCGGGGACGGATCATGTCACGACGAAAGCGCTGGCCTCACGGCGGCTCGAGGCGGTCATCAGCGGGCCTGGCGGACACAGCTGGTCCGATTTTGGGATGGTGAATCCGATCAACGCACTGGTGCGCGGCGCGGTGCGATTTATTAATACGAAAGTTCCCACGGCGCCGCGGACGACATTTAATTTGGGGCAGATTGAAGGCGGCACGTCGGTAAATTCCATTCCTCATGAAGCGAAGCTGAAGGTGGATATTCGTTCGGAGAGCGAAGAGGAACTGGGGCGGCTGGAAACTGCGCTGCGGGAATGTGTGGCGGCGGGAGCGCGCGATGAGATGGAGTCGGCGCGCGACCGTTCTAAAGGTCGGCTGGAATGGAGGGTCGAGCTGCTGGGCAGCCGGCCTGGAGGCGAGCTGGCTTCGGGGTCAGCGGTTTTGGTGGCTTTGCGTGCGGCGGATGAGATGGTTGGGAACCATTCGCGGTTGGAGCGGTCGTCCACGGATGCGAACATTCCTCTTTCCATGGGTATCGATGCGATCGCGATTGGTGCTGGTGGGAATGGCGGAGGGGCGCATTCTTTGCAGGAGTGGTATGACCCGGTCGGGCGCGAGCTGGGATTGAAGCGAGCGTTGTTGACGTTGCTGGAAGTCGCGGGGATCGCGTCGGAAAAAACCCAATAACTGATTTTGGCGATTCCACGTTAGAAGACCCACCCTCCGTAAACCTGCGAGTGGGGCACCCTCCATGTTATCTACGTCGGGCTTCGATTAATTTGCTGGGGAATAGTTTTTTACGTCGACGGCGTCAAACATTGTGGCGGTGGCGGCGTGGGATTTTTCGTAGGCGGTAATTTCGGGTTCGTGTTTTAGCGTGGTGCCGATGTCGTCTAGGCCCTGGAGCAGGACTTCTTTGCGGGATGGGGCGATTTCAAATTTGTAGCTTAGCCCGTGGTCGTCGCTGACGGTTTGGTTGGGTAGATCGATGGAGAGGGAGTAGCCTTCTTCTTTTTCTGTACGCTTGAAGAGCTCTTCGATTTGTTGTTCCGGCAGTTCGGCGGGGAGGATGCCGTTTTTGAAGCAATTATTATAGAAAATGTCGGCGTAGCTGGGCGCGAGGATGACGCGAAAGCCGTAGTCCCCGATGGCCCAAGGTGCGTGCTCGCGGCTCGACCCGCAGCCAAAGTTCGCGCGCGCTAGTAATACGGATGCGCCTTTGTAGCGCGGGAAATTCAGCGCGAACTGGGGATTTGGTTTTTCACCCGGCAGGTAGCGCCAGTCGTAAAAGAGAATGCGACCAAAGCCCTGGCGCGTGAGGGCCTTGAGGAATTGCTTGGGCACCATTTGATCGGTGTCCACGTTTACGCGGTCGAGTGGCGCGACTAATCCTGTGTGAGTAACGAACGGTTTCATTGGATGCTTCTCCGTCCGGCGTGATTAACCGGATTCAATTTTTGCTCATTATGGATACGAGATATTTCCGAGTTGCGTTTGCCAATAGGCCACCGCTAGGCCCCAAAAATCATGGAGACCCTCGTAAGAACATTCCTGGTGCCCACCGACATAGGGCTCCGGTGCTGGGCAAATCGATCACTGTGACGCGCCTCGAAGGCCGCCCAAAAAACCGCGACCACGAATCCGAAGGCTAACAATGGGCATTCGACGAAGTCCAAACGAATTGGACCTCCGATTTACTCCACTGACTCCACGGCAAATTCGCGTACATCCACGAAGTGGCCTGCAATAGCGGCGGCTGCGGCCATTACCGGGCTGACCAAGTGGGTGCGGCTGTCTTTGCCCTGGCGGCCTTCGAAATTGCGATTGGAGGTGCTGGCGGAGCGCTCATGGGGGGGGAGAACGTCGGCGTTCATGCCGATGCACATGCTGCATCCTGCGTCGCGCCATTCGAAACCGGCTTCGCGAAAAATTTTGTCCAGGCCTTCTTTTTCGGCTTGGGCTTTTATGCCGCGGGAACCGGGGACGATCAAGGCTTGCTTGATGCTGCGCGCCACGTGTTTGCCTTCGACGAAGTGGGCGGCGGCGCGGAGATCGTCGATGCGTGAATTGGTGCAGGAGCCGATGAAGACGCGGTCGACGGGAATGTCCACGATCGGCGTGCCTGCTTTCAAGCCCATGTAAACGAGGGCGCGCTCGGTAGCTTTCTGGTCGTTGAGGTCGGTGAACGAACCTGGATCGGGCACGCGGTCAGTGACGCCGGTGACCATTCCTGGGTTGGTGCCCCAGGTGACTTGCGGGGCAATTTTTTCCGCTTGGAGCTCGACGGTCGTGTCGAATTTCGCGCCATCGTCGGTTTTTAATTGCTTCCAGCGGTCGACAGCTTCGTCGAAAGCTCTTCCGCGCGGCACGAATGGGCGGCCCTCGAGGTAAGCAAAGGTGTTTTCGTCTGGAGCGATCATCCCGGCACGGGCTCCGCCTTCGATGGTCATGTTGCACACGGTCATGCGGCCGTCCATGGAGAGTTCGCGAATAGCCTGGCCGGCATATTCGGCGACATGTCCCGTGCCGCCACCAATGCCGATTTTCCCGATGATGGCAAGGATGATGTCCTTGGCTGTGACCCCGTGAGGACGCTTACCATTCACGACGATGTTCATCGTTTTGGAACGGGTTTGAACCAGGCACTGCGTGGCGAGAACGTGTTCCACTTCGCTGGTGCCGATGCCGAAGGCCAAGGTGCCGAAGGCGCCATGAGTGGAGGTGTGGCTGTCACCGCACACAATGGTTTGACCGGGCTGCGTGATGCCAAGTTCGGGGCCGATGATGTGCACGATGCCCTGATTTTTGCTGTGCATGTCGAAGAGGCGCACGCTGAATTCGCGGCAATTTTTTTCGAGGGCGTCGAATTGCAGCTTGGCGTCCTGATCGAGGATGGGCAACGTGCGGTCGGTGGTGGAAACGGAATGATCCATAACCGCGAAAGTGAGGTCGGGGCGGCGGACTTTACGGCCTTCGGCGCGAAGGCCTGCGAAAGCTTGTGGAGATGTGCCTTCATGAATCAGGTGGCGATCGATATAAATGATCGAGGGCTGGCCGGCTTCTTCGCGCACGGCGTGGGAATCCCAGATTTTTTGGTAGAGAGTTTTAGGCGGCATGATGGCTCAAGACGATTTTAGCACTCGGCTGGTGTAACTGGGTAGTCGGAGGGGTTAACAGCGGAAAAATCAGAAGTGTACGCTCTGCGAAAACCGCAAGAATTAGGTGTGCCGAGCGCTTATCTTGGCCACAAAGCGTGGTCATGCTCCACGTTCTGGGAGTGCTGGGGAGCAAAGTTTGTAGATGCCTTGGGTGCGGAAAGTGCCGGCGAAAGCTTTTGCCGAAGCGAAAAGGTACAGTCGGCGGCGAGGCATTGCCAGTGGCGCGATTCTTGCGTCTGGTTGCCGATAGATTCCTTGGCGTAGCCAACGATTGCCGGACGATGCTGGGGATTATAAGTGCAGCAGAGGATCTCAGCGTTCAGAACAAAGTTTTGCGCGTCCGCGGGATTGTTCAACTCAAAATAACCTTGCACTGGGGTGTAGCGGACAGTACAGGCGTCATAACTGCAGCGATGTGAGGGACCTACCTTGGTGCTGCCAGAATCGTGAGCCATGCGCCAGTGATGAACGGGGCAGAAAGGCTTAAGGTCGTTGCGCGTCTTATTGTTGCCGGTCTTTTCTGGGGACATAACGAAATTCCTCGCCAGCAATGACTTTGAAGTGCGGAACTTTGGTCGTCTACAGTACCGGCGTACTACGGATTTACATTTTGAAATTCCTGCAGGACTAATTTAACCCGAGCAGGAAGAAGCAGTTTCGAGATGGCGTAGAATCGCGCGGGCTAACCTCGGTTTTCTCGATGGAGTATAATCCCCGCGACTTAGGAGGAGCTAAATGATGGAAGCACTGCAACCACAACAAGCCATAGTTTTCTTCAACAATTTTTCTTTGCCTGCTTTGAAAAATGAGCATCGCATCACGAAGCAAATTATCGAGGCTATTCCGGCTGATAAAGGCGAGTACCGACCCGACGCCGTTTCGAAGACGGCGCTTGAGTTGGCCTGGCATATCGTCGCTGCGGAACACCGGTTCATGGATGGAATTGCGGTAGGCCAATTTGATTTCAGTCCCAACCACCGGCCTGATTCCATCCGTAATTCCGCGGGAATTGCGGAGTGGTACGCGAAGACGTTTGAAGCTGATTTTACGCGGCTTACCAAATTGAGCGGCGAACAGCTGACAAAAGTCATTGATTTTCGCGGCATGTTTCAACTTCCAGCGATCGCGTATGTGCAATTTAACTTGCACCATAGTATTCATCATCGCGGGCAGTTGTCGGTGTATCTACGCCCGATGGGAGCGAAGGTGCCGGCCATCTATGGCGAAAGCTACGATTCGGCGGAAGCTAAAAAAGCGGCATCCAACTAGCCAATTTTTCGGCAAACGAGAGCCGGTCGCTGCGGTGTGCGGTAAACAGGTGGAAGCGGCCGCGGTTATCAGATCAAACGACGGCGTGCTTTGATGTAAAGGATGAATGGAAATCGGTAACGGTCCGGCTTTACCTATATGCAGTGAATGCCTTATGGCCTCCTAGAATTAATTGGTGATAATGGAGTTTGCAACGGCTCGCTAGTGGGTAGTTTTTTGAGAACGTTCCCGGCATCAACTGAGGTGACAAGTGATACCGGTTCGCTTGGTTTTGGCCGATGACCACGAGATTATGAGGGTGGGTCTTCGCTCACTGTTGGAGGCTCAGCTCGACTGGTCGGTTGTCGGGGAAGCGATTGATGGCGAAGAGGCTGTTGAAATGGTGCTCGCCTTGAAGCCGGACGTTGCGCTGCTGGACATCGCAATGCCGAAGCTAAGCGGGCTGGAAGCTGCGCGTCAGATTTTGTTGCAGGTACCCCGCACGAAGATATTGTTGCTCTCGGCGCATGATTCGACACAAGTGATCGCGGATGTATTGGATTCAGGCGCTAAAGGGTACGTGTTGAAGAGCGACGCCGCGCGCGACCTGGTGGCGGCGGTGCAAGCCTTGCATTCGAATCAGACATTTTTCACACCTAAAGTAGCGGACCTGGTTTTGTCGCGTCACATGAAAAGGGTTCAAGATCAGGCTGACCGGCATAAGAAACATTAAAATCTCCGGTTTAAACTTCTATTTGTTCTGTCGTTTTTTCTACAAGCTCGTCGGTTTGATGGCACTATTTTGCTCATGAAAAGGATGTTACGTGTGAGCGTCGCCGCTCCTTTGATTTTGTGTGCCGCTGCGATGCCATCGGTCTGTTCTTCCCAGTCTGCGCCGGGGGCAAAGCTGACACCGCATGTGGTTCGCTTGAAGGGGAAGCGTCCGTTTTCGTTAATGCTGCCCGCGGATTTTACGATTGCGTCTGCCGCCGAAGGATTGAAGCGCGTGCGATTTATGGCTAGATCGCCGGACGGCCGGATTTTTGTAACCACCATGCACGATCTTTCGGACAACTCGGATGGCGCGGTTTACCTTCTGGACGGCTTCGACGAGGAGCACGGCAGATTTGCACGGGTGATTCCGTACCTCAGCAATCTGCGCAATCCGAACAGCATTGCTTTTCACGAGGACGCACAGGGGCAAGAATGGCTTTACGTGGCGCTTACCGACCGCCTGGTGCGCTACAAATTCACGCGCGGTGAAGAGCGGCCTACGTCGCAGCCCGAAGTGCTGGCTACTTATCCGGCCTATGGGCTGAGCTACAAATACGGCGGATGGCACCTGACGCGGACTATTACTTTTGGACCAGGCAACAGCAATTTCCTGTATGTAACGGTGGGCAGCAGTTGCAACGCCTGCGACGAGAAAGAAGAAATTCGCGCAACGTTATCGGTGATGGACGCGGACGGTAAGAATCAACGCATCCTCGCCAGCGGCCTGCGCAATGGCGTAGGCATGCGTTTTGTGGGCGGCGCATTGTTTCTGACGAACATGGGAGCGGATCATTTGGGTGATGACGAGCCTGACGATCCCATGTTTTCTGTGAGTCCCCGCGCGTTGCAGGAGGGCGGGTTGGATTTCGGGTGGCCGCATTGTTACTACTCGGGGGGAAAAGCCAAGGCCGACCCGCGTTTTCCGTTAGGACCTTCTCGAGCGGATTGCCAGGGTGTCCCGGATGCGTTTGCGGTTTTCGGGGCGCATAGTTCTCCGCTGGGGCTGGATTATTTTGGCGTGGACTCCACGGCGCCGATCTTGAAAGGGCAATTCCTTGTAGCGCTGCATGGCGCGAGTAAGAAAAAGTTGAATCGTGGCTATCGCGTGGTGCGAGTGGATGGGCACGGGCAAGTGCATGACCTTATCACCGGATTTATTGATCACGGAGTGGTGCGGGGACGACCCTGCGATATTTACAAGCTGAGTGAGAGTTCTTTTTTGCTGTCCGATGACAACGCTAATGTGATTTATTACGTTCACGCGAAATGAAGCGTGAGAGAGGCTACCAGAAAGCCGGGTGGATCAGTGGCGAAGAGAAAAGTGAAGTGGGGCGTTTTGGGCGCGGCATCGATTGCGGTGCGCAAAGTGATTCCTGGTATGCAACAAAGCGAATACTGCGACGTGGCGGCCATTGCTTCACGTGATTTGTCGAAGGCTCGGGCCGCCGCGGCCAGCTTAAAAATCGGCAAATCGTATGGGTCGTACGAAGAGCTGCTTGCTGATCCGGAGATTGAGGCTGTCTATAATCCGTTGCCGAATCATTTGCATGTGCCGTGGTCGATTAAAGCGATGGAAGCGGGGAAGCACGTGCTTTGCGAAAAGCCGATCGCTTTGAGCGCGGCTGAGGCGAGGACCCTGGTGCCAGTGCAGGATCGCGCGGGGGTAAAAATTGGCGAAGCATTCATGGTGAGGACGCATCCGCACTGGTTGCGGACGAAGGAATTGATTAGCAAAGGACAGATCGGGCAGCTACGCGCGGTTGTGGGAGTTTTTAGCTACTTCAATCGCGATGCGAAAAATGTGCGGAATAAGCCGGAGTGGGGCGGTGGCGGGCTGATGGACATTGGCTGTTATCCAATTACGATGTCGCGTTTTATGTTTGGCGCGGAACCGCTGCGGGTGACTGGTGTGCTGGAGCGCGATCCGCAGTTTGGCACGGACAGATTGGCTTCCGCGATTATGGAATTCAGCGGTGGGCAGGCGGTGTTTACCTGCAGCACGCAAATAGTTCCCTACCAGCGCATGCAATTTCTTGGCACGAAGGGGAGGATCGAGATTGAGATTCCATTCAATGCGCCGCCCAACAAAGCAACGCGAATTTTTGTGGATGATGGGAGCGACGTGGGAGGCGCGGGAATAAAAGTGGAGACGATTCCTGCGTGCGATCAGTACACCATACAGGGAGATGTTTTCTCGAAGGCGATCCTGGAGGACGGGCAGGTGCCGGTGCCTTTGCAAGATGCCATCGCCAACATGGCGGTGATTGATGCGGTGTTGCGCGCGGCGGAATCCGGGCGATGGGAAAAGCCGGCAGGCTAGTCACGGTCGTCAAACAGTGAGACGGATTCGGAACTATCGGCGACCTCTACGACGTAATGCTTTACGCGCTTGTCGTAGCTAATGAGCAATGCGGCCGCTTCAGGTGCCACCACGGCGGCATCGCGGTCTGATCCGGTGAAGGCTTCAATCGAGGCCAAAGTTTTCCAGAAGGTATTCACTACCACTTCCGTTTCAGCGTCTAGATCGCGCGTTAGCAGCAGTGCGGACTCGAACCCGTCACAGCGTTTCAACTCCGGAAGCACGTTTTTCGAAAAATGCGTGAGGTAAGCCTTCAGGTTGGACTTCGCCGCCCGACTCGTCCACACCCGCGCAATCATTCTAGCCGCCCACCCGATGAGGAAGGGATTTCCGAGGTCTGTCCGACGACCACAGTCCAAGGACGCACCGTCCATTTTTTGACCAGGCCGTTGACGACGTAAGGGTCACGGCGCGCGAAGTCTTCGGCAACGGATTTGTCGCCGCAGTGAAAAATAATCAGAGCGGTGTCGGCTGGTTCGACGAGTGCGCCGGCAAGAACAATATCGCCCCGGTTGTAGGCTTCGCCGGCCAAGCGTAGGTGTTCGGCGCGAAACGGCGCACGGCGGGCGACAAAATCATCTACTACGTCATAGAGCAGGGCAAAGTATGGCATCGGACCCGTGCAGAAGCTTTTCAGATGCCGAGTAGTTCGTCAACCGGGAGATTACTGAGCGCGAGGTCCTAGCCGCCGGCGATCGAAGGGACCAGCAGGACGCGGTCGCCGTCCTTGATGGAACAGGATTCGCCGCCGAGGAAGCGGATGTCTTCATCGTTGAGATATACGTTGAGGAACTGGCGAATTTGTCCTTGATCATCGCGGACATGGCGTCCGAGGTCGGGAAATTTGGCGGTTAGTTGATTTAAGGCTTCGGCGATCGTGACGGCGCTGCAGTCAACTTTGGGCTGGCCGTTGGTAAAGCGCCGGAAGGCCGTTGGGATTTCGATGATCACTGGCATGTTTGTCATTCTCTCTCCATCTCGTGATTTGCTGCAAAGTGGAAATTCTAAATAACTGCCTAGGCCTTATGGGCGGCGAGAGCGCCGCGGGCGCTGGTGGCGAACTGTGCGTCCATGAGCGCTTCGAAGGCTTCAATTTTCGGGGCGATGGCCTCGCTGAGCGGATATTCGCCGATGATGGCGTCGGTGGTCTTCAGGCCGTTGCCGGTGATGCACACGACGGTGGTTTCATCCGCCGCGATGCGGCCTTGGTCAATCAGCTTTTTCGCGACGCCCGCGGTCACGCCGCCGGCGGTTTCCGCGAAGATGCCTTCCGTTTCGGCGAGAAGTTTTATGGCGGCGACAATCTCCGGATCGGAGACGTCTTCGGCCCAGCCGCCGGATTCACGGATTTGTTTGATGGCGTAAGGACCGTCGGCAGGATTGCCGATGGCGAGAGAGCGCGCGATGGTTTTGGGTTTTTGTGGCTCGAAGCGCGATAAATTGCGTTTGACGCCATCGGAAATGGGCGAGCAGCCGGTGGCCTGGGCTCCAAAGAATCGTACCGGACGGGGCTCGACCCATCCGAGAGTTACGAGTTCTCTAAAGGCTTTGCCTATTTTGGTGATCAGCGAGCCGCCAGCCATGGGAACGACCACGTTATCAGGCAGGCGCCAGCCAAGTTGTTCGGCGATTTCGAAACCGTGAGTCTTAGAGCCTTCGGAATAGTAGGGGCGAAGATTTACGTTCACGAGGCCCCAGTTGAAGCGGTCGGCGATCTGAGCGCAGAGACGATTCACGTGGTCGTAATTTCCATCGATGCGCACAATACGAGCGCCGTAAACGGCGGTGTTCAAAAGTTTGGCAGGCTCGAGGTCCGCGGGAATGAAAACGCAAGCTTCGAAGCCCTGTTGGGCGGCTTGCGCGGCCACGGCGTTGGCAAGATTGCCGGTGGAGGAACAGCCCACGGTTTCAAATCCAAATCGCCCGGCGGCTGCCAGCGCGGTGGCGACAACACGATCCTTGAAAGATAAGGAAGGGAAGCAAACGGCGTCGTTCTTAAAATAGAGATTTTTGAGGCCCCATTCGCGGCCGAGTTGGCGCGAAGCGACGAGTGGAGTGCCGCCGACGGCGTTTGGACCGCTGTAGCCCTCGGGGAGCGGCAAGAGCTCGGAATAACGCCACATAGTAAAGTCGCGGGCGGCAAGATTTTCGCGTCGCGCAATTTTCTTGAGGGAATCGTAGTCGTAGGCCACTTCGAGGGGGGAGAAACAGTGTTCGCAGAAGGAGCGAGGTTGATTACCCCAGGATTTCCCACATTCTCGACATCGCAATTCGTAAAGATCAGACATAGGCGTTACCTTTAAATTGACTCTGAGGCGTTAAGTTCGGCCTGAGCCAGACTGGCCGTTTAAATTTGTGGGACGCGCAACAGGAGGGTTAAATGAAAAACCCTCCGTGCCAAAGTGCTTCGGAGGGTCTCAGAAAATCTTTCTGGGATGCTCTACCAGCTCTTTAGCAGTTTTTTACGTGGAGCAAGTTGCCCTAAATCGCCACGTGCGCCGCCACTTCCGGCTACTCTTTTTATGCGCCTTACGGCCAAAGATGTCAAGGCGTAAAATATTCGTGTTCGGCAACGCTCCGAGGGTTCCTGCAGGCACAGGCCAAGCGACGAACAAGCCTGCATATAAAAAACGTGTAAAAGGTAATATAAAAGCATTACAACAGAATGGAGCGCTGCTGCGTCAAATGGATAGGCAAGCAAACTGCAAGCAGCAATTGAGCCGGGTAAGCACCCGTCCTTTTGGACAGTGTTGATTCCGGCGCACCAGTTGAGTGCAGCATCCGGGCCATATTTGCAGTGATATACTTTACATGTCAGCGGAGAAGTGCGCCTCACGGCGTACCCTTGTGACACCACAGGAGCTTCAAGATGGGTGAGCAGGTAAAAGAGATTTACAACTGGGCGCGCCGCAGAAAGATTATGGCGGCGTTCTTTGTAGCTTTGACTTTGTTGGTGGGAATAATGATCGGCTCCGTCGTTCCGGGGCGGGTGTCGGCCGTGAAGAACACCACATTTGCGGGAACAAACGCGACGCCGCTGGCGGTGCCAGATCCGATTCCGTCTTCTAATTCTTTCTCTGGGATCGTGAATCGGGTGGAACCCGCGGTGGTGAACATTGCCACGACGCAGGTTATGGAACATCGTGCTCCTTCTGCTCGACGGAAGCGGTCGCAGCCAGATGATCAGGATGATCCGATGCAGGACTTCTTCGACAAATTTTTTGACGGGCAGAAGGAAGGTCCGGCACAGGCGGAGCGCAGCCTTGGTTCGGGCGTAATCGTGGACAAGCGCGGCTACATCCTGACGAACAATCACGTTGTGGATCAGGCTACCAAGGTGCAAGTGCAGCTTAACGGCGAAACCGCTCGCTATACCGCGAAGGTGGTGGGCGTGGACGAGGACACCGATCTAGCGGTTTTGAAGATCGACGCGGGCCGCGATTTGCCGACGGCAAGACTCGGAAATTCAGACGGCGTGCAGGTAGGCGACTGGGTGCTGGCCATCGGCAGTCCCTTTGGCTTGCAAGCTACGGTGACCGCGGGAATCATCAGCGCAAAAGACCGTGGCGGGATTGGTCATCAGTTTCAGCGATTCTTGCAGACAGACGCGGCGATCAATCCGGGCAATTCCGGCGGACCGCTGGTGAGCCTGGGCGGCGACGTGATCGGGATTAACACGGCGATCATTACCGGCAGCCGCGGGTACGAAGGCGTCGGGTTCGCATTGCCTTCGACAACCGCTATCAACGTTTATAACCAGATTATTGCGCAGGGTCGCGTGACACGTGGATCCATCGGCGTAAGCTTCCAGGAAGATCTAGGAACCAACGCAATCACCCTTAAGGCGCTGGGCGCGCCATACGGCGTGGTCATAGAAGGCGTCGAGCCTGGCAGTCCCGCGGAAAAGGCTGGATTGAAGGGCGGAGACGTCATCACCAGCGTAAACGGCACCCCGGTTAAATCTGGCAACGACCTCGTGAATCCCATTTCGTTGGCTCCCATCGGCAGCAAAGTGAAGTTGAGCTACGTTCGCGATCGCTCGCAAAAAGAAGCTACCGCAACGGTGGAAGACCGTACCCGAGTGTTCCCAAATACAGCCGGGCGCATGGGCGATCAACGGGGCGGCGAGACTGCTCCAGCTGAGTTTGGCTTGCATGTTCAGGAGCTGACTCCTGATCGGGCACATCGCGTGGGCATGGATACGCAGAAGGGCGTGCTCGTGACGGATGTTGATCCAGCGAGCTTTGCCGAAGACATTGGATTCGCGCAAAGAGACGTTATTGCCGAAGTGAACAGACAGGCGATAAGCTCCGTGGACGACTACCGCAATGCCATTGGTAAACTGAAGGCTGGCGACAGCGTAGTGTTCAAGGTGCTGCGTCATCAGGATACCGACCGGGTACTGACCGTATTTCTGCCAGGTGTGGTACCGGCAGAAGACAAACGATAAAACGCTCGATCAATTCGAGGTTAGAAAAAACATATGAACCGACTCTTACGGCCGATGCACCTGATCCTGCTGTCCCTGGTGGTGGTGGGCTTGGGTGTATCGCCGTTTTTGTCATCCGCACAAACTACCTCCCAGAAAAAAGCCAAGAGCAGCAGCAGTTCGCACAAAGGTAAATCCACAAAAGCTTCCCGGCGTCAGACCGGCCAGAAGGCTCCCACGGCTCAACGCATTTCCGAAATTCAACAGGCACTAGCGA
>Ga0210384_10002759_pt1 | contig 21105 bp, 19 predicted proteins | sample IncBWH2MmetaG_FD_160574 | JGI IMG/M metagenome (GOLD analysis project Ga0210384, IMG submission 160574) | Forest soil microbial communities from Barre Woods Harvard Forest LTER site, Petersham, Massachusetts, United States - Inc-BW-H-2-M | ecosystem: Environmental > Terrestrial > Soil >...
TGGAGCCGCTGGCCGACAAGCTGGGTGCGGCCATGGGCGCTTCCCGCGCTGCGGTGGATGCAGGCTTTGTGCCGAATGACTGGCAAGTCGGCCAGACCGGCAAGATCGTTGCGCCGCAGCTGTATATCGCGGTCGGCATCTCCGGCGCGATCCAGCATCTGGCCGGTATGAAGGATTCCAAGACCATCGTCGCCATCAACAAGGATCCGGAAGCGCCGATCTTCTCGGTGGCCGACTACGGCATCGTCGGCGACTTGTTTGAAATCGTTCCGCAACTGGTTGCCGAACTCGGATAAACATAAAAATGGCGGCCAGATGCGGCCGCCACAGCTACAGGGACAGGTGACAGGTTTGCAGTGGTCGAGCCTCAGCCTGTCCTATTTTTTTGGAGACATGGAGTAAAAATATGAGCTACGTCGCCCCGTTGAAAGACATGTTGTTCGTGATGAACGAACTGGCCGGCTTGTCCGCCGTGAATGCCTTGCCCGGCTGTGAGGATGCCACTCCGGAAACCGTGGAAGCGGTGCTGGAAGAAAATGCAAAATTTACCGGTGAAGTAGTTGCTCCTTTGAACTGGGCCGGCGACCAGGCTCCCAGCTACTGGAAGGACGGCAGCGTCTTCACCACCAAGGGCTTCAAGGAAGCCTTCAAGATGTACGGCGAAGCCGGCTGGCAGGGCGTGCAGCATCCTACCGAATTTGGCGGCCAGGGCTTACCCAAGCTGGTGGCGACGCCGTGCATAGAAATGCTGAACTCGGCCAACCTGTCGTTTGCGCTATGCCCTTTGCTGACCGACGGCGCGATCGAGGCCTTGCTGACGGCCGGCAGCGACGAGCAAAAAGCCGTCTACCTGGAAAACCTGATCACCGGCAAATGGACCGGCACGATGAACCTGACCGAGCCGCAAGCCGGCTCCGACCTGGCGATGGTGCGCACCCGCGCGGTACCGCAGGGCGACGGCACCTATAAAGTGTTCGGCACCAAGATTTTCATCACCTATGGCGAACACGACATGGCCGAGAATATCGTCCATCTGGTGCTGGCACGCACGCCCGATGCGCCGGAAGGCGTTAAGGGTATCTCGCTGTTCATCGTTCCCAAATTCCTGGTGAATGCGGACGGTTCACTGGGCGCGCGCAATGATGCGCACTGCGTATCCATCGAGCACAAGCTGGGCATCAAGGCCAGCCCGACCGCGGTATTGCAGTTCGGCGACCACGGCGGCGCGATAGGCACGCTGGTCGGCGAAGAAAACCGCGGCCTGGAATACATGTTCATCATGATGAATGCGGCGCGTTTTGCGGTCGGCATGCAAGGTGTGGCGGTGGCTGAGCGCGCTTACCAAAAGGCGGTGAGCTATGCCAAGGACCGCGTGCAATCGCGTGACCTGGCCGGTTCTGCGGGCCCCGTGACCATCATCCATCATCCTGATGTGCGCCGCATGCTGATGTCCATGCGCGCGCAGACGGAAGGCGCGCGTGCCTTGGCTTACGTTGCGGCAGCGGCCAGCGATGCGGCGCACTACCACGCCGATGAGGCGATGCGCAAGGCCAACCAGGCTTGCTATGAATACCTGGTGCCTATCGTCAAGGGCTGGTCCACCGAGATGTCGCTGGACGTGACCTCGATCGGCGTGCAGGTGCACGGCGGCATGGGCTTTATCGAGGAAACCGGTGCAGCGCAGCACTATCGCGACTCCAGGATACTGACCATCTATGAAGGCACGACAGCGATCCAGGCCAACGACCTGGTGGGCCGCAAGACTGCGCGTGACGGCGGCGCCACAGCCAAGGCCCTGATCGCCCAGGTGCGCGGCACCGAAGCCGAGTTGGCGACCGTGCAGTCCGACGATCTGGCGGCGATCCAGCGTCAGCTGGCGGCGGGTTCCAAGGCGCTGGAAGAGGTGGTGACTTATGTCGCTGCCAACTTCAAGGCGGACATTAAAGGCGTGTTCTCCGGCAGTGTTCCCTACCTGAAACTGGCCGGCATCGTATTGGGCGGCTGGCAGATGGCGCGCGCGGCGCTGATTGCTCATCAGAAATTGCAGGCGGGCGACGGCGATGCCAAGTTCTACCAGGCAAAAATTGCGACGGCGCGTTTCTTCGCCGAGCATATCTTGTCGGCAGCGCAGGGCTTGCGCACTTCCATCGTGGATGGCAGCGCAGGCGTGCTGGCAATACCGGAAGACCAGTTTTAAGGCTCCCGCCAGACGGTAAAAAAAAAGCGGCCCGCTGTGACGCGGGCCGCTTTTGCATGGAAAATATGGCAGCGGTTTTAGCCGTAGGCACCGCCTGTGTACAGCAGGTCAAAAGTGCGCGCCAGCACGGCGATCAGGATGCCGGCGCCTATGCCGACGGTCAGCACCAGGATCAGCGCCAGTATCCATGACGAGTCGCTGGCTTGCCCCGATCCGGGATTGTATTTGGCGTCCCATTTCTCGTCAGGGGTGAGGCCCAGTATCAATGCTTCAATGACGCTGACCAGCAGGGACAGCACCAGCAAGCTGTAGGTCAGCAGCATCGGCAGGCCGAAATACAGGCTGCCCAGGATCAAAGATATCGGCAGCGTAACAAAGTGCAGCCAGCCGGCTTTATCCTTCCAGCCACCCAGATAGAAACGATGGGCGCCTATGCTGCCCAGTAGGGCAGCCAGGAAGGTCGCGACGGTTTTGTTTTTGTGGATATTTTTCATTATCGGTGGTGTGATGCTGCGGAAGAAAGCATGATTCTAGTGCAAGGGCATGCTCTGCGTTGCGATAAATTACCGGGCCCCATGCGTTAAACTGCTTGCTTGTTATGTTTTTTGTATTAAATTTGTAGGGAAATGGCCACTGTTTATCGGCCAGACCGGGATAGCCCTTGCGGCCTGGTCCATAAACGGGCTATAATTTGCGGCTTTTTCCGCGTTTAGAACTTTTTTGGAAATATTATGGTCGTTATTCGTTTAGCTCGTGGTGGTGCAAAAAAGCGCCCTTTCTACAATATCGTTGCAACTGACTCACGCAATCGTCGTGATGGCCGTTTCATCGAGCGTATCGGTTTTTACAATCCGGTAGCGCAAGGCAATGCTGAGACAGTACGCGTCGCTCAGGATCGTCTGGCTTACTGGCAAGGCGTTGGCGCACAATTGTCGCCAGCAGTTGCTCGTCTGGTAAACGCTAAGGCTGCAGCTTAATTTTTGGCTGATATGTCTGTTGGTGGAGTGCATGTTCCTGAAGATTTAGTCCTCGTGGGTTATGTCTCGGGAGCATATGGCATTCATGGCTGGGTAAGAATACGTCCTTATTCATCGGAAGCCGATGCTTTGCTGTCGGCCAAAACCTGGTGGCTGGATAAGCCGGAGTTGCACGACGTTGATCGCATGGAAGTCAAGATCCATGGTGAAGATGTGGTTGCCCGTCTGGTCGGTGTTGCCGGCAGGGATGCGGCAGAAGCGCTGAAAGGTGCAACTGTAAAAATTTCCCGCAGCCATTTTCCTCCCTTGCCTGACGGTGAATTCTACTGGCTGGACCTGATAGGTTTGGCTGTGGAGAATACGCAGGGCGAAAGCCTGGGCGTGGTCAGGGATATGATGGATAACGGCGCGCATCCGATACTTCGTGTGGCTGCCGCCGATATTCCGGATGCAGAAGTCTCCAAGCATGAGCGGCTGATTCCCTTTGTCGACAGCTTCGTCAAAGAGGTTGATCAAAAGGGTAGAAGAGTCATCGTTGACTGGGGTCTCGATTTTTAGCAAATGTCAGGAAGGGTAGTGTGATGAGGTCAGAAAGCATGAACAATGCAGTTTGATGTCATTACATTGTTTCCCGAGATGTTTGCCGCTCTGACGCAATCCGGGGTCACCCGGCGCGCTTTCGAGCAAAAGAAATGCGAACTGGCGTTGTGGAACCCGCGTGACTTCACGACGGACCGGCATCGTACCGTGGACGACAGGCCGTATGGCGGCGGTCCCGGTATGGTGATGCTGGCCAAGCCCTTGCAGGCAGCAATCGAGGCGGCCAAGGCACGTCAGTTACAGCAGCCAGGTGCAGCGTCGGCAACTAAGGTGATTTATCTGTCCCCGCAGGGCAAGGCTTTGACGCATCAGCGGGTCATGGATATGACCAAGCTGTCCGGCGTGGTGTTGCTGTGCGGCCGTTACGAAGCGGTGGATCAGCGCTTGCTGGACCGCTACGTCGACGAAGAAATCAGCCTCGGCGATTTCGTGCTGTCCGGCGGTGAATTGCCTGCGATGGCTCTGATGGATGCGGTCATTCGGCAATTGCCCGGTGTATTGCATGACGATGCGTCGGCGGTGCAGGATAGTTTTGTCAACGGCTTGCTGGATTGCCCGCATTACACCAGGCCGGAAATATTTGAAGATGTTGCCGTGCCGCCGGTCTTGTTGGGCGGTCACCATGCCGAAATTGAAAAATGGCGGCGTGAGCGCTCGCTGGAAGCCAGCGTGCGAAAGCGGCCTGATTTGATACAGCAGGCGCGTGAAGCGGGTCTGCTGACGCGCAGCGACGAAAAATTTTTAAGCAGTTTGCAGTAAGCAGTAGCCGGGCCTTGGCGCCTGGTAATAAGCGCGGACTTCGGTCTGCATGTTAAACCCCATCCTCTACTGGGCATAGTCAGCGTATCGCAAGATGTCACTGCAGCGTCAGCAAGATGGTATTTGGAGTAATAAAAATGGATCTGATCCAAAAATTAGAGCAAGAAGAAATTGCTCGCCTCGGCAAGAACATCCCTGATTTCGCCCCAGGCGACACGGTAGTTGTCAGCGTTAACGTAGTTGAAGGCACACGCAAACGTGCCCAGGCTTACGAAGGCGTTGTTATCTCCCGTCGTAACCGCGGTTTGAATTCCAACTTCATCGTTCGCAAGATTTCATCTGGCGAAGGCGTTGAGCGTACATTCCAATTGTATTCCCCGCTGATCGCTTCGATCGAAGTCAAGCGCCGCGGTGACGTACGTCGCGCCAAGCTGTACTACCTGCGTGAACGCTCTGGCAAATCTGCTCGTATCAAAGAGAAATTGCCAACCCGTAAGACAGTCGCAGCAAAAGCAGAGTAATATTTGCTTTGATGGTGTGTTGAAAAGAGGGATGCCAGCCGGTGTCCCTTTTTTGTTTTGCAGGAGACACGGTTGGCCAAGCTTCTATTTAATCCCGAACAGTTGCCGATTCTCTCGGTGGCCGACGAAGGAGCAATACCTGAACATCGTTTGACTGCCGACTGGTTGCGGCAGCATTTCGCCGATCTGCCGACCTGGTCGGTGGAGACCGGCGACGAGCAACTGCTGGCGGCCATCGAGGTGTTCCGGCCTGCGTCGGTGCTGATTCCCATCGTGATCCGCGAGCAGGGCCTGAGCCTGCTGCTGACCCATAGGGCGGCGCACCTGAACGACCACGCCGGGCAGATCAGCTTTCCCGGCGGCCGTTTTGAAGAGGTGGACGTATCGCCGGTAGAAACGGCACTGCGCGAGGCGGAAGAGGAGATCGGCCTGGATCGCAAGCATGTAGAGGTGATAGGCCGCTTGCCCGAATATAAAACCGGCACCGGTTACCGGGTGACGCCGATAGTGGCTTTGCTGCATCCTCCGTTTGAACTCAAGGCCGATCCGTTTGAGGTCGCCGAGATATTTGAGGTGCCATTGGCTTTCCTGATGAATGGCAGCAATCACCAGCGCCGCGCGTTTCATCTGCCGGATGGCGGCGGCAAGCGGGTATTCTACGCCATGCCTTACCGGCATCATTTCATCTGGGGCGCGACGGCCGGCATGCTGCGGAATTTATTCCATCTGTTAAGGGCCTGACATGGGCCTGACCCCGCCCGATAGCGGCCCAATAGCAGCCAGGCAACGATCGGGCTTCATAATCCGGCAGAATCAGTTTACACTTGCCGCATTTGCAAATTGATTCTATCCATATCGTGAATCGCCACTGGTCGACACAATAATCCATGACATTTCTTTCCATACTTTTTGCACTATTGATCGAGCAACTGAGGCCTTTGCGGGCGGATAACCCGATTTATCTGCAGGTGCAGAACCTGGCAGTCAGGGTGGAAGCATGGTGCAATGCAGGCAAAGCCACTCATGGGCGCATGGGTTGGTGGATCATTGTCGCAGGGCTGACGATACCGACCGCGATTATCTACGGGATCTGCCTGTATCTGAGCCCGTTTGCGGCCTTTGCCTGGAATATCCTGATTGTGTACCTGACACTGGGCTTTCGCCGCTACAGCCACTATTTCACTTCGATACAACTGGCCCTCAGTTCCGGCGATGAAGACGCTGCCAGGACTTATCTTGCCGAATGGACCAAGCTCGACACCGCCGGCATGGATGTGTCCGAAATATCCAGGATTGCGGTGGAGCGCGGCCTGATTGCAACGCACCGTAATGTATTCGGCGTGTTTTTCTGGTTCCTGATGCCGGCCGGCCCGGCCTGCGCTGTGATGTACCGCGTCGCTGAATACCTGGCCAAGGCATGGACCGAGCCTGAGCACATGAAGAATGAGGAGTTCGGCCTATATGCGACCAAGGTCTTCTACTGGATAGACTGGGTGCCCGCCCGCTTGACTGCGGTGGCATTTGCCGTGGTCGGCAATTTTGAAGACGCGGTGTATTCGTGGCGCAATTACGCCGACCGCTGGTCGGACGAAGTGGTCGGCATCATTCTATCCGCCGGCGGCGGGGCGCTGGGTGTGCGCCTCGGCGAGCCTGAGGAGAAGGCCATGATACTGCAGGCCGATGCGACAGCCGTCGACGTTGACAACCTGGAACTGGAAAGCCAGCCGGGCACCGAGGCGTCGCCGAGGGCGCTGCAAAGCGCGGTGGGGCTGGTATGGCGTGCTCTGTTGCTGTGGATGTTGCTGTTGTTGCTACTCTCTATTGCGGTCTGGCTATAGGCCGGCAAGTCGTGGAATAGGTGTTGCTAAAGGCCTGTTATCAATCCGGAAATGGATGGATAACAGGCCTTAGTCTTTCAACTATCTTTAAATGCACTATATTGATGTGAGGCTAACTGTCCAGCCGCAGACACATCAATTTCACGTGCGATGATCTGGGAATCAAGTCTTCTATAAGATATAATACTGATGTCTTTTAAATGTTGGTGCAGGGGCTTATCTGTCCCCATCCATCCGTAACCGCGAGCCGACCACATGGCCGATCCCACTAAAGATCAAACACCGATACGCGAGTTTTTCATCCAGGGTCTGACCAGCGATGGAAAACAATTTCGCCCCAGCGACTGGGCTGAACGCCTGTGCGGCGCGATGTCCTGCTTCAGGCCCGATGCGGGCAGGAATGCCCACCTGCAGTATTCGCCGTATGTCCGCCCCATCCTGCTGAACGGCGTGCGTTCCGTGGTGGTCAACGAGGCATTGCGCGAGATTGAGCCGCTGGCTTACCACTTCGTTGTCAGCTTTGCCAAAGACAATGATTTGCAAATCATTGACGCCTGCCTGTTGCCCGACGAACCCGCTTCAAAATAAATTTTCTCGTAATCTCTTCACGCAGCTTGCGCACGAAACGCCTGCGTAACCTGCTCGCGCAGCCAGCGATTGGCTGGGTCGTTTTCCACGTTCCGGTGCCAGTATAGGTAGACATCCCAGGACGGCATCGTGATCGGCAAAGGCACGATCTGGTTGCCAAATTGCAGGTTGGCGATCCGCGCGTAGCCCTCCGGCATCGTCAGCAGCAAATCGGTTTGGCTGACGACCCGGCAAGCGGCAAAATAGTGCTGGCAGCGCAAACGTATCCTGCGTTGCAGGCCCAGCCGGCTCAACTCAAAGTCTTCCAGTCCCGGCCCCTTGCGGCGTGAACTGGCCAGGATATGCTCCGCCGCCAGGTAAGTCTCCAAATCCAGCGCACCCGCGACTGCCGGGTGGCCTTGGCGGGCCAGCACCACCGTCGTATCCTGGCTTATTTTTTCCCGGCGTATTTCGTTAGGCAGCGGCAATAGCATGTCGATCGCCACATCCAGGCTGCCTGCCGCCAGTTCGCTGACCAGTTCCCGCCTGTCCACCTGTATGGCCGCCAGGTCTATCATTGGCGCCTGCCGGGTCACGCTTTCCAGCAAGGGCGGCAGGACGGTGGATTCCAGCACGTCACGCAAGGCCAGCGTGAACTGCTTGCCGGCCTGCGAGGGATCAAACTTGCCGGTGTCCGCCAGCGTCACCTCCAGGCCCCGCAGAGCCTGCCGCACCGGTTCTATGATGCTGCGCGCCAAGGGTGTCGATACCATGGCGTGCCCCTGGCGTACAAACAACGGATCGTCAAACAATTGCCGCAGCCGGTTCAGGGAGTGGCTGATCGCCGGTTGCGTCAAATGCAGTTGCTGGCTGGCGCGCGTGACGCTGCCCTCGGTGTAGATCGCTTCAAAGACCGTGAACAGGTTCAAATCTATCTTGGATATATGCATAAAATTTATTGAAATCAATAATAACTATTCATTTGATAAATTATAGTCCAGGTCATAAGATAAGCCCATCAAGCGCATTTGCGAATTTACGTGTCAGGGAAAAACGATGGGGCAAATTTATCTGGTTCGGCATGGCCAGGCGTCTTTCGGCAGCCAGAACTATGACCAGCTGTCTGAGTTGGGCTATCAGCAGGCGCAGCATCTGGGGCGCTGGTTTGATCAGTCCGGCCTGCTGGCCGCCAGGGTCGTCGCCGGCTCGATGAAGCGGCACCAGCAGACGGCGCAAGCCTGCATGGCCGAATTGCCGGCCGGCCGCCAACCGGCATCGGAGTGGCAGATCGACGCCGGCTTCAATGAGTACGACCACCATGAAGTATTGGTGAAGCATGTCCCTGCATTTGAAGACCCGGCCGAGGTAAAGCGTTTCCTGAGCACCACGCCAAATGCAAAAGCCGCATTCCAGTCGCTGTTCCAGGAATCCATGGCGCGCTGGATGGATGGCAGGCACGACGCCGAATATGGAGAATCCTGGCCCGCGTTCAGGCAACGTTGCATAGCTGCACTGGAGCGGCAGATCAATCATGCCGACCCGGCCAAGAGCATCGTCGTATTCACCTCCGGCGGCACCATCGCCACACTGTGCCAATACGCGCTCGGCATACCGGACAGGAATGTCGCTGAGCTGAACTGGTCGCTGGTGAATAGCGCCGTGACCAAGCTGATGTTCCAGTCCGGCCAGCCGCCGGGCAAGCCCGGCCGCCTGAGCCTCAGCTACCTGAACAATTTCGCCCATCTGGAGCATTTGAATGCGCCCAATAATATTACCTATCGTTAGGAGGCAACATGAACGACCTGTTTGATTTAAGCGGGAAGGTGGCGCTGGTGACCGGCGCCAGCCGCGGCATAGGCGAGGCGGTGGCAAAAATCCTGGCGGCGCACGGCGCGCACGTGATCGTTTCCAGCCGCAAGGCGGAGGCGTGCGAAGCTGTGGTCGCGGCGATCCGGGCCGCCGGCGGCAAGGCTGAGGCACGCGCCTGCCACATTGGCGAGATGGCGCAGATTGATGCCTTGTTTGCCGACATCGATGCAGCGCACGGCAGGCTGGATATCCTGGTCAACAACGCGGCGACCAATCCGCACTTCGGCTCCATCCTGGAGACTGACGTCGGCGCTTTCCAGAAAACCGTCGATGTGAATATACGCGGCTACTTCTTCATGTCGTCCGCCGGCGCCAAGCTGATGATCAAGAACGGCGGCGGCAGCATCATCAACGTAGCCTCGGTCAATGGCGTCAATCCCGGCGCGATGCAAGGCATCTATTCGATCACCAAGGCGGCAGTCATATCGATGACCAAGGCCTTTGCACTGGAATGCGCGCCGGCCGGCGTGCGCGTGAATGCGTTGCTGCCAGGCGCTACGGACACCAAGTTCGCCTCTGCCTTGTTCCACAACCCCGTCATCATGAAAAAAGCACTGACCCGTATTCCCATGAAGCGCATCGCCGAGCCGGATGAAATGGCCGGCACCGTGCTGTACCTGGCATCGAACGCATCCAGCTATACCACCGGCGCATGCATCAACGTCGACGGCGGCTACCTGATCAGCTAGGGATGACGGCAATGAGCTCTAACAGCACCGTCGGCTTCAGCGCCAGCAACCCCGACTATGCGCAGCAACTGGTCGGCATTGTGAGCGCCATGCCTATGGCCAAGTGGTTGGGGTTGCGCTTTAGGGACGTGCGTCCCGGCGCTGTGGAGGTGGAAATCGACTATCGCGAGGAGCTGAGTTTCGCGCCGGGAAAAATGCAGGCGACGGCGATTTTTGCGGCCGCCGACTTTGCCGCGGTGGCAGCTGCAGGAACCTTGCTGCCGGCGGGGTGGATCAATGCCAGCATTGATTGCAGCCTGAAGATTGTGGCGCCGGGCGACGGCGAAAAATTGCTGGCACGCGGACGTGTCGTGACACCGGGCAAGCTGATCACGGTCTGTGCGGCCGATGTTTTTTCCGTCAGGGACGGCAAGGAAACTTTATGCGCCACGGCACTGGCCAGCGCGCGCAATATCGATCTTGGACAGCACTGAACCTGTCCTGTTTTTAAGCACACGGATACAAATTATTGGCGCTTTGCGCCTCATTGAGGAGAAACAAATGGATTTTCAATACAGCCCCAAAGTAAAAGACCTGCAGGCGCGCCTGATCGCTTTCATGGATGAGCATATCTATCCGAATGAAGCGAAATTTTACGGAGAAGTAGAGGCAAATCGCAAGGCCGGCAATGCCTGGATCCCAACCAAAATTGTTGAGGAACTCAAGAAAAAAGCACGCGCCGCCGAGCTGTGGAACCTGTTCCTGCCGGAATCCAGCCACGGCGCTGGCTTGACCAACCTGGAATATGCCCCCCTGTGTGAAATCATGGGCCGCTCCATCTGGGCGCCGGAAGTGTTCAACTGCGGAGCCCCGGATACCGGCAACATGGAAGTGCTGGCGCGCTATGGCACCAAAGAGCATCAGAAAGAATGGCTGCAAGCTTTGCTGAACGGTGAAATCCGTTCCTGCTTCGCGATGACCGAGCCGGCAGTCGCTTCGTCGGACGCCACTAATATTGAGTCTTCGATAGTACGCGACGGCGATGAATACGTAATCAACGGCCGCAAGTGGTGGTCGTCCGGCGCCAATGATCCGCGCTGCAAATTGTTTATCTTCATGGGCAAGAGCGATCCGGCCAATCCTGACCGCCACAAGCAACAATCGATGATCCTCGTGCCGCGCGATACGCCGGGCGTGACTATCCTGCGCAACCTGCCGGTCTTCGGCTACGACGATGCGCCGCACGGCCACGGCGAAGTGTTGTTTGAAAATGTGAGGGTGCCAGCCTCCAATATCCTGTTGGGCGAGGGGCGCGGCTTTGAAATTGCCCAGGGCCGCCTCGGGCCTGGCCGCATCCACCATTGCATGCGCCTGATCGGTCTGGCGGAGCGCGCGCTGGAAGACATGTGCAAGCGTTCGCTGAGCCGCGTCGCTTTCGGCAAGCCCGTAGCGGAGCAAGGCGTGACGCTGGAGCGTATCGCCAACAGCCGCATCCTGATCGACCAGGCCCGCTTCCTGGTATTGAATGCCGCGCAAATGATGGATACCGTGGGCAACAAGGCCGCCGCCAAAGAAATCGCGATGATCAAGGTAGCCGCGCCGAATATGGCCTGCACCGTGATCGACTGGGCGATCCAGGCGCACGGCGGCGGCGGCGTGTCGAACGATTTCGGCGTGGCCTACGCCTATGCGCAGGCGCGTACCTTGCGTCTGGCAGACGGTCCGGATGAAGTGCATCGCAACCAGATAGGCAAGATGGAGTTGAAAAAATACCGTTGATTGGTGTTTCCCACGCGGTATTGGCAGTATAAAAGTGACGTCATTCCGGCTTCGGCCGGTTTGGCGTTTTGGTGTTTCAGCGTTGGTTCAGTCGCGCGAAAGTTCGCAACGACAGGGGTAAAAAATGACAGAGATGAATTTCAAGGATAAATCCGTCCTGGTGACCGGCGCCGCCAGCGGCATAGGGCGCGCAGCCGCGCTGTCGTTTGCCGGTGCCGGTGCCAAGGTCACCGTATCCGACGTTGCCGTCAGCGGCGGTGAAGAAACGGTGGCGATGATACTGGCGGCGGGCGGCATCGCCAATTTTGTCAAGGCTGATATTTCCAAAGCGGCCGACGTGGAAGCGCTGATAGCCGGTATCGTCGCCGTGCATGGCAGGCTGGACTGCGCGTTCAATAATGCCGGCATAGAGATAGAGCATTTGCCGCTGGCGGACTCCGATGAAGACAGCTTCGACAAGATCATGAACGTGAATGTCAGGGGCGTGTGGCTATGCATGAAGCACGAGATACGCCAGATGCTGAAACAGGGCGGCGGCACGATCGTCAACACCGCCTCGGTCGCCGGCCTGGTCGGCGCACCTATGCAGCCTATCTACGCTGCCAGCAAACATGCGGTGGTGGGTTTGACCAAGACTGCCGCTGCCGAATATGGACGCGCGGGCATACGCGTGAATGCGGTCTGCCCCGGCGTGACCCGCACGCCGATGATGGACCATGCGATAGAGCGCGAACCCAGGCGCGAAAAGATGATACAGAAACTGCACCCGATAGGCCGCATCGGCGAAGCACAGGAAATTGCCAATGCAGCGTTGTGGTTATGCTCCGATTTGTCTTCGTTTGTAACAGGGCACCAACTGGCTGTTGACGGAGGGCTCACAGCGATTTAACCTGAAGATACATAAAAAACAAGAGGGAATACATTCCCCTCCAGGAAAACCATCACCCAACCTAGTGAGAGAGACATGAAAGAATTTCCCTGGATTAAATCCTATCCGGCAGGCGTGCGCTGGGATGCAGAATTGCCGACGATGCCTGTTCCCGTTTTGCTGGACAATGCCGCCGCCAGGTGGCCGGACAATCCCGCCCTGGATTTCATGGGCAGGAAGACCAGTTATCTGGAGCTGCAAGCGCAGGTGGAGCGTGCGGCCAAAGGCTTTCAGCAATTGGGCGTCAAACCTGGCGTGCACGTCGGCTTGTATTTACCGAATACGCCGCATTACATCATCAGTTTTTTCGGCATCCTGAAAGCCGGCGGCACTGTCGTCAACTATTCGCCGCTGGATGCCGAGAAGGTGCTGGAGCACAAGATAGAGGACAGCGAAACCGATATACTGGTGACGCTGGACCTGGCGGTGCTGTATCCGCAAATGGCAAAATTCCTGGGACGCACCCGGCTGAAAAAGCTGGTCATAGGCAGCATCGCCGAAATGTCGCCCTACCCGGATGCGGTGCGCGCCAACCTGGAAAAAGCCAACCAGCTATCCGCCATTCCCGCGGATGAGCGGCACCTGAGTTTCCAGCAGTTGCTGGACAACGACGGCAAATACGCGCCGGTACCGGCCAGCGATCCGAAGGAGACCATCGCCGTGCTGCAATACACCGGCGGCACCACCGGTTTGCCGAAAGGAGCGATGCTGACGCACGGCAATCTGACGACCGCATGCAGCCAGATACTGGAAACCCTGAATGTGGAACCGAGGATATTGAGCGAAGGCCAGGAGAGGCTGCTGGCGGTGCTGCCCTTGTTCCATATTTATGCATTGACCGTGGATATGCTGTTCGGCCTGCGCATGGGAGCCGAGATATTTTTGCATACGCGTTTCGATGTGGATGCCGTGGTCCGGGATTTGGCCGACAAGAAGATCACGGTCTTCCCCGGCGTGCCGACGATGTATACCGCGATCATCAATCATCCGGAGATCCGCAATTTCGATTTGAGCGCGCTGAAGTTCTGCAATTCCGGCGGCGCGCCGTTGCCGGTCGAAGTGCTGCAGCAATTCCAGACGCTGACCGGTTGCACCCTGCTAGAGGGCTGGGGCATGACGGAAACCTCGCCGACCGGCACCTTTACGCCGCTGGGAGGCATACGCAAATCAGGCTCCTGCGGGCTGCCGACACCCGGCATCACATTCAAGTTTGCCAGCGTGGACGATGCGCGCCAGTATGTCGGCATAGGAGAGCGCGGCGAGATTTGCGTGGCCGGCGCCAATATCATGAAGGGTTACTGGAAAAAGCCGGAGGCCACCGCCGACGTGATGACGCCGGATGGTTTCCTGCGCACCGGCGACGTCGGCTATATGGACGCGGACGGTTACGTGTATATCGTCGATCGCACCAAGGACATGATATTGTGCGGCGGCTATAACGTCTATCCGCGCAATATCGAGGAGGCGATCTACGAGCACCCGGGAGTGGCCGAAGTCAGCGTGATCGGCGTGCCGGATGCCTATCGCGGCCAGTCCCCGAAGGCCTTCATCAAGCTGAAGGCGGATGCCGCAAACATCACGCTGGAAGAAATGAAAGACTTCCTGAAGAGCCGCCTGGGCAAGCACGAGATGTTGCAGGAAATGGAAATTCGCGCTGAACTGCCGAAGACTCCGGTAGGGAAATTATCCAAGAAAGAGTTGTATGAGGAAGAAGCGCGCAAGAGGGCGGCCGCTTGACGGTTCGGCGAGCCGCCGCAGTAGCCTGCTTGAAAGTCGCTTGACTGCATGAGAGAAAAAGCCCCGGCAACACGGATATTTTCGTGTTGCCGGGGCTTGTTTACTGTTAGCTTGCTGTTTTTGCGTAGGGGTATGTCAGGGTTCGCGGCACAGGCAATGGGTCAGGGCCAGGTAGCTTTTGTGGCCATTGGTCAGGTCGGTCAGCCAGCTTAAATCGCTGGCCATTTCACGCGCCGCCGCAGGCGGCATGCCGGTAGGCACCAGCGCGAGCTTGAACTGGTCGTCCAGCACCTTGGCGACCGTGCTGCCGAACAGGTTGAACACCTTGTCCAGTTTGCCTGGTTCGCGCTCTATATAGGTGACGCGGTAATCGCTCCCCAGTTTGGCGCGTGTCGCGGCTGACCTCAGCGCGTCGCCATAGCTGCCTATCGTATCGACCAAGCCCCTTTCCTTGGCCTGCGTGCCCGTCCATACACGGCCTTGCGCAACCTCGTCTATTTTTTGCGGAGTGGTCTTGCGCGCCTGCGCAGCCTTGGTCGTGAATTCGCCGTAGATATTATTGATGCCGGACTGTATCACTGCGGCAAAGCGCGGGTCCAGCGGGCGCAACGGGTTGAATGCGTCGCTAAGCCAGGTAGTCGTTGTGCCGCCGGTGTGCACGCCTATCTTGTCTATGGCCTTGTCTGCTGTCGGCAAGATGGCAAATACGCCAATGGAGCCGGTGATGGTGGCGGCGTCGGCAATGACTTCGTCGGACGCCATCGAAATCCAGTAACCGCCCGAGGCTGCCACGTTGCCCATGGAAACCACGACAGGTTTGCCGGCAGCGCGGGTCAGCTCCAGTTCGCGGCGTATCAATTCGGAACCAAACGCGCTGCCGCCTGGAGAATTGACGCGCAATACGATGGCCTTGATCTGATCGTCTTCCCGGGCCTTGCGGATCAGGTTGGACGTAGACAGGCCGCCGATCTCGCCTGGAGGCGCGTTGCCGTCGCTGATATCGCCTTCGGCAATCACGACGCCGATCGCGTTGCCGACAAGTTTGGGTTTGATGCCGGCCTGGTAATCGTCAAAGGAAACCTGGCGGAAGGACTTGAGCTGTTCATCCCTGGCGCCGCGGCTGATCATCAGCTGGCGCAATTCATCGCGGGTTTTCAGGCCATCCACCAGTTTGCTCGCCAGCGCCAGTTTGGCGACGTTGCCGCCTACTGCAGCCAGTTGCTGCGGCAAGTCATTGATGCCGCGCATGATGGCGCCGGAGGGCAGCTTGCGCGCTTTTTCCACATCATCAGTGTAAGTTGCCCACATTGCATTGTATAAAAAACTTTCCGCCTCATTGGCCGCATCCGATGGCGCATTGGCGATGTAGGGCTCGGCAAAGCTCTTGTAAGTGCCGACCTTCATCAGGTTGACCGTAATCCCGAGTTTGTCCAGCGCGTCGCGATAATAATTGCGGTAGCGGCCAAAGCCGTTCAGCATGATGGTGCCCATTGGGTGCAGGTACACTTCGCTGGCATGCGCCGCCAGGAAATACTGGCGCTGGTCGTAGCTGGAACCCCATGCGATCACGGGCTTGCCGCTGGCCTTGAAGCGGTCCACTGCGGCGGCAACTTCACGCAGCATGGGAAGGCCCGCGCCTTGCAAGTCATCCAGCAGCAAGACCGCACTGGTGATTTTAGGGTCCTTGGCGGCAGTCTCCAGCACTTGCAAAACGTCGCGCAGCCGTACGGTTCTTTTGACATCGCCTTTCGCCTCGGCCAGCACGGTATCGCGCACGCTGCTGGAATTTTGCTCGACCATCTGCCCCTTCAGGTCCAGCAGCAGTACGGTTTTGTCTTCCAGCTTCTTCGGCCCGCTGGTGAGCATGCCAACCACCAGGGCCACAATTATGAGCAGGAACAACAGGTTGAAGAAGGCGCGCCGGGCAGCGTCCACGGTACGCCAAAACAGGCTAAAACTGCGACGTATGAAGCCGGGTGGTGAAGATGGCATCGATGTTCCTTGAGAGCGTTAGAGAGCGTTAAATACAGGAATGGCAGCAATTCGTCAAAACACATATTGTAAGCGCAGTGAGAACATATTGCCGTGGCGGCCATAGATAGACCCGGTCAGATAAGAGGCCTGATACTTGATGGTCTGCGCGGCGCCCATCGGCAGGCTGCCGAACAGGGCTGGGCCGGCACGGTGCGACTGCTGGTCGCGAGGCGACCAATGGTTCCATGGTCCCAACTCGCCAAAACCCTGCAAGCCGAATTCCAGCGCGGGTTTCCAGCGGTATTTGGTCTGCCACTGGTACTTCATCTGCGTAGGGCTGTCATATTCAGAACGGAAAGAGCGTTCGAAGAAGACATTGCCGTTCAATTGCAGCCTGCCCACTTCAGTCTGTAAGGCCGGCCCCAATTCCAGCGTATAGCCTTCCTGGCTATCGTGTGCTCGCGCCAGGTTGCTATGCAGCGCAAGGTCAAACGGATATTGCCCCTGCGTCAGCAGGTAGTCGTTTTGCCAGTTCCAGGTGTCGAGATTAAGCTTGGAGAGCGAAGAGCCGATGTAGCTGGCATACAGCTCGGTATACCAGCGCGACGTCACGCCATAACCGAATCCCAATTCCGGCCAGATAGTCTCGGCACGGCCCGGATATTTTATCGTCCAGTACCTGAAATCGATCGATTTTTCACCTTGATTGTCGTACACGGTGACGACATAGTAGCCCGGGTCGGCCAGTGCCGTTGCGCAGTTCATTAACAAGAGTGCAGCCAATGCCAAGCTCTTCGTCATAGGGTTCCCCTTACGTAGTGGCGTAGTATGTGCAATCGTTTCTATTGTTTTATGGTGCGGATGCCGAGGCGCGGCGGAAATGAAAGGGCCGTGTCAGAGTATGTACACAGTTTTGTATTTTATGCAATACAGAGAGTCGTTTTGCCGCATTTTTGATATCAGAAGGCGCTCAAGGAGGGGGGCGGTGGCGATGCCATTGCAGGCTCAGTGAAATTGTCCCGATTTCGATACGGTGCGGAAATCGGGACTTGATGCTTTTCCGGCTTATTCGGGCCAGATCGCTTGCAATATTTGCGCCAGATGGGCGCCGCCATTGACCAGCGCGTCTTCCTTCATTGTGTACATCAGCTTCTCATACTCCAGCGGCAATGCGATCGACCAGCTCGGGCCTTTCGCGCCTATCGTTGCCTTGCTGAAGGCTGTGCCCTGATACAGTACGCGTGCAGCGCCGATGCTATTGTCGGCCCAGAGGACCGGCCATTGTTCGAACGGCGAGCCGTCCTTGGCAACGGTCCTGGCTTTTTTGATCAAAGCTTCGTTCATGCGGCCTTTTTTAAAGTTTTGCGGCACATCGTCCCACATGGAGTGCAGGTTGCCGCAGGGGCACATCAGCGCATTGCCGCCGACAGTATTGCTGGTCTTGTCATATTTGCCTTCGTCGGGATTGGTCACGTGGCCGTCTGCATCCAGAAAGATGGAGCCTACGTGCAAAGGCTGATGTGCGTCGCCGACATAATGGGTCAGCAGCATCAGCGCCTCTTTTGCATCCTTGATCTGGAATGGGGCGGGGGCGGGCTTGCCCTCCAGGATTTGCACCATGGCCTGCATCGCGTTGACGATGTCGTGATCGCTGGTGCCGGCATAGCCTGTCTTATAGTGATCGTGTTGCAGCGAAATATCGGTGTAATGGTATTGTTTATGGCAATTTTCTTCACCCGGGCCAGGATTGCAATTGGTGTTGTTGCGGCGCACGAAGTCGCTCATGGTCGCCATGCCTTCCGGCGTTTCAAACGGCGCGCACTCCGGAAACCGGCCAGCGGAAGTATACGCAAAATTCTTGTCCGGATTGACCCCTTTGGCGCAGTCTGCCCAGATCGACACTTGCTCCAGCGTGGTGCCGCCCAGCAGGCTCTTTACTTTTTCTCCGGCCTTGGTGCCGGCGAGCAGCGCATCGGCCACCGCGCCTACGGACTGGTGGCCGTCCGGGCCGAAGGCAAAGCTGAATTGCGGTAAACAGAGCAGGCTTAATACCAGGGAAAGGAAGTATTTTTTCATATAAATTCCACGAATTACCAAAGTGATTGAATGATAGGGCTGCACGCACAAATCGCATGAAAGCGGAGGCGCATCAGGATACCATTTCTTTAAGGGAATAAAACGGCGCCCGACATCTTATTGCAGTTATTGCCACTATCAGAATTTCCGTATGTAAATCCAATTTAACTGCACTAAGCTCGCCTCCGGCGTTGGTTGAGTTTCGCTGGCCGGCCGCGATCAACGGCGCGCCCAGGAGGCGCCCGCAACTGCGCTGAAACGGTAAATCTTGCCGGATCACTTGATAGAAACATATCGGCTTATCATACCGGCATTGCCTGGCAGCTTATCCGGGAAGTCGCGTGCATTCGACTTAAGTCCCAAGAACCGCTAAACTGGCACCCTTTCGCCTAAAGCTCTATTACCGTGTCTGACATTACCCCACCAACCGAGTCCGCAGAAATCCTGGAAGCCGCAGAAAACAAGCACGTTTCCAGTGATCTGATCAATCGCGAAGTCGCTCGCCGCCGTACCTTCGGGATTATTTCCCACCCGGACGCGGGCAAGACCACGCTGACCGAAAAGCTGTTGATGTTTTCCGGCGCGATCCAGCTGGCGGGCACCGTCAAGGCGCGCAAGAGCGGACGCCATGCGACCTCGGACTGGATGGAGATAGAAAAGCAGCGCGGTATTTCCGTTGCCAGCTCGGTCATGCAGTTTGAATATCGCGACCACGTCGTCAACCTGCTGGATACCCCGGGTCACCAGGACTTCTCGGAAGATACCTATCGCGTGCTGACTGCGGTGGATTCGGCATTGATGGTGATCGACGCCGCCAAGGGTGTGGAAGAGCAGACCATCAAACTGCTGAACGTTTGCCGCATGCGCAACACCCCCATCATCACCTTCGTCAACAAGATGGACCGCGAGACGCGCGATCCGCTGGAATTGCTGGACGAGCTGGAATCCGTGCTGAAGATACAGTGTGCGCCCGTCACCTGGCCGATAGGCATGGGCAAGACCTTCCGCGGCGTATACCATATCCTGCGCGACGAGATCATGCTGTTTGCCGCCGGCAGCGATAGGGCGGACCAGCAGTTTGAAGTGCTGAAGGGCATAGACAATCCGCGCCTGGCGGAAATGTTTCCGCTGGAGATAGAGCAACTGAAGATGGAAGTGGAACTGGTGCACGGCGCCTCGCATCCGTTCGATCTGGATGCCTTCCTGGCCGGTACGCAGACACCGGTATTTTTCGGATCGGCGATCAATAACTTCGGCGTGCGCGAAATCCTGAATGCCTTGCTGGATTGGGCGCCAGCGCCGCGCCAGCGCGACGCAACGGTGCGCGCGGTGGAGCCTGTCGAAGTGCCTTTCTCCGGTTTTGTGTTCAAAATCCAGGCCAATATGGACCCGGCGCACCGCGACCGTATCGCCTTCCTGCGAGTGTGCTCGGGCCGCTTCGAGCGCGGCATGAAGCTGAAGCACCTGCGCCTGAATCGCGACATCAAGGTATCCAGCGTGGTCACTTTCATGGCCTCCAGCCGTGAGCAGGTGGAAGAGGCGTACGCCGGCGACATCATCGGCCTGCCCAACCACGGCAATATGCAGATAGGCGATAGTTTTTCTGAAGGTGAACTGCTGCAATTTACCGGCATTCCGTATTTTGCGCCGGACTTTTTCCGTACCGCGCGCATCCTGAATCCGATGAAGACCAAACAGTTGCAAAAGGGTTTGCAGCAATTGGGCGAAGAGGGCGCGGTGCAGGTATTCAAACCTGTCAATAGCGGCGACCTGGTGCTGGGCGCGGTCGGCGTGCTGCAGTTTGAAGTGGTCGCCAGCCGTCTCAAGAACGAATACGGCGTGGATGCGGTGTTTGAAGGCACCAGCATCAGCAGCGCGCGCTGGGTGACTTGCGAGGATAAGAAGATGTTGGCCGATTTTGAAAGATCCAGCGCCGGCCATAACCTGGCGCACGACGCTGCCGGCAACCTGGCTTATCTGGCGACTTCCGGCGTCAACCTGCGCTTGACCCAGGAGCGCTGGCCGCAGGTGGTATTCCATGCCACCCGCGAGCACGCCGCCAAACTGGATTAAGACCGCAGGGCGCTTAAGCCCATCCCTCCCGCAGCCGAAACCGGAATGCCGGTTTCGGCCTGCCGCGACAGGCATTGTCAGGCCTTACGAGAACCTTGCTTGCCTGCATGCCGTAAATCGTTTCTCTTCCTCTCCAGCCGGATATTCCTTCCTCCCACTCGCCAGAATAAGCGGGACATAGCGCGCGCAGCGCAGCGCGGTTTATTTGCGCCATAATAGCGACTTTAGGGATGTCAAGCTTGCCTGCCGCAATGCGGATAATTCACCGGAGGAATTCATGAGCAGCATCAGCCATCTTATCCAGGGCCACACCCGTGACATCGGCTTCCCTGTGAAGCGCCTGCTTCCGTCGATGGAAGCCCGGACCGTGGGGCCGTTTGTGTTCTTCGACCATATGGGGCCGGTATCCTTTGCAAGCGGCACTACCGAAGGGGATGTGCGGCCGCATCCGCATATCGGCCTGGCAACCGTGACCTATCTGTTCTCCGGCGCGATGATGCACAGGGACAGCCTTGGCAGCGTGCAGCTGATCACGCCGGGCG
>Ga0210384_10002761_pt1 | contig 21099 bp, 19 predicted proteins | sample IncBWH2MmetaG_FD_160574 | JGI IMG/M metagenome (GOLD analysis project Ga0210384, IMG submission 160574) | Forest soil microbial communities from Barre Woods Harvard Forest LTER site, Petersham, Massachusetts, United States - Inc-BW-H-2-M | ecosystem: Environmental > Terrestrial > Soil >...
CCGTGTCGTTGAGGTAAATTTCGGTCCACCAATATGTTCTTAGACATGCAAGGCGGCAACCGCTGCAGCTCGATGGACAGATGGTTACTGTCCTTCTTCCGCCCCTCAGCCCAGTGGGCCGATTAAACCGTGCAGAAGTGAAAACCCCGTTCACGTATCCAGCGGTGCCGGTGCCAGCGAAGGTTGATAACGACGAACCATTGAACAGCCGTACTACGTTATTGTCAGAGTCTGCGATGAACAGATACAGCGTCCCGGTCTGGATCGAGGCTGAGATCCCTGTCGGATGCTTGAGCGTGTGGAATGGATAAGTAGCGTAAGTCCTTATCGTGGGTAGGATTGGTGGACTCTGGGCGCGAACAACGTGGTAAACCACTAACGTCGTTCCCAGCAAGAACAAGAGTGTCAGAGAGAGAGTTCGACGCATAGGGACTCCTTTGCGCTTGTGTTATGGCCGGAATCAAGGGCTAACGATTACTTGTCGGCCTTGTAAACTGTGTAACGACTAAGATCGAAAAGCTTTTCATCAATTTGAGCATTAGGCTTGATGTCCGTGAGTCGCTTTACGTGGTGCTGCACCTTGTCAGCCCCTGACGGAACACTAACATCTGACCTCAACTCAAGGTCGTATTCATATGACCAACAGGCATGACCGGCGTTTAGCGATATTGGTTTTCGTGGCGCTTGGATATCTACTTGCACGACCTTACATGGAATGCCCTCGACTGAATCTTCCGAAAGGCCTAGCGGGGCTTGCTCATTGTTTGACGTTGGGAAACGATGTTCATTTAGGTTTTGAATCGCTGAGTGGGCTTGGAGATCCAAACGATAGGAGTTGCCCGTTTTCGGACTCCACAGGCTTCCTCGTGTTGAAGGTTTGCCGTTTACTTCTGTCCATGCGTAGAGTTCTGAGCCATCGGCTGTACGGTAAAACGTACCGGACCTTGAATAGCTCTCAATGGTCTTTCCATGCTCAATCACATCTGTGCGCTCGTTTATCTTCGCTGTTATCGGTATAGCTTGGCCTTGGGCTGCTATCCCGCCGAGAAGTAGCGAAATCGCGATAGTGGCTATGCTGACATGTGATCGAAGTACCATTGTAGTGACACCTCCCAAGAAGCTTAATCATCTGGCCATAGGGATAGGAGTGCTATGCACAATAGCAGCAGCCATCCACATAGATGGTCAAGTGACCATTCACGATGCAGGCCGTGTAATTTGCGTATAGGCAAGTGCAGTCTGGATCATGCCAGCCACACTCTACGAATTTGCAGTTCGCATAAGAGGCCATGGGTAGTGACACCACGCCCGCCAATGCAAGACAGAGAGCAAGGATACTCTTTAATCTCATGGCTTTTGTCCTCTTTCAGAATTGAACACCAGGAATTTGAGACATCGATGATAATTGGCGTCTTGTAACGGCAAGTACAGGTTGCCTGGTCGCAACAAGCCACCGCCATCTACACACCCAGAACAGAAAATCGGAACCACAATAGATTTGTGCGCGCAAAGGTCGGAGTGTCGTTGTGATGAGCCTTACAGGACGCCCGTGGACAGAGCTACAGTTATCTGCGGGAAAACGTGAACTGTAACCGATTAAGGACCGAACAAGAAGAACCGCAGAGCGAGCCATTATGCTCACCCCCGTTTCTCCCCTCAAGGTTGCCGGGAATTTACCTCCAGACACCCGGCTTGTCAAGAACGAGTTTTGCACAGCCCACCGCCACTCCCGCGATAGTCTTCGCCGTTTCCTCAACCCGTAATGGGATCGGTCGCAACACTGCATCGTTCCGCAAACAGCCATCGATCACATCTGAGATTCCACCACTTCGTCCACGTAATCGTGGAACGTGATTGTCGCCACTGTCTCGTCGCTGAACTCGATGAGAAGCCGCTTCAGGGTGGGCTCGTTGGTTGGGTTGACTTGCAAGTTCTCCCGACATAAGCTTCTGCGCCAATGATCGGCCAGACGATCTCGCATTACCGCATTGTTGAGAAGCTCGGCGGCGGCGGAATGGGCGTCGTTTACAAGGCTGAGGACACTGAGCTTGGTCGTTTTGTCGCTTTGAAATTCTTGCCGGATCATCTGGCCCAAAACCCGCAAGCACTCGAACGTTTCCGTCGTGAAGCCCGAGCTGGCCTCCTCGCTGAACCATCCGAACATTTGCACGATCTACGAGGTCGGGAAAGTTCGCTGCATCATTCCTAATCACGATGGATTTTTCGATCTCTTGCAGATGAAATAGCTGACGATAAATCCCCATAGCGCTCAGTGGCCGCTTGGGGACTCATCCGCGCCTACGACGTTCACGATAAGTTAATGATGTTTTTTTGCTTACACGAGAATGGGAGTTCGCGAACCGACGGCGACCGCTTCGCGTTCTATGTTTCTACTAGAACTGTTAGCAGATTCTCCTCTGTCAATACTGACAGGTCCCTGCTTCTATATGAAAACTAAGCTCTACGCGCCCGTATGGGGCGTCCTCCTTGTCGGTTGGTGATAAATCGCCATAGCGCTCACTGTGGGAAGAAACGGCAGTGAGGCCGCTTCTCCGGAACTGTTTTTGCACCACGGAGATGGAGTATTTGCCAACCTGGAAAATCACTTGCAAATCAGTTAGCTGGTGTTTCATAGACTTACAGATACAAACAATGCTGTCCGTGCGCGGCTAAATCCTTCGTTTGAGACCTTGAGGCGGATTCGAATCCCTCCCTCTCCGCCAGATTTTCAAGATAAACCGGTTAGCGGTCGTGTCAGTCCTTGTCCCCAAATCGTGCCGCTCTATTTGGAGAACAAAGCGGAGAACAATTCGCCGGTTTCTGAAGGAGAATTCTGTTTTCCTTGGTGAGAATCGAGTTTGGAGATCGAAAATCGGGAAACCCGTACGAGGGACTCACTCGCCGCCGCATGAAGATGCTGGAGCCCGCCGACGCACAGACGGCCATGAAGTTCCAAGATCCGGACTTGGAGCATATACGGAATGCCGTCGGATTGCAGCGATAAGCGAAGCGCAGATTAGCAGTGCTCCTTTTTGGCGTTCCTCGACAACTCAATCCAGTCGTCGACATTGAGAGCACATTCCAGTATATTCGTCTTTTATTCGCCCAACAAAAGCTCAACCTTATTACTAAGGTAGCGGGTGACGGCAATCTCCAGATTACAATGCATTGCTTCACGGCTCAGGATCTGACCCAGCGGTGATCGTTGTACAACCGCCAACACTCTGGGACTCATGCCAATCAGCCACAGTTGAATGCGATGCTGACTTTGATTCTTTACAATTTCTGCGAACATTTTCAAAGCGGTGTACTCCATGTCGAGAACTCCACTCGCGTCCACCGCGACGACTTTCGGTCGCGTTTCTCTGATCAGCGGCTCAATCTTGTGTGCAATCTGTGCCGCATTAGCAAAAAAAATTGGACCCTCCGGCCTCAGCAGCAAAAGGCCGGGGAAACTCTCGTCATCGGGGTGTTCCGGCGATTGGGGGCGGAATACGTTGGTTCCGGGCTTGCGCCGCAGAACATAGACTGGAGGATCGGCTACCTGGTGTGCCAATGTGACGAGAGAAACTATGATGGCGACAACGATTCCCTTCAGGGTGCCGACGAACACGACGCCTGCGAACGCCACGATCGCCCATGAAAATTCGGTTCTGCGAATTCTTAGAATGTCATGAAACTCGATCGGCTTGATGAGTCCAACGGAATAGACAATCACCATGGCTGCCAAGACACATTGCGGCATTTTCGCAAGCAGTGAAGCAAGCAACAGGGTAGTCACGAGGGCCATCGCGGCGGTCACCGTCTCCGCTAATTGGGTGCGAGCTCCCGCGTGGACGTTAACTGCCGTTTGCGTTGTGCCGCCGCCCGCCGGCATTGCACCCACGAGCGCGCCTCCAATATTGGCGAGTCCTGTCGCAAGCAGCTCTCTGTTTGCCCGCGGAGCAGACTCGTCATTTCGCGCGAAAGCTCTGCCTGCCGCAAGCGTCTCCGTGAAACTCATCAAAGCAATTCCCAGCGCTCCAGGCCATAGGATGGTTATCAAGGAGAGGTCTGGCCTCACCAGTGAAGGCAGTCCCTGCGGTATATGGCCCACCAGTTCGACGCCCCGCCCCTGCAGATTCAGCAAGTATGCGCTCGCGATTGCAGCAGTTGCAGCCATCAGCGGCGCTGGCACCTTCGGCATGAAATGCTCCATGCTCAGCAGAAACACGATTGTCATAACGCCGATGGCCAGCGTAGCTAACGACGTTCTTGGGATGTTGTGAACCGTTGAGAGAACATTATGAACAAATGTCCCTCTCGAGAAATGAATGCCAAGAATTTTAGGGATCTGGTCCACTACAATGACCAGCCCGATGCCAGCCCTGAAGCCAACAAGTACCGGCTCGGAGATAAAGTTCGCCACGAATCCCAGGCGCAGGAGGCAGGCCAACACCAGAGCGGCGCCAACGAGAAGCGCTAATGTCGCTGAGGCTCTCAGCAAGGCTGCGGGGTCGCCGGTGGGCACCACCTGGCCTAACTGAGCAGCGGTCAGGATCGCCAATGTGGTGGTGGTGCTGACGCTGAGTCTTCGCGAGGTGCCGAGCACCGCATATATCACCATCGGCACTAAGGCGGTATAGAGGCCTACCTGCACCGGCAACCCGGCGATCATCGCATACGCCATTGCCTTGGGAATGATTACGGCGCCGGTGGTCAGACCGGCGACGACATCCGCTTGCAGCCCATCTGGACCGTCCGAGACAACCCACTCCGGTAAGCGACGGAACCACCGATGCTCTGACATGCTAGCTACCAGAGCTGCGGGACCGTTCGATGCATCTGCTTCGGCTCTACATACCCTTTGCGCTTTTGCCTTGGCGGAAGCTTGGGAGGCGTATAAGGAATCTCCTCATACGGAATGCTGCTGAGTAGGTGCGCGATACAATTCAGGCGCGCACGTTTTTTGTCGTCTGATGGAATAATGTACCAGGGCGACGCTGCGGTATCAGTGGCTGCAAGCATTGCATCGCGGGCGCGTGAGTAGTCGTACCAACGGCGGTGCGATTCCAAGTCCATAGGGCTAAGCTTCCAACGCTTGGTGGGATCTTCAATACGGGCGAGGAAGCGCTTATGCTGTTCTTTTTTCGATACTTCGAGCCAGTACTTCAGCAGGATGATGCCCTGACTGACCAGAAATCCCTCGAACGTTGGACAGTCCCTGAGAAATTGCCTGTGCTCTTCCTTCGTACAAAAGCCCATCGCGTACTCAACCCCGGCGCGGTTATACCAGCTCCGGTCGAAGATGACGACCTCACCTCCGGCGGGGAGCTGTTCAATGTAGCGCTGAGCATGCAGCTGTGTTTTCTGCCTTTCGGTCGGCGCCGGGAGGGCGGCCACTCGAAAGATCCGCGGGCTAACACGCTCCATGATGCGCTTGATGACTCCGCCTTTGCCGGCAGCGTCCCTTCCTTCGAAAAGAATGACAATTCGGGCGTTCTTCGCCTTGACCCACTCCTGAAGCTTCACCAGCTCAACTTGTAGCTTGAAAATTTCGGCCTCGTACTCTTTCTTGCCGATCTTCGATTGGCCGTTGAAGCCGGAGCGTTGACCGTCGCTGCCCAGCATTGATTTTGATTTCTTACCGTTCTTGGATTTTTTGCTCATCGTTCTTTCCGGTTTCTCGACGTCGGCGTGCCTGTCCTATTTGCTTCGTCCCGGAGGGAAGTCCTTCAGCAGTTTTTGCGCTCCCTTATTAAGTCTTTCCTGGTTTTTCTCCGGCTTCTTGCTGGGTTCAATCGCATGTTGCGCACCACCTATCCAAACCAGCTTCCTTGCAGCAGGGTCATACATACCAATGACGAAGGTCCCGACGTAATTGGTTGAGGTGCTCGCCGAAAACGAACCGAAGCTGTTGCCCCCCCACGGGCCGCCCCAGCCTCCCCAACCGCCCCAGCTGTCCCCGAACCCGTTGATCTGCTTCTCGCGATCGATCATGAGCTGATAACCAAGGAGCAAATCGGGTTTTCCGCCGTCCGCGACCTTGGTGAGTCCTTTAGCCGCCATTTGTGAATCGATGGCCTGCTTGACCTGGGCGTCCAGGATCTGGTCGGGATGGCCACCTATGGCGGGTACGCCTTGCACCTCGTCCACCCATGCGTAGCTGCGGTATGTTGAAAAATCAGTTCCCGGCATATAGTTGGTTCTTACATCCTGTGCGTGCATCACAGAGCACGCAACGAGCGCCAGGATCAGTCCTGCACCAAATCTTGCCGTCCAGTTGCGAGATTTCTGCCACATCTAATTCTTTCTCCTCTCATTTCCTTTCAGTCTTCATCGCCAGCTCCACCGGAGCGGACTACCAACCAAACTTCGTATTAACTTCGAACTCTCAATGACGAGCAGGAGAACTGCTCGGCGTCACTCCGTCTCCGGAATTGGACATGCCTTTATGCGCCAGATATCTGCCGCGTATTCGGCAATCGTACGGTCGCTTGAAAACTTTCCCGAGCCCGCCACATTCAAGATCGCCTTGCGCGCCCATTCGTCGGGATTGGCATAAAGTGCGCTGAGCCGCTCGTCTGCCTCAAGGTATGACTTCAGGTCCGCCAGGTGCATGTAATGGTCACCGTGCGTCAACAACATTTCGCGCAAAGGCTCGAAAACGCCCGGCTCATATGGGCTGAAATAATCCGAGAAGATCAAGTCCAGTGCCTGACGGGTCTCGGGCTCGTGTTCGTAATGCCAGTGCGGGTTGTACCATCCTCGACTACCGATCACCTGGTCCGCGGTCAGACCGAAAAGAAAGAAGTTTTCTTCCCCTGCCTCCGCAGCCATCTCAATCGTCGCGCCGTCGCGCGTGCCGATCGTCAATGCGCCATTCATCATGAACTTCATGTTGCTTGTGCCGCTGGCTTCATACCCTGCCGTCGAAATCTGATTGGAGACCTCACTGGCGGGGATGAGGTGCTCCGCCAGCGACACACAGTAGTCGGGCAGAAATACTACTTTTATCCGCCCACGTACCGCCGGGTCGTTGTCAATCATCGCAGCCAGATTATTTATGAATTTAATGATTACTTTGGCGAGCCGATATGCAGGCGCGGCTTTGCCGGCAAAAAGGAACGTCCGCGGATGCACGTTTAGCCCGGGGTCCTGCCGTAGCCGGTTGTAGAGCACAACGATACGCAGTGCGTTGAGGAACTGGCGTTTGTACTCGTGAATGCGTTTGATCTGGCAATCGAAGATCGAATCTGGATCGAGGGTTTGCCCTGTAGACCAATAGAGCCAATCGCAAAATTGGCGCTTGGCACTTAGTTTGGCGTTGCGGAAGTCCTCACGGAAGCCACTATCCTCGGTGAATGCTTTGAGCTTGCTTACTTCTCTCAAATCACGGATCCAGCCATCTCCTATAGCGTCCGTGATGAGCCTGGAAAGTCCCGGATTGCACAGTTGCAACCAGCGCCGGGGTGTGACTCCGTTCGTCTTGTTGTTAAAACGTTCGGGAAAGATTTCTGCCAGGTCCTTGAGTGTGGTTTCACGCAACAGGTTGGAGTGGATCGCTGCGACTCCGTTGGTGCTGTGGGACCCTACAACGGCCAAATTGGCCATCCGCACTTTCTTCGAGGTGCCATCTTCCACGAGGCTCACGCGCTGAATGCGTTCCTTGTCGCCCGGAAACCGTCCGCGGACATCGCCCAGAAAACGGCGATTGATTTCGTAGATGATCTCAAGCTGCCTGGGCAACATTTCTTCAAGCCACTCCACTGGCCATTTTTCGAGAGCTTCGGGCAGCAAGGTGTGATTTGTGTATGCAAGTGTGTTCTGGGTGATGTGCCAGGCCTCCTCCCAATCGAGGTGCACCTGGTCGACGAGGATTCGCATCAGTTCCGGCACGGCCAGTGCCGGATGTGTATCGTTCATCTGAATCGCGACTTTGTCCGGAAACAGACGCCAATCCAGGTTGCTACGCTGGAATCGCCGAACTGCATCGGCCAACGAGCACGCTACGAGAAAGTACTCCTGCATGAGCCGCAGGCCCTGGCCCATTACCCGTGAATCGTCGGGATAAAGCACGCGTGTCAGGGTTTCAGCGGCCAGGCTCTGGGTAAATGCCTCAACAAAGTCGCCTTGCGAGAACTCTTCAAAGTTGAAGGAATCGTGCGCTGCTGCGGCCCAAAGGCGAAGTGTGTTGATGGTGGATCCGCCGTACCCGACCACAGGGCGATCGAAGGGGATGCCGATCAGAGTCATGGGCCGACCCCGTACCGGGCGCAGACTGCCTCCACTGAGCTCGACCGAGCAACCGAAGCTCACTTCCACCTTCTCGTTCGGGCGAGCGATCTCCCAGGGGTCGGGAGAACGGAGCCAGTTGTCCGGCATCTCCTGTTGCGACCCATTCTGGATCGCTTGTTTGAAGATGCCGTATTCATATCGCAGTCCGTATCCCATAGCCGGGAGCTGCAACGTGGCGGCGGATTCAACAAAGCATGCGGCCAAACGTCCAAGACCACCGTTTCCTAGGCCGGCGTCGGGCTCCTGCTCCAAGATCTCGATCAGATTCAGTTTCTTGTCCTGGATGAACTGGTCTGTGAGCGGGGAGAGCAGAAGATTCACAACGTTGTTTGCGAGCGAGCGACCGATGAGAAATTCCATCGAAAGGTAGTAGAGTCGTTTGGGGTTCTTCTCTTCATACGTCTTCTCTGTCAACAGCCAGCGCTGAGACAGAACGTCGCGCACGGACCGGGCAAGCGCCTCGAACCGGTCGCGCGCGGTCGCAGCCGCGACATCGACGCCACTGTCGAAGAGGAGGTGCCGTTCATACAGCGCTTCATCCCTTCCAGAGAAGTGCACGGGACCACATCCGTACTTGGCAACAAGCTTCTCGGTAACCGGTATTACGCGCTGCTTTACAGCGTTAGAAATCATGATCAACTCCTGTCCAATGTGCGGAAAATGGGTGTCGGCGGCACAGGGTCATCGGGATAATGTAAGTGACCCGCAAAGGTTGTAATTCGCACGGGTTCCAATCCCCAAGCGCCGCAGTTCATAGGCATTGTTGCTAATCGCTCTCTTCATTTCTTTTCGTAAGGCCACTTCCAGCCGCTGATCTCAGAGCTATCGATCCCGTGCTCGTAGGCATAGCGACGGCATGCAATCTGGCAATCGCGGAATTCCTCTTTGGCGTGCGCGCCAATTCGTTGCAGTTTCGGGATCCGGTCGATAGCATCGATGGCGAGACTGAATCGGTCTGTCTGGTTGCTGATCGCCAACTCCATCGGGGTGTTGATGTTCCCCTTCTCCTTGTAACCGCGTACGTGCAGGTTCCGATGGTTCGTGCGGCGGTAGGCGAGACGGTGAATCAACCAGGGATAGCCATGGAAATTGAAGATGATCGGCTTGTCGGTCGTAAACAGAGAATCGAAGTCCGCGTCCGTTAAGCCATGCGGATGTTCCGTGCTCGGTTGCAGCTTGAACAGGTCGACGACATTGATGAATCTGATTGTGAGGTCCGGGAAGCGCTCCCGTAGCAATGCGGTTGCAGCCAGAGCTTCCTGGGTAGGGATGTCCCCGGCTGCAGCAAAGACGACGTCGGGTTCGGCACCTTCATCGTTGCTGGCCCAATTCCAGATCCCAATGCCTTTTGTGCAGTGGGTAATCGCGGCATCAATGTCAAGGTACTGCAGATGCTTCTGTTTGTCCGAGACAATGACGTTGATATAGTTTTCGGAACGCAGGCAGTGATCGGCTACAGACAGCAGACAATTGGCATCCGGCGGAAGGTAGATGCGCGTAACAGCGGCGCTTTTATTCAGTACTACATCCAGGAAGCCAGGATCCTGGTGCGTAAAGCCATTGTGATCCTGACGCCACACAGTTGAGGTAATAAGAAGGTTCAACGATGCGATCTTGCGGCGCCAAGATAATTGGTTGCAGATGGACAACCACTTGGCGTGCTGATTGAACATCGAGTCGATCACGTGCACGAAAGCTTCATAAGACGATAGAAAGCCGTTGCGCCCGGTAAGCAAGTAGCCCTCGAGCATGCCTTCCATCGTGTGCTCGCTTAACATCTCGACAACGCGCCCGTCCGAAGACAGTTCTGTTCCATCACGGTCCTCAGGGAAACTTTCAGCGATCCAGAATTTCTTGGAGACCTCATAAATTGCATCCAGCTTGTTGGACGTGTTTTCGTCTGGCGCGAACACTCGAAAGCTGTCCATATTCCACTTCATGACATCGCGCAGAAAACGTCCCAGTGGCGGGACGTTCTCTGCTTCGGTGTTTCCGGGGCGGTCGAGCGTGACTGCATAATCGCGAAATTCGGGCAACCGCAGTTTTTTTCTGAGCTCTGCATTCGCGTGCGGACTGGCGCTCATGCGGCGCTGCCCTTTCGGCGCAAATGCGGCGATCTCCAGTCGTACCCTCCCGCATTCATCGAAGAACTGTTCCGGCTTGAACGAACGCAGCCAGGTTTCGAGTAGACGCAGGTGTTCTGGGTTAGTCTTCACGTCCGCCAGGGGAACTTGATGCGAACGCCAGAAGGCTTCAATGTGATGGCCATCTACCAGGGTCGGTGCGCTCCATCCCTTTGGCGAGCGTAATACCACCATCGGCCACCGCGGCCGCGTGGCAAGACCGCTCTTACGGCACTCGTGCTGATGGCCTTTAATTTCCGCGATGCACTGCTCAAGGGTCGCGGCCATTGCCTGATGCATGCTCTCGTGATCGGATCCTTCCACGAAGTAGGGATTCCAGCCATACCCGCGTAACAAATCTTCCAGTTCTTCGTGAGTGATCCGTGCGAGCAAGGCGGGATTGTTGATCTTGTATCCGTTCAGGTGAAGTATGGGCAGAACGGCGCCATCGCGAATTGGATTCAAAAACTTACTGATGTGCCATGAAGTCGCGAGCGGGCCAGTTTCGGCTTCGCCGTCGCCCACGACAGCCGCCACGATAAGCTCGGGGTTGTCGAAAGCTGCTCCACAGGCATGCGAGAGAACATAGCCAAGTTCGCCGCCTTCGTGAATGGATCCGGGAGTCTCTGGGGTGCAGTGACTTCCTATGCCGCCTGGAAACGAAAACTGTTTGAAGAATTCTCGAAGGCCTTTCTCGTCCTCGCTCTTTTCGGGATAGATTTCACTGTACGTGCCTTCCAGATAGATAGGCGCTAAAACTCCCGGCGCCCCATGTCCTGGGCCTGCGAGAAAAATCATCTCGAGGTCGTCTCGCTTTATAAGACGACTCAGATGGGTATAGATGAAGGCTAGCCCAGGGCTTGAGCCCCAATGGCCGAGCAATCGGCTCTTGATATGTTCTGGTTTCAGGGGCTCCCTTAAGAGAGGGTTCGCCTGAAGGTAGATCATTCCTAGGGCAAGGTATTTGCAGGCGCGCCAATAAGTATCGACCCTGCTCAATTCATCTGGCTTGAGCGGCGCACCTGCCACTGTTGACCTTGCTTTCCCTTCAGCCCTCAGTGATTCGATTAATTCTTCACTCTGTGTGAGAAGTGTCATATTTCAGTGTCCTTACCTCGTCATCAGGCATTAGCGTCACCGCGATTTCGGTGGCTGGTTGCGACAGAGACCAGTCTTTTCGCACGGCTGAACGTTCACCGTAAAATCTGCTCGCTGCTCTCAGTGAATGGTTGCAAAGCTCCAGTTTTGCGCTCCGTCTCTGCGTTGCAGTTCGCGTTGAATTTGTTCGATTTCCGCTGCATCACTTGCAGTGATGGCGACTTCACCAGCCAGAATCATGTACAGCATGTCAATGAGTGTGTCAGTCGGGATGTTTATGAGTTCTCCCAGCATGGCCAACTCCCTGGAGCGAACTTGAAGATCGCAATTTGTATTCGCAATCCGGCTGCCAGAGGTGAGCACTTGCAACTGGATGAAAATGTTTAGCTGCAAACTAAATCGGAAGGTTCAAGGTGGCCATTGCTTGACCCTGCCAAGGGCACTGACCGAATTCGGGCAGCAAGCCCATACTGTCGTGGCTGCAGGCCTGTACTCGGTATGGCCATAAACCAATCTGCGGTAGCTTTACTACGGCTTTTCGGCAGGTGTTTGCTGAACCTGAATGGTGGGGATCTTATCCGACCTCATCGTCTCAACCGAGACTATTGCAAAGGTCCCGTTCACGTCGCGCGCTCGAATGGTTACTGTGGACTGCTCCCCGGAAGGCCCGGGAACCATCCTGCCGTCGACCAATACGGACACGCGCAGACCCGCGCCGGGATCGCCCGGATTGGTCTGTTCGACTTTTAGTTCGGTTGCTCGCTCACCAGTGGAACTCGAGCTGTCGGTACTGGTCTTGCGCTCCATGAGGTGCAGGCTGCCGTCCTGCGAGTTCCCCGGGACATCGATGGAATAGGTTTCCACCACGCTGCGTTTTTCTCCGGAAGTGCTCTCGGAGTCCTGGCTCACGACATGCGAGACCTCGCCTAGCTTGCCTTCTGCATCGGACCGAAATACTCTCTCCTCGATCCTGCGATCTTTGGCTTCCTGCGTCGTAGTATTTTGCCGTATCTCGCTCAGTTGCCACTTTCCGTTGACATCCAGAAGCCATGTGGTTGTTTCAGTTTCCACCGTATCGTTCGCGGCTCGCTTGCGGACCGCGTGCGTCTTGGAAGCTGGAGCTAAACCGCCGTTGGCGCTTGGGAGCATCACCGTAGCATTCGTCTCCTCCACCTCAGTACTTACTCTCTTCGTCTCCATAATTTTGCGCTGAACGGGCTGAAGCTTGCCATTAACATCGGGATTGGAAGTAATGCGTATTACATTCGAGTCGCCACCCGGCAGCGTGTGCGTTTCTTCTTCTACCACCTGCACGAGTGTTTTGCTCCCATTCACATCTCGACCGAACGTACGGGTTGTGGTTCGCATCGTCGTAGTGTCGACCTGTAGCGTTTCTTTTTCGATGTCCTGGTAGGGCTCAAAATGTCCGTTGGAGCCGCGGATCTCGACCGACCGCTCCTCCAGCGTTCGATTGCCGGTCTGGCTGTGGCTTTCAATGATCCGTTCGGAATTTACATTGTTGCCCTTCAAGTTAGTTGTGGATGTCCACGACCTGGTCGGCTCCTCCGCGGTTTGGGAATCCGATGTTTGCGCAAATACGCCCGGACAAAAACCATATGCGCCGATCACGACGAGTACACAGCCGAAAGCAACAACCCATGAAGCGCTCCAGCGGTCTGCGGATGGAAGAGCACCCGATGCAGATCGTACAGAAGTATCCAAGGCCGCCATGCCTATCGATCACCCACCCAACGCATTTGGGTTCGGGGTTTTCCTTTTGTGTCATCGACCAGGACCCAGTTCATATGTAGAGGATTAAATTCGACCTCATACTTCTCGTGAACTGAAGGGCAGATGTCACCACAAGCGTGTTGCGCGAGTGAGGCGCTGGTCGGCGCTGCCAGCACAGTTAGCATTGGAGAGCACATGGTCATTCCTCCTATCTCGGAACTGCCGATTGAGAGACTTGTCTTCTCTTTTTCACCAATCATCGAACCACGGTCGGAGAAGCCGCGTTCATGTTTGGCCTATCTCACATCCACGGAAGTGGAAGTGAAGGACGCTTCAACGGCTGCCGTGCCAGTCGACAGTTCGCTGTCGATCATCGATGCAATCTGTTCCCAGACCAGGGGATCGTTCTCGATTTCGTGATGTGGTTTATTCAGGTGGCGCGCAATCCAGGGATAGTTGTCACAATTGATTCGACGATCCTGATATGTCATTTGGAAGTTGCCGATGATGTTCGTGCGGCTGCGATCAGCTGCACGAATACTCGACCGCCCGTGGATAAGGCCTTTTGTCTGGTAGAAGTTGATGGCATTCCGAACGTTCGGCGGAATTACCGCATCGTCGTGGCCAGGTTTATGGACGCTGTCCACCTGGATCGTCAGCAAGACTGGAATGCCCAGCCGCCCTAATTGCCGTGCCAATGTGACAGCCTGCGAACCACCCCAACTGTGCCCATAAATAATGATGCTTGCTTGTTCCTTTTCTCCAGCTGTGAGGACGCCATCGCGATTCGTGTCCAACAGCTGCAGTACTCGCCGCTCAGCCTTCTTTCCGTCGTGATTCGAGAACACTTCCGCATGCACCACTGATGGGTATCTCTCGCGCAGCAATCCGGCGAACTCCACTTCAGGATGCCTTATGTCATCGTGCCTAACGAACCCTCCAACAAAACCGATCACGATAACGTTGCTCAGAGCGATATCTTGCGCTCCGAGGCGTTCTTTAAGGCAGACAAGGCGGAGTGCACCTTGTACGCTTTGGTCAGTATTAGATGCTTGGCACACCCTCCGGTGTGTAGCGTTGCCGAACCGGATGATGGCCTCTTCGCTCAACGCATTCGCCTGCCCTCGGGCCGACCCCGGAAGTGCTAGACCCATGGCAGCCAAGATCAGAGGTAACGCTACGAGTTTCCTGTATTCACGCACATGATCTCGCTGGCCGGTGCTTGTTCATACGTGAGAACAGTTCCACGAAACACCGGTCCCCCGTGGAAATGCAAGGCGAGCGCCAAAGAAGAATCGTCGTAAATCACTTCACATGATGGAGATGAGGGAGCCTATTTCCCTTGCAGCATGCCCATATTCGGGCATTGACCTGAACCGGGCACCGCATGTCTCGGAAAGATGGGTCGCCGCGTAAGAGCGTGAGGCACTTAGCAGAAACGGAGGGTGGCAGGCGACCTGCAGCGTCTTAGGCGTTAATCAAGCTGCCGTCGGTTATGTTCAAGATCACACAAAACACGCTCCGCGGCTTCACTCTAGCCGAAATTTTGCTGATGGCTGCGATGAATCAACTCGAAGCCAAACGCAAGGCTTTCGGAAATGAGGGAAGCCAGCTTCATCAGTGCCGTTACCGTGCGGAAGCGGCTTAGCTTGCCGAGTCACTCTCGCTTGACAGATTCCGCGAGCGGACCCGGCACGAAGGCATGAGTCATGAGCTTAGGCGTTCGCGATGGTTACTGACGATGACGGCTGTGTTCGAGCGAGGGCTCTACCTCTAGAAATCGTGTGGCGAAATCCACTGTGTCTGGTAATGGCAAAGCTGAGACTTAGAGAAGCAAGCAATCTCTATTACGGATGGCAGAGCAAGCCAGAAGAATTCGCGCACGTCGAGCGAATTAGAAAGCTAATCATTGCTGGGCAGCGTGAATACTGCGGCTCTCAACCGCAAGCCTGGCACACTCATCATCTTCCAACATCGTGAGCACATGTCCAAATTCTCCCAAGCCGGTTACAAGCTCATCGCCCCAATCGTCATCGAGAAACACCGCTATTGATGGTTGCAAGCCTTGCGCCATAGCGGTGAAGTTCTGAATGTCAAGCATATCTTGCGCACAATCCATCACGAGGGCATCAAAGATTTGTCTGCGCATCATTGCGAGTGCGTCGGAGGCGCTGCTCGCGGTCGCCACATCGTGTCCTCGCTGCCTGATGATGTCGACGTACTTGCCATAGACAGATTCGGGATTGAAGTAGAGAATCTTCGTAAGAACGCCTCGTTCAGATTTTCCAGCAGAATCGTTTTCAGCCTTAGAACCGTCGGAGGGGCGTGCGATGCGTGTGGCCTCTTGGCGCGATGGGGGAGAGCCAGGCCAACGCGCATCGCAAATGTCGCCCCATGTCACCGCTTCCGGCGGGCCGGCATAAACTCGTTTCAGTGGCGGTCGATCGCTGATTGCCGATTAACCCTTACCCGTCACTTCCGAGTCAGCTTTGAACCAATCGTCCAGATCGCAACCATGCTGTGCCGCGCAGACTTAATCTAAGAAATCGACCTTGAACTCCCATCAAACGAAGCTCCATCTGCGCTAGGTCTCGAGTCAATGCTTACCTCTGCTTGTGAATTTGCCCAAGATGAACTCCTGAGCCAGACTGCCGACGACATGCAGACCCAGATCTATCCCAAAAGTCTGGAATACATGCCCGGCAGTACGATCTGAACTAGGGTAGTAGGCGGTAGAAATGGAATATGCAATTAAGCTGCCGCCCAACTGAGAATAATTCGGCTGCCATGCCCCGTTATCTCCCTTGCAGACAAATGGAGCCCACATGGCATGAAGAGCCCGAGACTTCTTCGTGCCGGTACCCTGATAGAAATAGCGAGGATCCTGATGCAGAAGCGATGGCAGAATAGCGTTGCTGATCAAGCCTCCGGTAACGCCGTCGGCGAAGCCCGCTCCCAACCGCTTGCTATATCCTTTCGCACCTTGCTGCCATTCACTGGGATTGTCACGAGCCTGTTGGACGCCAGCCCACGCGACCGTGCGTCCGAAGAAAAATGCATTGGTGAGGCTTTTGTATGCCAGGTGGAACTTCATTCCCGTGGTGAGAGGCTCGGGATGGGGTTCGTAGGTCACAAAAAGATTCGGTATAAAGCCGAGAACGCGTTGCTGCTCTTCAGCTTTGAGCTGTTGGGTAGCAACCTCTTTGGAGGAGTAACTCACGGTGACTGCCCGCTGCACAGCCAGGATGCGGAGTCTAATCTCGGGTAGCGTCTTGTTCTCACCCGGTTCGATCGTAATGGGCGAGTTCGACTCTGCAAATCCTTCAGCGGTGACGATGATCTGATAAGCGACTCCGGCCCGGGCCTGGTCGAATGCAAAGGCTCCGTCGTCTTTTGTGATAGCCGTGAGACGGTCGCCAGCCGGCCCTTGAAGAATCACGTGGGCGCCGGGAATTGGATCATCGCTGCTGTCTACGACTGTACCGAGGATGCTGCCTGTTTTCGTGTCTGCCGTAGTGAAAGACTGCGCAGAAATGGGTACTACAAGGATCATTCCACTGAGGACGAACAGCAGCAATAGTTGTGCCCGCTTCAGGAGCGATGCCAAACGTCGGTTGGGTGAGGTGTGTGTATTTTGCAGCATTGTGGATACTCCTAAGCTCCCGTCAGCGTGAAATTAATCGTGATTCGGGAGTCAACTTCAACTGGTTCCCCGTCTATCAGGTACGGTTTGTAACGCCATTGCTTCACCGCATCGATAGCGGCCTGCGCGAGTATTGGTAAACCATTTTCGACCCGTACATCTTTGACGCTGCCATCGGTGCCGATCACGGCCAGCAGCACTACTGTTCCTTCAATGCGCGCCCGGCCAGCCTCGGGCGGATACTGAGGCGCAACGTCGCGAATCAGGTTTGCCTCGACTACCCTGGAGGCGACACGGATTCTCTTGACCGGCGTGGGATCGAACGATTTCACGGGGACAGGCGCGCTGCTCGTGCTACTCAGAACTTCGCTAAGTGCTCCACCAGGAATTCCGCCAGCCACGCCGCCAGGAACTCCCCCGACCACTCCAGCGGTTGTGCCGACCAGGGGTGGCGGCGCTTCTTGAGTTTTATGTACTGGTGCGGAAATCGCAGTGCTTGTCGGAGTAAGTATCGACGGAGACACCGGTGTAGGTGCTCGAAGCTTCGTGGTATTGCCAGCCGCGGCCGGCGGAGGCTGTAAGTACAACGTCGTCAGGGTTTGTCTCTTGGGGAGTGGATCCGTGTGAAACAGCGGAATGACGACTACTGCCAGCAAGACGAGACACTGCAAGGCTAGGGCGCCTCCTCCTGCCAAGGGATTTCGTCCTAACTTCGCGCCCGGTTCAATTTCGCGAAATAAGGAACTCTCTTCCACTCCTTGCTGATTGGAAGGGACCGGAAGCTGCTTTTCCCCTTGCGCCGGCAATTGTGCAATCCGCGGATCAATTCGCACCCCAAGCCGCTGAATGCTGGGGTATGCAATCCGATAAGCTAGTTCCGAAGGCTGGTCACAAGTTGCCATTTACATTGATTCCCTTCCAAGCAGCACGGCGCTCCCTTGTCGTTAACTTCTCGTGCCAATCAGGTCAGAACGTCAGGTCTTGCCTCATCAACGCATGTAACAAAAGCATCTTGTGGGCCAACTGGAAGTCGTTCTAGGAAAGGGACATGGACCGCTGAAATCGCATCCCGTTGTGCCCAGATAAGGGCACCTGCCAGCAAAAGGTCATGAGCCGATGCAGGGTTGGGCACAGCCGCAAATTCTGGGGTGTTGCCGAGAGATCAGGACTGATAGTCGCGACCAAATTCCCTGAACCGGCTCGATTCGCCTACCAGCTGTGCCATTGAATGACGTCGCTCTCGGTTTTGTTCAGCAGAGAGATGGATAGTCGGCGCATTCTCGCTCTTCGCCTGCTCCCTCTTCAGGAGATGGCCGAAGATCGTCATATGCGCCGACCAACGTCCGATACCACGGACGCACTGCGGGTGGTCTATGCAAATGGGAATGTCGTAGTGATGATCAGGGGCGCCGAACCCGAATGCCACAATGCAGCGCACGTCGATGTTCTTTCAGAACTCGTCCGCGACAGTAGCCGCTAATGGTTCGCTGTGGGGCGAAGCGACTGTTGCGCCGCCAGCCTGCGTGATCCGGTAATCGCGATATTCAATGCTTAGAACCGCCGTGCCGAAGACACGAACCTTGGTTTCGCTCTCGTTCGATTCCGGCAACCAGAAGTCACCGATCTTCTGATAGCTGCGTTTGAAGTCAGTTCTGACGGTCCACCAGGAAGGGTTGACAGCGGGCTCGCCCTCGACCCGAGTTATGGCGAAGTCTTTTGCATTCACCCAAATTTGGCCCGTGAACAGAAACTTGTTCTTGCTTCGCGGCTCGAGGTCGAGCACGTAGAACTCGTCCGTGTCAGTCTTCCCGTAATCAGACAATTGAAAAGTATAGTTCTCGGGCGTTATGGCGGAACGCTGCTGGTTCTCCGCCCGCATCGATTCTTGTTCCGCCTCCAGGAGTTTCTTGAACACACGGTCCCGCACCGTTCCAGAGCCGCTCTGTGAGACGATCGTGAACTCTTTTTTATTCGGCGCCCGGTAGTCGCTACGAACGACCATGTCGGCCTTCTTGTGTGACAGGCAGTGGCATTCGAGGTGATAGGTCCGAACACTGGAATAGCTTTCGAGTGCTTTGGCACGCACTTCGTTCATCTCTACGACATGTCCCATTACTTCATCAGCATTCAGAGGTGCAGATACCTTTGCCTGCTGTGCAAATGCTGGGACGCCGATCATCAACAAGGCGAAAGCACGCACAATCCAGCGCCGATCAGATTCCCTCGCGTGGTAAAGCGGAGTCATTGTAGGAGCCTCCTGGTAATTTCTGAAAAGACAAGCCTGCTCGTGTTGGTCGATGCGGTTTCGTGCGGATCGTTCTCGAACCGGGGTGGTGCGTCCCGCAACTGCGTTAGGGTGAACTCTTCCTTGCTGCTCTTTTGTCTCGCCACGGACGTATCGAAGAAATAGATCGTGCTTGCCAAAACCGGTCCGACGCGGATGTCACTATGGGGCATCTCAGAGTTTCCCAAAGCGTCAAAAAATCGCTGTGTCTCAAAGAAGCGACGCGAAGGCTCAAGCACGATCAGATCTCCGTCTCTCGGTGCATAATGCGTATCGTAAAGCGGCACAATCCGAAGGTCTGCACGCCCGCAGTCTTGCAGGTAATAGGCCATGCTCATCGGTCGTGCGGTTGCTACGGTCGCAGCAGCAGGGGCGAACGGACACACTTTTTGCACTACTTCGCGCGTGTCAAATTCGGACACTTCATCCATTGCAAAGTAGCGTGTGATGTTCTGTTTCTCTCCGCCAATCGCGTTCAGATAGAAGGAATAGAAGGGCGCCCAGGATTGCAATTCAAGTAGCGGCCATCCCAGCAAAATGACGGCGGCAGGACCCAGGAGAGCCTGGGACAGGGCTTTTCCTTTCGCGGCCTTCAGTGTTTGTTGCACTGCATATCCACCTGCCAAGAAGAGGAACGGCAGGAGTGGAAGCGAATATCGGATCCACTTGGCTCCGCTGAGAGACAGCCCGACTAATTGGACGACCCCGAGCGATAGAAAAAAGCACGACGCCAGTGTACTCCGATCTCGCAAAAGCAGTACCGAGCCAACAATGACGGCGATGAGGATAGGAATCGGTGTCTTTACCAGCACCAGCCAGAGATAGTAGAACCACGGCACTCCAGCAAGCAGCCGCGAGGGGAAGTTCATATACAGCGTGCCGTCGAAATTGTAGCCAGTGTGCTTGACCCCCTCGTGATGGAGCCAGTGCAGGATGGCATTAAAGTTTGCCGGAGAGAGAATGACCGGATTGACTACAACAAAAGCAAGAAACATCACGAGAAAAAATCGTCTGTAGCTGAATTGAGACGGCTTGCGGTTCAGCCCCATTCTTCCAGCAAGAAACCAGGCAAGTGCATTCAAGCCCAGAAGGTGAAGAATGTACTGCGAGGCCAAAGCCAGACCAAAGCCAATGGCACTCAGATCGTACCATCGCCGCGCACTCTCACCCGCATCTGCCTGTTGGGCGCGACAGTAAAAGTAACAGGCCAGCAATGTGAAAAAGGTGAGTGGCGTTTCCTCCTTCGTCAGTCGGTTTAGCGCGACCGGCAAAGGCGCAATCGCCCAGAAAAGACTCGCCGCAAAAGACCCGGCAACACCCATCATGCGACGGCAAAGGAAGAAAAGGATTGCCGTGGTGGCAGCACCGAACAGCACGTTCGGCAGACGAAGCCAGCCCTCGGGATTCAGCGAAGACCAGCCATGCGCGGCTGCTAACCGGCCCCAGCGTTCGCCCACTGTCAGGCTTGCCCAAGCAAGCATCTTCGGCAACATCGGATGCTCGCTATTGACCCCGGCAAAGTGCCCATGTCGATACTCTTGAACGGCCTCCCATTTCGCCGATTCGTCCTCCGACAGACTGTTGAAGTCAACCCGGTACACGCGAACTGCGAATGCCAGGACGGTCAGCAGGAATACGATCGCCAGTTCTCGATACCGTCCAAGGCAACGAAATTGGAGCCCACTCAGCACATTTCCTCCGGGGTAGGGCGCGAATGCGATTGGATGGGTTCGTTCTCGAGGGATTGCGCTCTCTTCGTGTTCCCCGTACCTCTTCGCGTGCTCACGAATTCACCTCCGATGTGGTCGCAGCTTTTCGATTGGCATGCTGATCGAGCACCGCAGAGACAGCGTAAGGCCTACGCTCAGATCGATTAAAGTACTGCCACACCTGCAACTCACCCAGGAGTCCGAGCGCGATTAGCTGGAGCCCTACCAATATCA
>Ga0210384_10002763_pt1 | contig 21087 bp, 21 predicted proteins | sample IncBWH2MmetaG_FD_160574 | JGI IMG/M metagenome (GOLD analysis project Ga0210384, IMG submission 160574) | Forest soil microbial communities from Barre Woods Harvard Forest LTER site, Petersham, Massachusetts, United States - Inc-BW-H-2-M | ecosystem: Environmental > Terrestrial > Soil >...
TGTTCGGCGACCCGCTGGTGGACCTGTTCGTCGCGCTCAAGCGCCACGAGAGCGCCGAGCGCCACGCCGCCGCCGACCCGCGCCACCACTGGGATCTCGTCCACCTGGTCGAGCTTGCCTGAGAGACACCATGTTCCGTTCCTCCCCCGAGTACGTCGATTCGTACTACGCCGCCTCGTCGCGCCACCTGCAATCGAACCGCCCGCCGCTGCAGGAGAACCTGGACGTCGACGTGTGCGTCGTGGGCGCCGGCTTCTTCGGCCTGTACAGCGCGCTGGAGCTGGCCAAGGCCGGCAAGCGCGTGGCCGTCGTCGAGGCGAGCCGCGTGGGCTGGGGCGCGTCGGGCCGCAACGGCGGCCAGATGATCATCGGCTTCCCGTGCGGCATGCAGCGCCTGAAGGGCGTGATGGGCCAGGAACGCGCCAGGCTCATGTTCGACGCGTCGCGCGAGGCCGTCGCCGACATCCGCGGCATCATGGCCGAGCACGCGATCGACTGCGACCTGGTGCAGGGCCATCTCGAGGTCGCCGTGCTGCAGCGCCGCGTGGCCGATCTCACCGGCTGGATCGAGGAATGCGTCAACGAGTGGGGCTACGACAAGCTGCAGCTCGTCGAGAAGAAGGACCTGCCCCGGTACCTGAACTCGGCGCGCTTCCAGGCCGGCATCATCGATCCCGAGGGCTGCCACATCCACCCGCTGAAGTACGTGCTGGGCCTGGCGCGCGCGGTGGAGAGCCGCGGCGTGCGCATCTTCGAGCGGAGCAAGGCGGATGGCTACGTCGAGAAATCCGGTCGCATCGAGGTCAACGTCGGCCCGCACGTCGTCCGCTGCGACCAGATCGTGCTGGCCACCAACGCCTACGTCGACAAGCTCGACGCCAGGCTGGCGTCGCGCACGCTGCCGGTGGGCACCTTCATCGGCGTCACCGCGCCGCTGGGCGAGGCGATGGCCCGCAGCCTTATCCCGCACAACCACGCGGTCTACGACAACCAGTTCATCCTCGAGTACTTCCGCATGACGGCCGACCACCGGCTGCTGTTCGGCGGCAAGTGCACCTACCTCGGCGGCACGCCCGTGAACCTGCCGCAGGCGATGAAGCGCAACATCTCGCGCGTGTTCCCGCAGCTCGCGAACGTGCAGATGGACTACGCCTGGGGCGGCCACATCGACATCACGATGCGCCGCATGCCCGACTGGGGCCAGCGCGACGGCCGCGTGTTCTGGGCGCAGGGCTTCTGCGGCCACGGCCTGGTGCCCACGCGCGTGGCGGCCCGGGTGGTCACCGACAAGATGCTGGGCAGGTCCGACGAGCTCGACTGGTTCGCGCCCATCGTCAACCCGCCGTTCCCGGGCGGCGAGGCCGTCGGCGGGCTGATGCAGGCCGTCGGGATGACGTACTACCGGGCGCGCGACTTCGTGTGAATCAGGCCGTTGGTGGCAGCTGCGAACCGCACCACGGGCAGTGCGCGATCGGCAGCGCCGGCGTGCCGACGACCGAGGTCTTCAGGGCGTAGCGCCTCATGTCGTCCTGGTAGACGATCGTGCGGCCCACCTGCGCCCGCATCGTGTCGCAGCAGTGCGCCACCACGGGCTCGTCGTCGGCGGGATGCCGGAAGAACACGGCCCGCTGCGCCTTGAACTGGCGCTTGCGGCCGCGATCCTTGCACAGCGTGGCTATGGCCCGCAGGAACGCGGCGTTCGCGTCGACCGCGGCCTGCATCGCCTCCTTCGACGCGAACTCCACCTTGAAGACGGGCTCGCCGTACGAGTAGCTCATCTCGAACGTCGGCAACGGCGACGTGGTGGCGTAGGCCTGCTCGAAGGCCGCCACGCAGGCGGCCCTGAGGCGAGCGTGGCGCCGGCGGTCGAAGACGACATAGGCGGCGATCAGGAGCAGCAGGGCGGAGAAAAGGGCGGTCAAGGCGGTGGAAGGCGGGCTGGCGGAGGCGCATGCAGCTTAACCGACGGCGCGAAACGCACGGCCCGGCCGCATGGCCCCGTGCGCCTTGCGTTTTCCGGGTTCGCCCTAAACTGACCGCGATCCCCTTCCCGGAATTCCGTCATGAAGATCGATTTCGTCTCCGACGTCTCCTGCCCCTGGTGCGCCATCGGCCTCACCGCGCTGGAGACCGCGCTCGAGCGCCTGGGCCCCGAAGTGCCCGTGACCCTGCACTTCCAGCCCTTCGAGCTCAACCCGCAGATGGCGCCCGAGGGCGAGGACACCAACGAGCACATCGCGCGCAAGTACGGCATGCCCGCGGAGCAGGTGCAGAAGAACCGCGAGGCGATCCGCGAACGCGGCGCGGCGGTGGGCTTCACGTTCAACATGGACAAGCGCGCCCGCATCTACAACACCTTCGACGCGCACCGCCTGCTGCACTGGGCGGAGGTGCTGGACGACGAACAGGGCAGCACCGGCGAGAACGCGCTGGCCCTCAAGCACGCGTTCCTGAAGGCCTATTTCACCGATGGCCAGGATCCCAGCTCGCACGACGTGCTGGTGCGCTACGCCACCGAGGCCGGCCTCGACGGCGAGCGGGCGCGCGAGGTGCTCACCAGCGGCCGCTACGCCGCCGAGGTGCGCGAGCGCGAGCAGTACTATCAGCAGCGCGGCATCCACTCGGTGCCGTCCATCATCGTCGACGACAAGCACCTGATCCAGGGCGGCCAGCCGCCCGAGGTGTTCGAGCAGGCGCTGCGGCAGCTGGCTGCCGGTTGATCGTTCCTTGCCTGGCCCCTGGCTTCAGCCCTCTGCCGATTCGTTCTTCGCCTGCCCCGTGGCGCAGCCCTTGCACGGACCGCAGCTGCCGCAGCCGCCCGCGTTGGCGGCGGCGTCCAGCGCCTTGATCTCGATGCGGCGCGCCGTCTCCTCCGACGCACCCGTGGCGCGCACCAGCGTGCCCGACTGCGCGGCCAGCTTGTGGCGCAGCGCGGCGGGCACCAGCTTCCAGAAGCTGTAGCCGGCGGCGGCCAGGACGATGAGGACGGCGATCAGTGACTGCATCTCAGGCTCCGAAGAAATACCGCACGCCGTAATAGGTGGCGCCGGCCGCGACGTACGCCAGCGCGAACAGGTAGCTGGCCATGATGATCGGCTGCTTCCATCCGCCCGTCTCGCGTTTGGTGACCGACAGCGTGGCCACGCACTGCGGCGCGAACACGTACCAGGCGAGCAGGGCGCACGCCGTGGGCAGCGACCAGGTGTGCTGGATCAACGGCGACAGCTGCTCGGCCACCGCATCGCCGGACGCCGACAGCGCATACACGGTGCCGAGCGCGCCGACCGCCACTTCGCGCGCGGCCAGGCCCGGCACCAGCGCGATGGCGATCTGCCAGTTGAAGCCGATGGGCGCGAAGACGACTTCGAGCAGGCGGCCGAGCCGGCCGGCCAGGCTGTACTCGATGGCCGGCCCGGTGGCGCCGTCCGGCGGGCCGGGGAAGGTGGACAGGAACCACAGCACGATCATCAGCGACAGGATGATGGTGCCCACGCGCGTGATGAAGATGCGCGCGCGCTCCCACAGCCCGATCGCGAGGTTGCGCGGGTTGGGCCAGCGGTACGCCGGCAGCTCCATCATCAGCGTGTGGTGCGCCGGGCCGCTGCGGCGGCCCAGGCGCTGCAGCACCCAGGCCACGCCCATGGCGCTGACGATGCCGGCCATGTACAGCACGAACAGCACCAGGCCCTGCAGGTTGACGCCCAGCGCGAGCGTGCGCGCCGGGATGAACGCGCCGATCAGCAGCGCGTACACCGGGAGCCGCGCCGAGCAGGTCATCAGCGGCGCGATGAGGATGGTGGACAGCCGGTCGCGCGGATCCGCGATGGTGCGCGTGGCCATGATGCCGGGGATCGCGCACGCGAAGCTGGACAGCAGCGGGATGAAGCTGCGGCCGGTGAGGCCCACGCCGGCCATCACGCGATCGAGCAGGAACGCGGCGCGCGGCAGGTAGCCGGAGTCCTCCAGCGCGAGGATGAACAGGAACAGGATCAGGATCTGCGGCAGGAACACGAGCACGCTGCCGGCGCCGGCGATCACGCCGTCCACCAGCAGGCTGCGCAGCATGCCGTCGCCCATGTGACCGGCGACGAACTGGCCGGTGCCGTCCATCAGCGCCTTGATGTGGTCCATCGGCCACTGCGCCCAGCTGAACACCGCCTGGAACATCAGGAACAGCACGACGGTGAGGATGGCCATGCCGGCCACCGGATGCAGCAGCACGCGGTCGAGGCGGTCGTCCACGTGCGTGCTCGTGGCGGGCTCGACGAGCGTGGCGTCGAGCAGGCGATGCACCTCGTTGTGGTCGCGCATGACCGCGTCGATCGCGGCCTGGCCCACGTGGCCGTGCGGCGGCTCGGCGTCGCGGCGCACGCCCGGGCCCGACGCGGTCGCGTGCGCGGGCTCGTGCGAGCGCGCGAGCCACTGGTCGATGGTGGCGGTGAGCGACGCGGCGCCGCCGCTCTTCACGGCCACGGTCTCCACCACGGGCACGCCTAGCTCGGCCTCGAGCTTCTTCACGTCGATGTGGATGCCGCGCCTGCGGGCCACGTCGGTGAGGTTCAGGGCCACCAGCATCGGCAGGCCCAGGCGGCGCGCCTCGATCACCAGGCGCAGCGTGAGCCGCAGGTTGGTGGCGTCGGTGACGCAGACGAGCAGGTCGGGCGGCGCCTCGCCGGCGCGCCGGCCGGTGACCACGTCGCGCGTGACGGTCTCGTCGGCGCTGGTGGCGTTGAGGCTGTAGGCGCCGGGCAGGTCCAGCACGCGCACCTGCTTGCCGGAGGGCAGCGTCAGCAGGCCTTCCTTGCGCTCGACGGTGACGCCGGCGTAGTTGGCCACCTTCTGGCGGCTGCCGGTGAGCAGGTTGAAGAGGGCGGTCTTGCCGCAGTTCGGGTTGCCCAGCAGGGCGACCTGGCGGCTGTCGAGCGCGTGGCTGCTCATGATTGCGCGTCCGGCCAGACCCACACGCAGGAGGCCTCCAGGCGCCGCAGCGCGAAGGTGCTGACGCCGCCACGGCCGCCCACGCGCACGCCGATCGGGTCGTCGCCGGGCTGGCCGAAGGCGATCACGCGCAGCTGGGCGCCCTGCACGAAGCCGATCTCCATCAGGCGCAGCGCCATGCGTTCGTCGTCGGCGCTGGAGCCGGCGGCGCTGCCGGCCGACGCGAGGCGCACGCCCGCCACGGTGCCGGTGGCGTTGCGGGCCAGCGTGGTCAGCTGCACCGTGGCGCGCGTGTCGGCTTCGGGGATGGCGGCGAGGCGTTCGCGCGGCGCGACGGCGAGATCGGCGGCGTCCAGCGACGCGGGGTCACCGAGGCGGGCGAGCACTTGACCGGACATGAAGAGGCGTTTCCAGGAATGCAGTGAGGTTCTAAAGAAGAACCATTCTCATTCATTGTAGACCTCACCCAGGCCCCTGTCATTGGATGGACATCAAGGGAAGCTGAATCGCCTGCGACTATCGGGCCGATAGCTTCTATCGAAAACGTGGGAATCATAGATTTGCCATAGTGGCCGCCCGGGTCGGAGACGGCGTCGCCCCGCGTCCCCGCTGGCTATCGTGGCAATAGCTATTGACGATAAGTTGTCGATAGTATTTGCACTATAGTTGACCCCAACGCAGCACTTACCAACCCCTGAAGGAAACAAGATGTCCCTGATCAATACCCAAGTCCAGCCCTTCAAGACCGAAGCCTTCCACAACGGCAAGTTCATCACCGTCACCGACCAGACGCTGAAGGGCCACTGGTCCGTGCTGATCTTCATGCCGGCCGCCTTCACCTTCAACTGCCCGACGGAAGTGGAAGACGCCGCCGACAACTACGCCGAGTTCCAGAAGCTCGGCGCCGAGGTCTACATCGTCACAACCGACACGCACTTCTCGCACAAGGTCTGGCACGAGACCTCGCCGGCGGTGGGCAAGGCCAGGTTCCCGCTGGTCGGCGACCCGACGCACGCGCTGACCAACGCCTTCGGCGTGCACATCCCGGAAGAGGGCCTGGCGCTGCGCGGCACCTTCGTCATCAACCCCGAAGGCATCATCAAGACCGCCGAGGTGCACAGCAACGAGATCGCCCGCGACGTGAAGGAAACGCTGCGCAAGGTCAAGGCCGCCAAGTACACCGCCGAGCACCCGGGCGAGGTCTGCCCCGCCAAGTGGAACGACGGCGCCTCGACCATCACCCCGTCACTCGACCTCGTGGGCAAGATCTAACTTTCAAGCAAAGCGGAAAAGGAGTTTCACATGCTCGACACCAACCTGAAGGCGCAGCTCAAGGCCTACCTCGAGCGCGTGAAGCTGCCTTTCGCGATCACCGCCTCGCTCGACGATGGCAAGTCCTCGCAGGAGATGCTGGACTTCCTGCAGGACATCGTCGGCCTGACCGACAAGATCACCCTCAGGACCGACGGCACGGACGCGCGCCGGCCGTCGTTCACGCTGGCCCGCCCGGGCGAGGAGGAGCGCATCCGCTTCGCCGCGATCCCGATGGGCCACGAATTCACCTCGCTGGTGCTGGCGCTCCTGCAGGTCGGGGGCCATCCGCCCAAGATCGAGCAGGAGCTCATCGACCAGATCAAGGGCCTCGACGGGGATCTCCGCTTCGAGACCTACATGTCCCTCACGTGCCACAACTGCCCGGACGTGGTCCAGGCGTTGAACCTGCTGGCCGTGCTCAACCCGCGCATCCGAAGCGTGGTCATCGACGGCGGCCTGTACCAGCAGGAGGTCGAGAGCCGCCAGGTGCTGGCCGTGCCGATGGTGTTCCTCAACGGCGAGCTGTTCGGCCAGGGCCGGATGGAGGTCGACGAGATCGTCAAGAAGCTCGACACCGGCTCGTCCGCGCGCGACGCGGCCAAGCTCGGCGCGAAGGACGCGTTCGACGTGCTGATCGTCGGCGGCGGCCCCGCGGGCGCGGCCGCGGCCGTGTACGCGGCGCGCAAGGGCATCCGCACCGGCCTGCTGGCCGAGCGCATGGGCGGACAGACCATGGACACCATGAGCATCGAGAACTTCATCTCGGTGCTCGAGACCGACGGCCCGAAGTTCGCGGCGGCGCTGGAGCAGCACGCCAAGCGCTACGAGGTCGACATCATGAACCTGCAGCGCGCCACGCAGCTGCAGCCCGCCGGCGCCGACGGCCTCGTCGGCGTGACGCTGGACAACGGCGCCACGCTCAAGAGCAAGACCGTGATCGTGTCCACGGGCGCGCGCTGGCGCGAGGTGAACGTGCCGGGCGAAAAGGAGTACCGCAACAAGGGCGTGGCCTACTGCCCGCACTGCGACGGCCCGCTGTTCAAGGGCAAGCGCGTGGCGGTGATCGGCGGCGGCAACTCCGGCGTCGAGGCGGCCATCGACCTGGCCGGCATCGTGGGTCATGTGACGCTGCTGGAGTTCGGCGCGGAACTGCGCGCCGACGCGGTGCTGGTCAACAAGCTGAAGAGCCTGAAGAACGTGGACATCCACGTGCAGGCCCAGACGACGGAGATCATCGGCGCCGACGGCAAGGTGAACGGCCTCATCTACACGGATCGCAGCAGCGGCGAGAGCAGGCGCGTCGAGCTGGAAGGCGTGTTCGTGCAGATCGGCCTGGTGCCCAACTCCGAATGGCTCAAGGGCACGATGGAGCTGACGAAGCACGGCGAGATCGTGGTCGACCCGCGCGGCCAGACCTCTGTGCCGGGCGTGTTCGCGGCCGGCGACGTCACCACCGTGCCGTTCAAGCAGATCATCATCGCCACCGGCGACGGCGCGAAGGCCGCCCTCGGCGCGTTCGACCACATCATCCGGCAGGCCGTGCCGGCCTGAGTCCCTTCGCCGCCAACGACAACGCCCGCACGAAGCGGGCGTTTTCGCATCGCGGTCTTCAGAGGTACTCGTTGACCAGGTTCTCCCACGCCTCCTGCCTTCCGGACACCGGCCGCTCGTCGACGTTGCGCTGCAGCGCATGCGCCGCGACGTCGTCCAGCGACATGCCCGGTGCCAGCAGCCTCTTCCCGAGGGCACCGTCCCAGCCGGCGTAGCGCGCGTCGAGTTCGCGCGCCGGACGGCCGTCGGTGACCATGCGTTCGGCGACGAGCAGCGCGCGGGCGCACAGGTCCATCGCGCCGACGTGGCCGTGGAACAGGTCGGCCGGATCGATCGACTGGCGGCGGACCTTCGAGTCGAAGTTCAGCCCGCCGTGCGTCAGGCCTCCGCCCTGCAGCACGTGGTACAGCGCGAGCGCGGTCTCGGACAGGTTGTTGGGGAACTGGTCGGTGTCCCAGCCGCATTGCATGTCGCCGCGGTTCATGTCCAGCGAGCCGAACAGGCCGAGCGAGAAGGCGGTGGCGATCTCGTGCTCGAAGCTGTGGCCGGACAACGTGGCGTGGTTGGCCTCGATGTTGACCTTGACCTCCTTCTCCAGCCCGTACTGGCGCAGGAAGCCGTGCACGGTGGCCACGTCGTAGTCGTACTGGTGCTTGGTGGGTTCGCGCGGCTTCGGCTCGATCAGCACGTAGCCCTCGAGGCCGATCTTGTGCTTGTGCTCCACGGCCATCTGCAGGAAGCGGCCGTACTGCCGCGACTCGCGCGCGAGGTCGGTGTTGAGCAGCGTCTCGTAGCCTTCGCGCCCGCCCCACAGCACGTAGTTCGCGCCGCCGAGGCGCTTCGTCGCGTCCATCGCCTCCTTCACCTGCAGCGCGGCGAGCGCGTAGATCTCCGGATTGGGGTTGGTGGCGGCACCGCTCATGAAGCGGCGATGGCTGAACAGGTTGGCGGTGCCCCACAGCAGCTTGATGCCGGTGGCCGCCTGCTTCTCGCCGAGGAGGTCGACCACGCGGCGGAAGTTCTCGACGCTCTCGCGCGGCGTCGCGCCTTCCGGGGCGACGTCGCGGTCGTGGAAGCAGTAGAAAGGCGCGCCCAGCTTCTCGAGGAATTCGAACGCGACGTCCAGCTTGGCCAGGGCGGAGGCCATCGGGTCGGCGACGCGATGCCACGGACGTTCGAACGTGCCGTCGTAGCCGAACGGGTCGAACCCGTTCCAGCAGAAGCTGTGCCAGTAGCAGACGGCGAAGCGCAGGTGATCCTCCATGCGCTTGCCGAGCACGAGGCGGTCCTTGTCGTACCACTTGAAGGCGAGCGGCTCGCGCGATTGCAGGCCGGCGTACCGGATCTTGTCGATACCGGCGAAGTAGTCGGTCATGGCGGTGTCTCCTGGAGGGAAGGGACTCGGGCGGGATGGTCAGTCGCCCATGCGGCGATGTCGCTGCTCGACCCGCGTGATCGGCTTGCCGCCGATGATCATGTGCAGCACTTCGTCCTCGGTGAGATCGGCCGTGCGATAGCAGCCGATGACGCGGCCGTTCTTCATCACCGCAAGGCGGTCGGACAACGCGAACACGTCGGGCATGTCGTGCGAGATCAGGAACACGCCGACGCCACGCGCCTTCAGCCGGCGCACGAGGTCGTGCACCATGCGCGTCTCCTCCGGCCCGAGCGCGGCGCACGGTTCGTCCATGATCAGGATGCGGGCGTTGAAGTACAGCGCGCGCGAGATCGCCACCACCTGGCGTTGGCCGCCGGATAGCGAGCGCACCGGCTCGCGGATGTTGCGGAAGTTCGGGTTCAGCTGCGCGAAGACGTCGCGTGCGGCCGCCTCCATCGCGTAGTCGTCCATCGTGTTCCAGCGCGTCATCAGCTCCCGGCCGAGGAACAGGTTGGAGACCGCGTCGAGGTTGTCGGCCAGCGCCAGCGTCTGGTGGATCGTCTCGATGCCCAGCGCCTGCGAGTCGGCCGGATTGACGATGTGCGCGAGCGCGCCCTCGATGCGGATCTCGCCGCGGTCGATCGGGTAGGCGCCCGCCAGCATCTTCATCAGCGTGGACTTGCCCGCGCCGTTGTGGCCCAGCACGGCCACCACTTCGCCGGCATCCAGCGCCAGGTTGACGTCGCTGACCGCCTGCACGCCGCCGAAGGCCTTGTGCATGCCGACGATCTCGACCAGGGGAGCGTTGCTCATGCGAGTCGCTCCCCCGTCCAGCGCCGATAGAGCACGTCGAACGCCACGGCCACGATCAGCACCTGGCCGATGATGATCATGCGCTGGCCGATGCCCACGTCCATCAGCAGCAGGCCGCTGTCGAGGAACTGGATGATCAGCGCGCCCAGCACCGAGCCGAGCACGGTGCCGCTGCCGCCCGACAGGCTGACGCCGCCGATCACCGCGGCGGCGATCACGTAGAGCTCCATGCCGGTGCCCATCGAGTTGGTGCCGGCGTTCAGGCGCGAGACCGAGACGATGGCTGCGATGGTGATGGTGACGGACAACAGCAGGAACAGCTGCAGCGTGACGCGCCGCACGGGGATGCCGACCAGGCGCGCGGCCTCGGGGTTGCCGCCGATCGCGTAGACGTAGCGGCCGAAGCGCGTGCGTCGGACGATGAACGCGACCACCAGCACCACCGTGCCCCAGATCACCACCGGCGCCGGGATGCCCTGGCCGGCGGGCTTGCCCGGCAACTGGTAGGCGCACATCGCCGCCGTGAAGGCCGCGAGCAGCGCCAGCAGTCCCAGCGTGAACGCGATGTCCGCCGCGAGCGGCCGCAGCGGGAATCCATGGCGGGCCTTCGCGCGCCGCGCCTGCACGATGCGCCCGCACAGGAGCACCGCGAGCACCGCAGCCAGCGTCCAGCTGCCGGCGATGCCCAGCGCGCCATCCAGGCCGCCGCCGAACCACAGGAAGACCGGATCGGTGACTGGTTGCGTCTTGCCGTTGGCCACGAGGAAGGCCGCGCCGCGGAACGACATCAGGCCGCCCAGCGTCACCACGAACGACGGCACGCCCAGGTAGGCCGTCAGGCCACCCTGGTACAGGCCGGCCAGCAGCGCCGCGGCCAGGCCGGCGAAGCAGGCCCATGCCCAATGCCAGCCGGCGGTGTACTGGAGATAGGCGATCAGCACCCCGACGAAGCCGATGACCGAGCCGACGGACAGGTCGATGTGGCGCGCCACGATGACCAGCGAGATCGCGGTGGCGACGATGCCCACGACGGCCGTCTGCTGGGCGATGTTGTAGAGGTTTTCCGGGGTCAGGAAGTTGCCGGTGAGGACGTGGAAGGTCGCGGCCATGACCGCGAGCACGCAAGCCATCAGCCCGAGGCGCAGGTCGAGCGCGCTGAGTTGGAGGGATTCCATGGGGGCAGGGGTGGTGGCAGCCGCGCGCGCGTCACGCGGGCGCGGCCGCGCAGTCGCCTACTTGCAGGCCGCCGGTGCCTTGGCGGCGTCGACGCCGCGGCACAGGTTGTCCTTGGTGATCCAGCCCGCCTTGACGACGGTCTCCAGGTTGGCGCGGGTGATCGCCACGGGCTTGAGGAACTTGGAGTTCAGCGTCACCTTGTGCTCGCCGCCCGTCCACTTGACCGTGCCCGGCACCGGCTTGCCGCCCGCGAGGTCGATCGCGGCGTCGGCCGCCTCGCGCCCGAGGTCGCGCGAGTCCTTCCACACCGACACCGTCTGCGTGCCGAGCGCCACGCGGTTGAGCGCGGCCTGGTCGCCGTCCTGGCCCGACACCGGCACGCCCGAGATGCCGCGCGCCGACAGCGCCGCCACCACGCCGCCGGCGGTGCCGTCGTTGGAGGCGACGACCGCGTCGACCTTGTTGCCGTTGCGCGTGAGGATCTGCTCCATGTTCTTCTGCGCCACCTCCGGCTTCCAGCCTTCGGTGTACTCCTCGCCGACGATCTTGATCGCGCCGCTGCCGATCGCCTGGGCCAGCGCCTCCTGCTGGCCTTCGCGCAGGAAGTCCGCGTTCGGATCGGTGGGCGAGCCCTTGATCATCACGTAGTTGCCCGCGGGCTTGACGGAGAACACGGCGCGCGCCTGCATGCGGCCCACCTCCTTGTTGTCGAAGGTGATGTAGTAGACGCCGGGCTGGTCGATCAGGCGATCGTAGGCAATCACGGGAATGTTGCGCTGCTTCGCCTTGGCCAGCGCCGGGACGATCGCGTCCTTGTCCATCGCGAGCACGATGAGCGCCTTCGCGCCCTTGGCGATCAGCCCGTCGACGTCGGCGAGCTGCTTTTCCGGCGAGCCGCCGGCATCCGCGCTGACATAGGTGGCGCCGCGCTTGGCCAGTTCGGCCTTGATCGCCGCCTCGTCGGTCTTCCAGCGCTCCTCCTGGAAGTTCGACCAGCTGACGCCGACCACCAGTTGAGCGTGCGCCGCGGCGCTCGAAAGGAGCGCGGCAGTCAAGAGAGCGTGCTTGAAGTTCATGGTTTGTCTCCGGTTGTTTTCTGCGTCCAGACGCCCTTCGCCGAGGGTGCCAGGCGAGATTACTTCGTTCGACGATCGAACTAATACATGTTTTCCCGAATGCGGCGGCAGGTCGGCGGAAGGGGTATTGGCGTCGGCAGGCCATGGCGCGCCCATCCGGCTGGCCCGGGCAGGTGCCGGTCCGACGCCCTGAAAAACGCGGTACCGCGTTTCAGGTACCGCGTTTCACGCCGCGGTCGACGCCGCCCGCAGCCGGCGCAGCCACAGGAACCCGTCGGCGCTGTAGACCGCCAGCGCCAGCCAGATCAGCACGAAGCCGACCAGCCGCGTGCCCTGCAGCGGCTCGCCGAACCAGGTGACGCCCAGCAGGAACTGGAGCGTGGGCGACAGGTACTGCAGCGTGCCCAGCGTGGCCAGCGTGATGCGGCGCGCGCCGGCGGCGAACAGCAGCAGCGGGATCGCCGTCAGCGGCCCGGCGAACAGCAGCCAGCCGACGGTGGCGGAGTCCATGCCGGCGAACAGCCCCGGCAGCCCGCCGTGCGGCGCGGACATCCATGCCAGCGCGACCAGCGCCAGCGGCGCGATGACGGCCGTCTCCACCGCCAGCCCTTCCAGCGCGCCCAGCGGCGCCGTCTTGCGCAGCAGGCCGTAGGTGCCGAACGAGGCGGCCAGGCCCAGCGCGATCCAGGGCGGGCGGCCCAGCGTGGCCGTGAGCCACGCCACGCCGCAGGCGGCCACGGCCACCGCCACCCACTGCAGGCGGCGCGGCCGCTCCGCGAGCACCCAGGTGCCCAGCAGCACGTTGACCAGCGGCGTGACGAAGTAGCCCAGGCTGGCCTCCACCACGTGGCCGTGGTTGACGGCCCAGACGTACAGCAGCCAGTTGCCGCTCAGCAGCAGCGCGCTGAGCGAGAACTGCGCCAGCAGCCGCGGCTGGCGCACGACGCCGCCCACCCATTGCAGCCGCCGCATCGCCAGCAACACCGCCCACACGAACACGAACGACCACAGCGAGCGATGCAGCACGATCTCGAACGCGTCGACGCGCGCGAGCGCATGGAAGTAGATCGGGAACAGTCCCCAGAGGACGTAGGCGAGGGCGGCGTAGAGGAGACCGGGCATGCGGGGCGGATGGGTCGGAGGCGGTCTCCGGGTTCGCGCCATTATCGAAGGCGGCGCGCGCCCCGAATTCGTCGGTGGGAAATGCGCAGGAGTGCGCATTCCTGTCGTTGCTTTTGCACGATTTCCACCTTTCGGGGGATTGTTGGCAATTGGCACTGTGCTGAAAAATGGATGTCATGAACGCTCCGCATCATCTGGAGTGTTCCGGGGAGTACAGCCATGCCGCAGACCTACAACGTCGGATCCCGTTCGCGTTTCGTGACCTTCATCGCCTGGGTTTTCATGCTCCTCGCGGCGTTCGCGTGCGAGTGGGCGGTCATCCAGAACGCGACCCAGTCGTCGTGGACGGCGCTGGCCGGCGACCAGGCCAGCCTGCCCTGGCTCACCGGGCTGCTGCTGCGCCATGCCACCTGGGTGTTCCTGGCGGCCATCGCGCTGTCGCTGGCCACCATGGTGTGCGCCTTCGGCCTGCTGCGCCGCATCGAATGGGCGCGCCGCGTGTTCATCGGCCTGCTGATGGTGGCCATCGTCGTCGACCTGTCCGGCCTGTGGCTGCAGCAGGAATTCATGCACCTGCTGGTGGACTCGGCGCTGCGCCAGGCCACGCTCACGCCATCTGCCGCCGACGTGTTCGGCGGCGTCGTGACCACCGCCCGCATGCTGGCCGGCTTCATCACGCTGGTGGCCAGCCTGGCGCTGGCGGGCATCATCCGGCGGTTGATGTCCCCGTCGGTGCGCCAAGAGTTCGCCTGAGCCGTTCCGCCTCTGGTCCGACGGCCGCGCTCGCGGCCGTTGTCATTTCTAGTCGTCCTTGCGCAGCCGGTCCGGCAGCCCGTCGTGGTCGCCGAGCGGCTGCGCTGGCGCGTCATCCCACCACTCGCCGGCCCTCATGTCGGCGCGGCGCGACGGGTTGACCGGGTAGACGATGCGGTTGTGGGCCTTGGCCGCCTCGCCGCCCACCAGCAGCAGTGCGTCGCGCTGGCCGTTGTTGATGAAGCAGTGGCAGATGCCCGTGCCGGCGGGAAACGCCGCAAGGTCGCCCGCGGTCATCCGGTGCAGCCGGCCGTCGATCCAGGCGTCCACCTCGCCTTCGATGACGTAGACGAACTCCTCCTCCTCCGACTCGGCGTGCGGCCACGACGAACGGCTGCCCGGCGGCAGGCGCTGCAGGTTGACGCCCAGACGCACCAGCCCCGCCGCGGCGCCCAGGCGCCGCGTGGGCCCCATGGGCTCGTCGCTTTGCGGGTAGACGTGGCGGCGCTCGGGCAGGTCGGCGGCCGAGACGATGAAGGGTGGGCGAGCGGTCATGCGATGTCTCCGTCGATGTAGAACCAGCGGCCATCCTCGCGCACGAAGCGGCTCGTCTCATGCAGCCGCTCGGCCTTGCCGCCCAGCTTGCTGCGCGCCACGAATTCGACGATCGCGTGGTCGGCGTCCTGCTGCACGTGGCGGCGCACGTCCAGGCCCAGCCAGCGCAGGCCCTCGGGCAGGGGCTCGATGGTGGCGGGGCGCGTCGACGGGTGCCAGGTGTCGGCCAGGTAGCCGGGCAGGCCGGCCACGAAGGCGCTGTAACGCGAGCGCATCAGGTCTTCGGCGCCGGGCGCCCGCAGCGCCTCGGGGCCGGCATGCCAGCGGCCGCAGCAGCGGTCGTAGGCCAGCGGGCGGCCGCAGGGGCAGGGCGAGGACGGGGCGAGGGGCATGCGTGAATCCAATGACTCGGGTGCCTGGTCTTGCCTGTACTCGGGCGAGACTTGGCATCCGCGATTGTGCGCGAGGGCTTGGCCGCTTGATCCTCCTGCCCAAGATCCGATAGACTGTATGCAAATACAGTATTCCGGGAGGGCCTCGGAACGCACGAACCGTCGAGTTGCGACGCCCTCCCGCTTTTCCAGTGAGCCTGCGTCCAACCGGTCCCCGCGATGTCCTCGCCGTCTTCCCTGCTGCCGCTGGAGCACCTGCATCCGGCGTTGTGGCGCGCGCACCAGCTGGGGCGCGGGCGGGAGGCGGTGCAGGCGAGCGGGTACGCCGCGCTCGATGCCGAACTGCCCGGTGGAGGCTGGCCGCAGCGCGCCATCACCGAGCTGCTGCTGTCGCGTCCCGGCTGGGGTGAGATCCGGCTGCTCGCGCCAGCGCTCGCGCGCGTGGGCGCGGCCGGGCGGGGCGTGCTGCTGCTGGGGCCGCCGGCCGAGCCGTGCGCCGAGGCGCTGGCGCAGCTGGGCCTCGATCTGTCGCGCTGCGTGGTGATCCGCGGCGACGACCTGCTGTGGCCGCTGGAACAGGCGCTGCGCAGCGGGCAGGTGGGCGCGGTCGTCGCATGGGCGCCGGCCAGCCTCAAGGCCGAGGCCTTGCGCCGGCTGCAGCTGGCGGCACAGTCGCACGAGGGCCCGGCCTTCGTGGTGCGCGCCGAGGCCGCGGCGGCGCATCCCAGCCCCGCGCCGCTGCGGCTGGGACTCGCGGGCGCGGGGCCCGACGCCCTGGCCGTGCGCCTGCTCAAGCGCCGCGGGCCGGCGCTGGAGCTGCCCGTGGTGCTCGCGCTGCCGCCCGTGCTCTCGCGCGCCGCGCGCCAGCGGGCGCTCACGCCCCGGCGCACGCGCACGAGCGCGCAGGCGCTGTCCACCATCGCATGAACGAGGCAAGGACTCGCCATGCTCTGGATCGGCATCCACCTGCCGGCGTTGTCGCTGGAATCCTTCATCGCCACGCTGGCGCCGGCGGATGACGGGCCCGACGAGATCGGCCCAGTCGCACTCGTTGCCCACCACCGCGTCGTCGCCGCCAACGCCGCCGCGCGCGAATGCGGCGTGCGACCCGGCCAGAAGCGCGCCACCGCGCTGGCCCTCGCGCCGCACGCGCGGCTGGGCGAGGCCGACCCCGCGCGCGACGACGCGACGCTGATGGCCGTGGCCCACGTGGCGCTGGGCTTCACGCCGTCGGTGTCGTTCGGCGGCGACCACGTGGTGCTGGCCGAGGCGCAGGCCAGCCTGCGCTACTTCGGCGGCCTCCCGCGGCTGCTGCAACGCCTGCGCGCCGGGCTCGCGCCGCTGGGGCATGAATTGCGGCTGGCCTGCGCGCCCACCGCGCAGGGCGCGCAGTGGATGGCGGTGGGCCACGACGACGCCGAGGCCGCGCCGGCCAACAGCAAGGCCCATTGGCGTGCGCGCGTGGGCGCCGTGCCCGTCGCGAGCATGGCCGCCGCCGCGCCGCACCTGGCCGCGCTCGAGTCGCTGGGCCTGGCCACCGCCGCGCACTTGTGGAAGCAGCCGCGCGCCGGGCTCACGCGGCGCTTCGGCGGCGCGCTGCTGGCCGACATCGACCGCGCGCTCGGCGACCTCGCCGACCCGCGCCCCTTGCTGCAGCCCGCGCCCACCTTCGACAGCCGGCTGGAGCTGTTCATGCGCGCCGACGACAGCGCCGCGCTGCTCACCGGCGCCGCCGTGCTGCTCAACCGGCTCACCGCCTGGGCCCTGGCGCAGCACGGACTCGTCGCCGGCTTCGAGCTGCGACTGCATCACGAGAGCCGCCGCAAGATGCTCGAGGATCCGGCGTCGCGCACCACCGTGCTGGAGATCGGCCTGGGCGAGCCGGTGTCCGACACCGCGCACCTGCACTCGCTGCTGCGCGAGCGCCTGCAGCGGCTGCCGCTGGCCGCATCGGTCATCGAGCTGAGCCTGCACTGCCACGCGATCACGCCCGGCGGGCCGCCCAACGCCGAACTGTTCCCGTCGGCCGCCAGCGTGGGCGAAGGCTGGCACCGGCTGCTCGAACGCTTCGAGGCGCGGCTGGGCGCGCACAACATCCAGCGCCTGCAGCCGGTGGCCGACCACCGCCCCGAGCTGGCCACCGGCGTGCGCCAGGGGGGGGATGCGCCATCCACGCGCGCCCGCGCACCCGGCACGCCGCTGAGCCTCGTCGCTCCGGCCGGCTCCGCCGCGACGTCCTCCGGCGACCCGGCCCACTGGCCGCGCCTGAAGCGCCCCGTGTGGCTGCTGCGCCAGCCGCAGCCGCTGCGCGACGAGGGCGGCACGCCGCTGCTCTCGGGCAAGCCCCTGTGGCTCGTCGCCGGCCCCGAACGCATCGAGGCCGGCTGGTGGGACGGCGGCTACGCGGCCCGCGACTACTTCATCGCGCAGGACAACGACGGCGCGCTGCTGTGGGTCTACCGCTTCCGGCGCGCGCCGGAGGTGGGGGAGGTGGGGTGGTACCTGCAGGGGCGGTTCGGGTAGGGCCCTGCCGGTCGTCAGGAGCCCCCGATCGCCCTTGCCTTGGGCGCCCGTGAGCGAAGACCTCGACGTGTTCCCGCGGTTCAGGCGTGAGGGCAACCCAGGCTCAAATGACGCGCCAGATGGAATCTCGCATGGACCCTGCGATGAAGTTCTCAGTGCCTTTGCCCACGACTTCCCAGTAGTGCTTGTCGGAGAGCAGTCTTGAGCTCACCTCATCGAGCGCGGCGAGATCCTTGTAACGTGTGGTCCAGGCAACGCGCTGGGGGTTGCCGCCAATCGGTAGCAGTACCTCGAATTCGAGCCCGTACGCTTCCTTCATGTAGGCCGCGATTTCGTGAGCAAATCCGATTGCGCTTGGTGTCTTGCCGGCGGCGATTGATGCCGTTCTGTTGAAAGCAATCACTTCGAATCTCCTTCCACCAGAGCGAGCGGTGGTCTCTGTCATTGGATATGACGCGGGCAGTCTGCGCTCCGAAGTCGCTCCGGGCAATACTCCAGGCTTTCGGACTGCGATGCATGCCGCCAGCGGAGGGTCGTCACCCCGCTCCTGCGCCGCCAGATGGCGTGCGGAGCATGGCGGATTCAGGTGGCGCCATCGCGGGGTCGCTCATCAAGGGCCGCCCGGATCCGGCCAAAGGCCACCTGCAGCAGCTTCCACTGCGCGATCTCCATGGTTCGAGGGCGGATGACGTCTTCGACCTGATGCGACGCCAGCAAGCAGTCCTTGCGCGCAAACACGATGGCGTTGCCGCTTTCGTGCTCCTTGACGGCCAAGGGCGCGCTGTGGAAGCTGCGGCCGACCCGAGCAACCAGGAGCGAGAATTCTTCATTGCCCAGATGGATGTTGGCGGCGACCACGCCGGATGGACGCAGGCAGTCGAAGACGTCATCGTAGAAGCGCTTCGAGCTGAGCACGCCGGGAAGGCCGTCGCTGTCGTACCCGTCCACCAACAGGACATCGAAGGCGCATTCGTGCGCTCGTACGTATCTCGATCCATCGGCCCGGATCACTCGAAATCGTGAGTCGTCTTCGGGGACGGAAAAATCGCGGCGCAGGGCAATGACGTGCGGGTTGATCTCGAGAACGGTAATGTCGGCTTCGGGCAGGTGCCGGTAGCAGAACTTGGCCAGCGATCCGCCACCCAGGCCGATCATTCCGATGCGCAACGGCCTCGGATGAAACAGCAGGAAGCCCATCATCGTGCGCGTGTAGGCGAGATCGAGCGAGTCGGGCCGCGCCAGCTCCATGCAGCTCTGTACCTCCGCGATCGAGAAGTGGAGCGACTTCATCTTCTGTGTCTGGTGCACAAAAGGTTTGACGTGGATCTGTTCGGGGTCGAAGCTCATCGGGTGGCGATTGAAGGGCCGGCGTCGCCGGCGGTCGATTCGACAAGGAGTTCAGGGGTGGAAGGGTTGCCGGGTCGGCTCACACTACCACGACGTTCTCGCCGTCGCGGCCCGCGCGCTCGTGCGAGTGCTGGCGTCTGCGAAACTTGACGGCTGTGCTGCATCCCGGTGCCCCTGTCGCCCTGCCTCCCGGCACCGCGGCGTGACGAGATCAGCCTCCCCAGCCCCTGTACGCTCTCCGAGGATTCGTGCGCAAATGAGCAACACCAACTGGACGATGTCGCTTCGTGCGGCGCCGAAGGAGCACGCGTCGTGATCGCATTGCTGGAAGCCCGCCGCGCCGGGTTGTTCGCGCGCGGCTCCTGGGGCGGCAACATCGTGGCCGGCGTGATCGTCGGCGTGGTCGCGCTGCCGCTGGCGATGGCCTTCGCGATCGCCTCGGGCGCGCGCCCGGAGCAAGGGCTGTACACCGCCATCTTGGGCGGTGTCGCGGTCTCGCTGTTCGGCGGCACCCGCGTGCAGATCGCCGGCCCCACCGGCGCCTTCATCGCCATCCTGTCCGGCGTTACCGCGAAGTACGGCATCGCCGGCCTGCAGATCGCCACGTTCATGGCCGGTACGATCCTCGTCCTGATGGGTCTGGCGCGCCTGGGCGCGGTCATCAAGTTCATCCCGGCCCCCGTCATCGTCGGCTTCACTGCCGGCATCGGCGTCATCATCTTCGTTGGCCAGTGGCGCGACTATCTCGGCTTGCCGAAGACGGGCGGGGCGCATTTTCACGAAAAGCTGTGGAACCTGATCCAGGTTCTGCCGCAGCTCCATCTGCCCACCGTTGCCCTGGCCACGCTGAGTCTGGCGCTCGTGCTGTTCACGCCACGTGTCAAGGGTTTGCGGCGCATCCCGGGTCCGCTGGTCGCCATGGTCGTGGCCACGGTGTTGCAGTCGGCGTTTCATTTCAGAGGCGTCGCCACGCTCGGCAGCGCGTTCGGCGGCATCCCGCTCGGCCTGCCGCGGCTCCAGCTGCCGCAAACGTCGTTGGGCGAGGTGCTCACGCTGGTCGGTCCCGCCATGACGATCGCGATGCTGGGGGCCATCGAATCGCTGCTGTCGGCCGTCGTCGCCGATGGCATGACCGGCTTCAAGCACGACTCGAACCAGGAACTCATCGGGCAGGGCGTCGCCAACCTGCTGGCGCCGCTATTCGGTGGCTTCGCGGCGACGGGCGCCATCGCGCGCACGGCCACCAACATCCGCAACGGTGGTTCGAGCCCGCTGGCCGGCAGCGTGCATGCCCTCACGCTGGTCGCGGTGCTGCTGTTCCTGGCGCCGCTGGCGGCCAGCATCCCGCTCGCCGCGCTCGCGGCCATCCTCTTCGTGGTCGCCTGGAACATGAGCGACCTGAAGCACTTCGGGCACATGCTGCGCACGGCGCCGACCGCCGACAGGGTGATCCTCGTCGTCACGTTCCTGCTGACGGTCTTCGCCGACCTGGTGGTGGCGGTGAACGTCGGCGTCCTCCTGGCCATCCTGCAGTTCATGCGCCGCATGACCGACGCTGTGGAGACGAACCAGCTCGACGATCGCGCGTTGCTCGCCGACCTGCAGGAGATCGGACTGTCACGGCTGCCGCGCGGCATGCTCGTCTACGAGATCGCGGGGCCCATTTTCTTTGGCGCCATCGAGTCGTTCGAGCGTGCGCTGCTGCAGACGCACTCCGACCCGGATACGCTGATCATCCGGCTGCGCCACGTGCCATTCATGGACGCCACGGGGTTGCAGACCTTTGCGGAGGTCGTCGGCAAGTTGAGGAAGCGCGGCATCGACGTGATGCTGTGCGAGGCAAACCCGCGGGTCGCGACGAAGTTGAGCAACGCCGGCATCTTCGCGCTGGTCGGCGACGATCGTTACGTGCAGGAGTTCCACGCCGCGCTTGTCGCGGCGCTTGCGAACCGCGCCAGCAGCCGTCCGCCATCGGCCAGTCTCGACGAGGCCGCCAACAAGATGCTCGAGATCACCCGGCGCTATTTCAAGGACGCTGGAGAGGGGCACAACTAGTGGACTGTAACGTTTAAAACGGAAGTATCATTGAGGCCTCGGAGGTCGCCATGAAGCTTACCGAAACCGAAGCTGTGGAATTGCAGCAGCGTGC
>Ga0210384_10002765_pt1 | contig 21080 bp, 11 predicted proteins | sample IncBWH2MmetaG_FD_160574 | JGI IMG/M metagenome (GOLD analysis project Ga0210384, IMG submission 160574) | Forest soil microbial communities from Barre Woods Harvard Forest LTER site, Petersham, Massachusetts, United States - Inc-BW-H-2-M | ecosystem: Environmental > Terrestrial > Soil >...
CGACGACTGGAAGCTGATTGAAGACCATGGCATTACTGCGGTGATAGACCTGGACGGTGATCTCGACTTGGGCATTCCAAACATTCCCAATCACATGCTCTATGTCTACTTTCCCATCTTTGATCAGGACCTGCCGGATTTGAACAAGCTGCACGCGCTGGCGACGCTCGCGGCTCGATTGGTGGGCAACGGCCAGAAAGTTCTGGCGCACTGTGGCATGGGTCTCAACCGCTCGGCTCTGGTCGCGGGACTGGTGCTGACCTATCTCGGGATGAAAGGTGAAGATGCCGTCGCGCTTCTGAGGGAGAAACGGCCCGGCGCGTTGTTCAACGAAAACTTCGCCGCCTATCTCACGGCGCTGCCGTGCAACACCATGCCATCGGATCCGTCCTAGAACTTGACCTCTCCGGAAAATCACACACCGGACGAGTGAAACCACTTGTCCGATTATGCGACTCACCAGGAGTTACCACAAAACTGTGATAGATTCGGCTCGATCGGATTGCAAATGAATCGAAGAAGTGCACTCGCCTCACTCGTGTCATCGGTCTGCGTACTGCTTGCCCTTAGTTTTGAGCAGAATTCTTTAGCGAAACAGTCCCGGGACGACAAAACCGTTGTTAGGAAGCAGGTCCCCTTGACCGGTCACGTGCTTGCTAGAGTCGAACACTTGACTGGGTACCTCGTAAACTCGTTGGGCGGTCAACGATATGACGTGTTTGTTTTTGGCACCGACAATGGGGAAAAGCAGGAGAGTCCACCTGTTCCCGTCAAGGTTGTGTACGAGTTTTACCGCGACGAACCAAATCTGCCAGAGAAGTTCTTCGATTTCTCCAGCCACTATGAATTGACTGTGGTTCGAGATGCAGGATGCGATGAAAGCGTGAAAAGTCTCTCCTATGAAACTGACTTGGAACAAGGAAAGCCGCCGAGTCCGAGATACATTTTAAGAGTTCTTAATCGTGCGCCTACTGATGTACTCAAACCTGATTTGATACTGGCGTGCTTCGTTTTGCGGCCCGGACAATACGCAACACTTAGCAATCGCAAGGTTCCTTGATTCAGAAGGGTTATGTCTGCGGCGCCCAAGGACAAGTGCCGACGAGCGGAGAATCGCCTTTACTTTTTATCCAACAAGACTTCTGTGGACTTAATCACCGCCGAAACGGTGTCGCCCACCTTGAGGTTCATCTCTTCGGCGCTTCGTCTGGTGATTACACTTTCAATGAGGTTGTCTCCGACACGGACAACGACGTGGGCCATAACTCCGCCGAGTTGCAGCTCAGTAATTTTTCCTTCGAGCCTGTTGCGAGCAGATAGTGTCATAAGACGTAGCATAACCGTGTGCTCTCGCTTCCGTCCACACGTTTTGGGTCAAGTCCTGATTTAGGGCGCACATTCGGAGCCAAGCCGGCACCTCATCCTCGACTCTTTGAGGGCGTGGCAAAAGACTTGAAACCGGCTCAATTGCTCTGGCACCGCTCAGGTATCATTTGTTGTTAGTGAAATCCCCTGCCCAAACTCTCGATCGGCCTCGCTCTTTGTTGCCCGGGTTGCACGCCTGGCTCTCCCCGGCCGATCACCCACGCCCGGCGGACCTCATTTTTGTCCTCGCCGGCCACATGAGCCGCAAACACTACGCCCTTCAACTCTTTCGCGAAGGGCTCGCCCCAAGACTCCTGTTCAGTGTGGGCCGCTTTGAAATCCGGCGCTTCTCCAAGATGCCCCTGCCCTCTCCGCTGGACCTTCTGAAACTCGCCCAGGACCTGCCCCCTCAACACCGCCACTACTTTGTCTTGTTTCAAGCCAGCGAGTGCCGCGTCGAGCACGTCCAGCCGCGCCGTTTCGGCACTCTCACGGAGATTGTCGCCCTGGCCCGCTGGCTCGCCGCGCACCCCGAAGTCCGATCGCTCCTCGTCATCAGCAATGCCACCCACTTTCGTCGTATCCGCATGTGTTGCCAATCCCTCCTGCCCCCCGGTCTGCAGCTCACCTTTCTCTCCGTCCCGCCCTCCTTCTTGGACCCCGCCCACTCGCAATCCTCCGGGCTCCAATCCGCCGCCAGCGATCTGCTCGAACTCCTAAAGATCCTTGTCTACCGGGTCCTGCTAATCCTCCGTCCCAAGCCATCTTCTTCAATCTAACAATTCCCGCTTCCCCTACCCGCAATCTGCACCCTCTCCCTTCCAGCCCTCAAACCTTCCAAACTTAAACGTGTAACCTTCTAACACTCAATTTTGAACTCTACCCTCCTGTTTTGTTCCACTTACCAGTCCGTTCGAACGAAACCGCCCTCTTCGAGAAATGTAAACTAAATAAGTATTTAACTTTATAGATAATTCATGCTACTGTGCCCTGTGATTCTTGCCTATCGCATCTTTACCGCCTCCGGGAACGCCGATCTCCTGATCGGCGTCCGCTCCGCCGCAGTCGTACGGCCTACTTCCGCCTTTTCCCCACATCCCGGCCTCCCCCTTTCCTCGACGTTCAGACGTTGCGTCGTTCTTCTGCACCCGAGCGCAAATTCAATTCCTTTGTTTCCAATCCTTTGCGCACTCTTTTGCTCTTGGAGGGGGGAGGGCCGCCTGCACTCTTTGTCGCTCTTCGCGCCAAGAGCGTTTCGCAACTCTTTTGCAATCAACCGCTTCCATACTCTTTCTCAAAAACTGCCGGGGTGTCACCCACCCCTCAATTCCCATTCTGGAACTCACCCGCCAAGCTCAATCCTTCCGTGCCTGCGCTACACTACTTCTTTCCTGCCGGGAGAATCGACTGACGTGAGCCAAGATAAAAATGCCCCGAGCCTCTTCCCGATGTTCCTGAAGCTGTCGGGTCGGCCCTGCTTGGTCGTTGGCGCAGGAACCGTCGCGGAGTCCAAGATTGAGAGCCTGATGGTCACCGGCGCGCGCCTTCGCGTCGTGGCCCCGGAAGCAACCACGGCTGTGCGTTCGTGGGCTGCAACAAAGAAGATCGATTGGCAACAAAGGCGATTCCAGCCGGCTGACCTGAAAGGCATGTTCCTGGTGGTGGCTGCAACGTCTTCCACAAAACTGCACCGGAAGATTTTCAGCGAGGCCAAACGCCGGGGCGTGCGCTGCAACGTCGTGGATGTCCCCGAGCTTTGCGATTTCTATTATCCGTCGGTGGTCCAGCGCGGAGCGCTGCAAATCGCCATTTCCACCGCAGGAAAAAGCCCTTCGCTTGCGCAACGTTTACGCAAAGAGCTGGAAGAACAGTTTGGCCCGGAGTACGAACCCTGGCTCGAGCACTTGGGAAATATGCGCGAGAATATCTTCGCCGCGAACCTCGACCCCGAGGAGCGTAAGCGCCGCCTGCATGCAGTTGCGAGCCGGCAGGCATTTTTGCTGTTCCGCATAGGGCAGGGCGCGGAACTCTTGCGGAAACACCGGTCAAATCGGAAGAGACTGGGAAAACGGTAAAGAACGGAGCTCTCCGCGCCAAGGGCTCCGGGCTGAGTTCTAAAAAACGGCGGAAAATGGCCCATTTTGCGAGGCTCTCGATGCGATTTTTCGATACTGAAAATGAAAACTTTTGCGGCAATGGCCACGCACGAAAGTGGTAGCCTTTGGCCAGAAGGCTTGCGGGCCCAACCCTCAGTGGCTCGGCCGGCAAGGATTGCCGTGGACGCCGCCCCGGAGGGCCGGGCTACGGAACAGGTGAACAAACGATGCGAGGAAGAATCTATTTGATGGGAACTGGTTCAGGAGACCCCGATCTCCTGACGCCAGAAGCGCTCGGCCTGCTGCGCGCCGCGGAAGTTGTGCTGCACGATGATGGCGTATCGCCGGAAATCCTGGAACTGATCCCGGCCTCTGCCCAGGTGCGCAACGTGGACAAGCTCGCGGAGCACGAGGGCATCCCGCAGGAAAAAATCAATTCCCTTCTTATCTCCGCCGCCCGCGACGGCAGAAACGTCGTGCGCCTGAAAATCGGCGACCCCCTCCTCCCAGAACGCGTGGCCGAAGAGATGGAAGCCCTCATCGAGGCCAACGTCGCTTTTGAAATGGTTGCCGGAACGAAATCAGCGATGGCCGCGGCCGCCGGACAAAACCGCACGCGTTGAAGCGCGCGCCACGATTCGCGCCAGTGTCTGGCGCAAATATTCAGGCGCAACAACAGCACCATGAGTCGGGCAGAAGCTGGATCACAGATTCAAGCGGAGGTTTTGCGCTCCCGCTTCTGTTGAACCAGATCGGCGGCGCGCTCCGCGGCTTCTTTCACTAGAAAACCCATTTTCGGATGCGACGGTTCGAGATCGCGGGTGATGCCGCGGCGCGAAAGTTCTTCCGAAGTCGTCGGCCCGATCGAGGCGACCACGGCGCGCTGCAAACCTGAGCGCATCGCGTCTTCGAGATGCATTTCCGTGGCGACTTGAAAAAGATGTGCGGCCTGCACGCTGGTGGTAAAAAGTACGACGTCGATGCTTCCATCGGTGAGCGCTTGCACTGCAGCGCGAAGCGGAGCGAGATCTTCCGGCAGCGCCCATTGGTAAACTGGAACACGCGTGACGGATGCGCCGCGCTCGTTGAGGCCAGCAATCAATTCGGGATTCGATACGCCGTATTCCTGGACGGCGACGCGCGCGGCGCGCAAGCGAATTCCTGCTGAAGAATTCGCGGATTTGTCGAGCGCATGCAAGAGTTCCCGCCAGGTATTCGGTTCGGGAACAGTGAGCGACGGCGTGATGCCGATTTCGCGAAGCGCCGCGACGGGCTTCGGCCCGCGTGCGATAACCCTTACGCGCTGCAGCGCCGCGACGTAGTCCTGGCGTTTGTGAGCGGTTTCGACAACGGCGAGAAGCGCGCGCGAACCAACGCCGGTCAGAAAAATGACCGCGTCGAATTCGCCGGCGAAAAGTTTTTCAGCGAACGCCAGCGCTTCCGTGTTCGATGCCAGCGGAACTTCGCGCATCGACGGCGCGACCACAGGTTCCCCGCCATACGTGGAAATCAATTTAGAAAGTTCCGCCGCGCGCCGGCTTTCCAGCGCCAGCACACGCAGCCCCGCAAATCCGCTCATGCCTTGGAATTCTTATCCAAAATCACCCAGCGCACCAACAAATTTTTACGCGCGACAAACGCAAATTTCAGCTCACTGCACTGCTTCCAAAAAAGAAACGAGCCCTGCAGAATCTGCATTCTCCAGGGCTCGCTCCCACAAATACTGCAGCTAGTTCAGTTTCGAATGCTGCGACGGCTACTGAACGGTCAGCGTCACGTTAGCCGTCTGCGACATCGTGCCGGACGTCGCGGTGACTACCAGCGGCGCCGCTCCCTTCGGCGTTCCAGTAAATTGGCCCGCGCATCCAGCGAGCACTGCTCCGGTGAGCAGCAGTAACGCTAGCGGGACGATGGCCGCATAGCGCCGCAATTGCAGCTGAGGCGTTCTGCGCAGCAGGAACATGGCGTAGATTCCCGCAAGGAGCGCGGCGATCCACACCAGCGGCAAGAGGCGCAGGAGCGGCGACGGCGGCCGTTCGAACGGTGACGATGGCGGCACGACGCTGCTGGCCTTGGTGGTTACCTGCAAGATGGTCTTCCCCACCGCGCCATTCGGGGTGACCGATGTTGGCACGAAAACAAACGACGTGTTCTTGGGCAAGCCTGTAACGTTGAAGGTCACCGCGTTTGTAAATCCATTCGCGGTCGGCGTGACGTCGATCTCGATCATCGCGACCTTGCCGTCGGCCACGTTTGTATTTGCCGGGCCAGCCGCTGTGAAGCCGTCCACAGTAAAGACAAACGGAGGAGCGGATGTGCCGCCTGCCGGAGCAGGATTGGTCACAGTGACATTCACGTTGCCAGCCTTTGCCACGGCGCTGGCAGGAATGTCCGCGGTGAGTTGCGTGGCCGTGCCGAAGTGCGTGGTCACGGCACTGCCGTTGAAGTTGACAACGGAATTCGAAACAAAGTTTGTGCCGGTCACGGTCAAAGTAAATGCGGCGCCACCGGAGATGTGAGTCTTGCCGGCTACCGCGGCGTTCCCAACTGTCGGAACGGGATTGTTGACGATGAAGGTGGAATTCGCAGTGACCGCGGAGGGTCCGCCGCCGGGTCCCGGATTGGTAACGACGACCGGGAACATTCCACCGGTAGCGAGATCCGCTGCTGGAATATTGACGGTAATAACGGTTCCGGTGTTGGTGACCGGAACGAGGGCCGCCGGATCCGAACCGAACGTGACTGTGGCGCCGATCGCAAAGTTCGTGCCGTTAATCGTTAGCAAGAGGATCCCGCTTCCAGCATTGGCGTTTGCCGGAACCAAGGACGTGACAGTTGGAACGGGATTATTCACGTTGAAAGCAGCACTGGTAGCGCTGGTGAGACCAGCGGCGGAGGCGGTCAGCGTGTAGCCTGTGCCGGCCTTGTTGATGCTGAGAGTGGAGAACGCAGCGATGCCATTCACAGCGGCTATCGTGGTCGTGCCGGAGAGCGTTCCAGCAGATGGATTGGTGCCGATGGCCATGGTGACCGGATTGACGGCGCTAATGACGGTGTTGCCGAGGGCATCCTGAACGGTCACTTGCACCGCGGGCGTAATCGCCGCGCCGGTGAGGACGTTCAAAGGCTGCACCGCAAACACAAGTTTGGTGGCAGCCCCGGCGACTACATTGAAGGCGCTGCTGGTTGTCCCGGTGAGGCCCGTGGCGCTGGCCGCGAGCGTATAGCCGGTGCCAGATTTGTTGATGCTGAGATTCGCGAAGGTAGCGACGCCATTGACAGCGGCAACTGAGGTCGTGCCAGACAAAGCTCCGCCGCTCGGATTGGTCCCGATGGCCATGGTGATGGAATTTGTGGCGGTGGTGACCGTATTCCCACCGGCGTCTTGCACCGTCACTTGCACGGCTGGGGCGATCGATGAGCCGGCGGCCACATTCGTCGGTTGGACGCTGAAGGCCAGCTTGGCGGCTGGGCCAGCGGTATTAGTCAGAGAGAAGTTGACCGTTGTCAGGCCTGCTGCTGCTGCGGTGACGGTATATGGTCCGCCCACCGCGGCGTTCGCCGTGAATGGGGCTGAAGCCACGCCTGAAGCGTCCGTTGCCACGTTGATCGTTACCGTATTGTTGCTGAACTTACCGGACGCGCCTGAACCCGGCGCGGTGAACGTGACGTTCACACCGGACACCGGGTTGCTGCTGGCGTCTTTCACCGTCACAGCCAGAGCGTTAGCAAAGGCGGCGTTGATGGCAGCCGACTGCGGCGTCGTCCCGGCGTTTGCAGTCATCGAGGTGGGAGTTCCCGCTGTGTTGGTCAACGAGAAGTTCACGGTGGCCACGCCTGCCGCTGCCGCTGTGACCGTGTAGGGTCCTCCCGCCGCGGCATTGGCGGTAAATGGAGCGGAAGCCACACCTGACGCGTTCGTCGCTACAATGATCGTCGCCGTGTTGTTGCTGAACACGCCCGAAGCGCCCGAACCCGGCGCGGTAAACGTAACGTTTACGCCGGAGATGGGGTTGCTGCTGGCGTCTTTAACCGTCACTGCCAGAGCGTTGGCAAAGGCAATGTTGACCGCTGCCGACTGCGGGGTCGTACCTGCGTTTGCGGTCATCGATGCCGCGGCACCGGTTAGGTTGGTGAGCGAGAAGTTCACCGTGGTCAGCCCCGTTGCTGCTGCCGTAACTGTGTAGGGTCCACCCGCCGTACCATTGGCTGTGAACGGAGCCGAGGCTATACCGGACGCATTCGTCGCCACGGTGATCGTCGCCGTATTGTTGCTGAACTTACCCGACGATCCGGAGCCCGGAGCGGTGAACGTGACGTTCACGCCGGATACCGGGTTGCTGCCGGCATCGGTCACCGTAACCGCCAGCGGGTTGGCAAAGGCGGTGTTGACGGCAGTGGACTGCGGTGTCGAACCGGCATTCAGGGCCATCAATACCGCGACGCCGGCGTTGTTGGTCAGTGAGAAGTTCACCGTGGTTAAGCCAGTTGCTGCTGCCGTGACCGTGTACGGTCCTCCCGCTGTGCCGTTCGCGGTAAAGGGTGCAGAAGCCACACCTGAGGCATTCGTCGCTACAGTGATTGTGGCCGTATTGTTGCTGAACTTGCCGGAGGCACCCGAGGCGGGCGCGGTAAACGTAACGTTTACGCCGGAGATGGGGTTGCTGCTGGCATCTTTCACGGTTACTGCCAGAGCGTTAGCAAAGGCCGTGTTGACCGTGGCCGACTGCGGTGTCGTACCCGCGTTCGCCGTCATAGATGAAGCTGCTCCCGCCGTGTTGGTCAGGGAGAAGTTCACCGTGGTCAGTCCGGTTGCTGCTGCTGTGACGGTGTAGGGTCCCCCCGCCGTAGCATTCGCCGTGAATGGAGCAGAAGCCACGCCCGAAGCATTCGTCGCTACGATGATCGTCGCCGTATTGTTGCTGAACTTACCGGACGCACCCGAGCCCGGCGCCGTAAACGTAACGTTCACGCCCGGGACCGGGTTGCTGCCCGCATCCTTTACTGTGACGGCCAGAGCGTTTGCAAAAGCCGTGTTGATCGTCGCGGACTGCGGAGTAGTGCCTGCGTTCGCCGTCATGGACGAAGCTGCTCCCGCGGTATTGGTCAGCGAGAAATTCACCGTGGCTAGTCCTGTCGCTGATGCTGTGACAGAATATGGCCCGCCGGCGGTGGAATTCGCTGTGAACGGAGCGGAAGCCACACCCGAAGCGTTCGTCGCTACAATGATCGTCGCCGTGTTGTTGCTGAACACGCCCGAAGCGCCCGAACCGGGAGCCGTGAAGGTTACATTCACACCAGAGACAGGGTTACTCCCGGCATCCTTCACCGTCACGGCGAGCGGGTTGGTAAAGGCGGTGTTGATGGCTGCTGATTGCGGTGTGGTTCCCGCGTTCGCGGTCATCGATCCCGCAGCACCGGTAAGGTTGGTCAGCGAGAAATTCACGGTGGTCACGCCCGTCGCTGCTGCGGTGACCGTGTAGGGCCCTCCCGCCGTGGGATTGGCGGTGAATGGAGCTGAAGCCACACCTGACGCGTTCGTCGCTACAATGATCGTCGCCGTGTTGTTGCTGAACACGCCCGAAGCACCCGAGCCCGGCGCTGTGAAAGTAACGTTCACGCCCGCGACCGGGTTGCTGCCCGCATCCTTCACGGTCACTGCGAGCGGGTTGGCAAACGCAGTGCTAATGGTCGCCGACTGCGGCGTGGAGCCCGCGTTGGCAGTCATCGAAGCCGCCGCTCCCGCCGTATTGGTCAGGGAGAAGTTCACCGTGGTTAAGCCAGTTGCTGCTGCCGTGACCGTGTACGGTCCTCCCGCTGTGCCGTTCGCGGTAAAGGGTGCAGAAGCCACACCCGAGGCATTCGTCGCTACGGTGATCGTCGCCGTATTGTTGCTGAATTTGCCGGACGCTCCCGAGCCCGGCGCGGTGAACGTAACGTTCACGCCGGAGACGGGGTTGCTGCCAGCATCGGTCACCGTCACCGCCAAAGCATTCGCAAAGGCGGTGTTAATGGCCGCCGATTGCGGTGTTGCGCCCGCGTTGGCAGTCATCGAAGCCGCCGCTCCCGCCGTATTAGTCAGGGAGAAGTTCACCGTGGTTAGCCCGGTGGCTGCTGCCGTTACGGTGTAGGGTCCCCCCGCAGTAGCATTCGCGGTGAACGGAGCGGAGGCTACACCCGAGGCGTTGGTTGCAACGGTAATCGTCGCCGTATTGTTGCTGAATTTACCGGATGCTCCTGATCCGGGCGCCGTAAACGTGACGTTCACACCGCTCACGGGATTGCTCCCGGCATCCTTGACCGTCACTGCCAGAGCATTTGCAAAGGCGGTGTTGATCGTTGCCGATTGCGGCGTCGTGCCAGCGTTCGAAGTCATGGAAGCTGCCGCTCCCGCATTGTTCGTCAGCGAGAAGTTCACCGTAGTCAGGCCTGTTGCAGCTGCTGTGACCGTGTAGGGTCCTCCCGCTGTGCCGTTCGCGGTAAAGGGTGCAGAAGCCACACCCGAAGCATTCGTCGCCACAGTGATCGTCGCTGTATTGTTGCTGAATTTGCCCGAAGCTCCCGACCCTGGGGCAGTAAACGTAACGTTCACGCCGGAGATTGGGTTGCTGCCAGCATCGGTCACTGTCACTGCCAAAGCATTGGCAAAGGCGGTGTTAATGGTTGCCGATTGCGGAGTCGTGCCAGCGTTCGCAGTCATGGACGCCGCCGCTCCCGCATTGTTCGTCAGCGAGAAGTTCACCGTGGTCAGGCCTGTTGCTGCTGCTGTGACTGTGTAGGGCCCTCCTGCTGTGCCGTTCGCCGTGAACGGAGCTGAAGCGATACCTGAGGCATTTGTCGCTACGGTGATCGTCACTGTATTGTTGCTGAACTTACCCGATGCGCCCGAACCCGGCGCAGTGAACGTCACATTCACCCCACTAACCGGGTTGCTGCCTGCATCTTTCACGGTCACAGCCAGAGGGTTTGCAAACGCGGTGTTGATCGTCGTGGATTGCGGGGTAGTACCAGCGTTCGCAGTCATGGACGCCGCCGCTCCCGCATTGTTCGTCAGCGAGAAGTTCACCGTGGTCAGGCCCGTTGCTGCTGCCGCGACCGTGTATGGTCCTCCCACTGTAGCGTTCGCGGTGAACGGAGCCGAGGCCACACCCGAAGCGTTCGTCGCAACGGTGATCGTCGCCGTGTTGTTGCTGAACTTGCCTGAAGCTCCCGAGCCCGGCGCAGTAAAGGTGACATTCACGCCGGAGATGGGGTTACTGCCTGCATCGGTCACCGTCACTGCGAGGGCATTCGCAAAGGCGGTGTTAATCGTTGCCGATTGCGGCGTGGTACCCGCGTTTGCGGTCATCGAAGCTGCCGCTCCCGTTGTGTTTGTCAGCGAGAAGTTCAGCGTGGTTAGGCCTGTTGCTGCCGCTGTAACCGTGTATGGTCCGCCTGCGGTAGCGTTTGCGGTGAACGGGGCCGAAGCTACACCCGAGGCGTTCGTCGCAACCGTGATCGTCGCTGTGTTGTTGCTGAACTTGCCCGACGCGCCTGAGCCAGGCGCAGTGAACGTTACGTTTACGCCGGAAACCGGATTGCTGCCCGCATCCTTCACCGTCACGGCTAGAGCGTTCGCAAAGGCGGTGTTGATGGCCGCCGATTGCGGCGTCGTTCCCGCGTTCGCGGTCATCGAAGCTGCCGCTCCCGCGTTGTTGGTCAGCGAGAAGTTGGCTGGTGTGGCTACGCCGGGAACGGTTGCCGTGACCGTGTAGGGACCGCCAGCGGTGGCGTTCGCGGTGAACGGAGCCGAGGCCACACCTGACGCGTTCGTCGCAATTGTGATCGTGGCCGTATTGTTGCTGAACTTACCTGACGCTCCGGAACCCGGCGCGGTGAAGGTGACATTCGCGCCGCTCACCGGATTGCTGAAGGAATCCAGTACCGTGGCCACTAACGGAGCCCCAAAGGCGGCGTTGATCGCCACACTCTGCGGTGTGCCACCCGTGGCGGTAATGGTAGCGGGGACACCAGCGGCGCCGGTGGTGAAGGTGAGATGGAAGTTCGTCGTGCCGCCATCGCCAAAGAAAGCGGAAACCATGAAAGAGTAGACCGTGCCGCCGGTGGCTGGAAAAGTCACTTGCGATTGGGCAATTCCTGAACCTGCGCTCACGTTACAGGCGCGTTCGGTGAAAGAGCCGGGGACTCCAGTTACGGCGGTGAGGATCGTGGCATAGGGGCTCGAGAGTGTGTCGGCCGTGATGGTGCCGTTGGTGGTAGGAACAAAATCGTACCAAACGGAGTTGGCTTTGCCGCTTCCCGCAAGGCCTGCGCCAGAAGCGCACGAGGGCGTCGGATCGGCGCGGCCACCGGTATCCGTTGTCGCGAGAATGGAGTTCACGGTATTCGAGGATGGCGGGGCAGCGGCGACCAAGGAGCTGTTGAAATCGTCGTTCACGGGGGGGACGCCGGCGAAGTCCAGGCTAGCGGTCAGCGTGCCGCCGACCGCGCTTGTCCCTATCCTCGCGTCCGTCACCATCACGAAGTACTTCGTTCCGCTGGTCACATTGAACCCGAGCAGCGATGCCGGTGTCGCCCCCGGGATATTTCCAGTCGCGCAGGCGCCCGCCACTGCCACCAGGCTTCCGGGCGTGCCTGTCCATACGGAACCGATGGTGGTGTAGCTGCTGAAACGCGTGTCGGCGATGACCCTGCCATTGGCAGGCGCCGTGAACGCGTACCAAACGCTTCTCGCTTTGCTACCAGACCCGCAAGGGGGGAGTGGATCGGCAATGCCACCAGTGTCGATGGTGGCCTGAGTTGTGTCCTGACTGATTCGGGCGGGTGTGGAGCTCACATTCAGCGCAAAGCTGATGTTGTCGTTTGTCGCGACAGTGGCCTGCGCGACGATCAGAGTTTTGGGCTCGGACGCCGTGCCGCCTGGTACGGGCGTGGTGACGGTGATGGCGCGATTGCCGGCCGTAGCGATGTCCGAGGCAGGAATGGAGGCCTGGAGCTGATTGGGGCTGACGAAGGTGGTCAAGCGCGTGCTGCCGTTGAGGTTGACGACGGCGCTCGGGGCAAAACCGCCACCGTTGACGGTGAGAGTGAACGCGGGACCGCCGGTCGGGACGATCGAAGGGGAGATGGAGGTAATTTCAATGCCTATGCCGGTCAAGTTGGGGTTGATTGTGGTAACGGGAACTGTAGCCGTGACGTTTAGCTGCGCAGTTTCGCTGCCTGCCGGCAAGGATGGCGTGAATGTAAGAGTCACATCGCACGATGCAAAGGAACCCAGCGCGAAGGGCGCCGCTGGACAGACGGCGTTTCCGTCGCCGTTGGCCACGAACGAAACGATATGGAAATCGGCTTGATTTGTTCCGCTGATGGTAAATGCCGATGTGACATTAATCGATGAACTTGTGGCATTGATGAGCGTCGCGTTCATCGTGGGGCTCGTTGTACCAACTGCCACCGGGCCAAAATTCACGGGTGAGAGCAAGACTGTTGCAGGAAAAGGAGTTCCCTGGATTGGGGCGGTTTGCGGGCTCCCCGAAGCATTATCGGTGACGCTCAGGGTAGCGGTGCTCGTTGCATTGCCCGGAGGAGTGGCAGCAGTGTAGGTGATTCCGAAATTGCAGGTTCCCCCATTGGCGGCAAGTGTGATCGTTCCCGTTCCCGACTGGCCGCTGCTTGGAAAATTGCAGGTTGTGCCGGAGGTAGGAGCAGCGAAAGAGAAGTTCGCGGGATTCGTCCCCGGCACAGTGATGCTCTGCGCGGTGATAGTCACTGGCGAAGCGGATGTATTGATGACCGCTACGTTAGTGGCTGGAAAGGATGTTGTTCCGAGAAATGTAGATAGCAAGATCGGGCTGGGATTAAAGATGATGGTTCCCGGGTTGATCGTGAAATTGAAATTGAACGGCGGAGTGGGTCCACCTCCCGGCAACGGATTTGTAATCGTACCCGCCACAGGCATGGCCGTCGTAAGGAAAGCAGAAGGTACGGGTACATCGAAAACCGTGCCGTTCGAACTCGCTACGCCGCCGAGCAGCTGGGAATTTCCGAACGTTGTAAGGACCACGGCGGTGCTGTTCACAAAATTCGATCCAGTAAAATGCAGCGTGTAAGAAACCCCCGCCGTTGTACTAGGGTTAGTCAGCGTGGGCGTGCCTAAGATTGGGTTCATCACGGTAAAGGGCAAACTGCTGTTGTCGGCGCCTTGCAGGTCAGTCAAGGTAACGGCGAAGACGTGCCCGTCCGTGAAAAAACTGGAATTGACGGTAACAGTCAAGTGCGTGGTGTCAACGAAGGTCGCGGCTCCCACGGGTGCGCCATCGAAAAAGACCTGGGTGTTGGCACTGAAGTTCAGGCCGAAGATGTCCACGGGCAACGTGGCGGCGCCAACTTTTACTGCGCCGGGCGTAACGGAACTCAGAGAAGCAATCGACGGCGGGGCTTCATCAGTCAGCTGGATACTCCACATGCTGCGGCCGTGAGTGGCGGCGCGGAGGATGCGGGAAGAGCGGCGCATAGCAAGGCCAAGAACGGGGGAGTTCGGGAGGCCGTCGCCGACGACAGTCCAGTTGGTGCAGGGCGTGGCGGCTTCTGGATCGGGGCAGGAGAAAACGCCGACGTCGGTGCCGATGTAGAGAGCGTCAAAAGTCGGATTGCCGCTGTGGTCTACGATGAGGTCGTTTACGGGGATGTCGGGGAGGTCTCCGCTGATGTTGGTCCAGGTAGTACCGCCGTTAGTAGTTTTGAAAACGTGGCCGGGAGTGCCGCCGCATCCTGCACAGGCGCCGAAACCGGAAAGTGTTACGTAGGCGATTTGGCCAGTGGCGTCGCTGCGCTTGGTGCGGACGGCGGTGACGTGACGTTGGGGCAATCCTGCGTCGATCTCATTCCACGAGATTCCGCCCGTGGTGGTCTCCCAAACTTTTCCGTTGCTGGTGCCTGCGAGGACGACGCTGGAATTCTGGTGGGCTACGTCCATAGTGGTGATGGTGCCGGCGGTACCGGGGCTCGGGCAGGTTGTTGGCGTGGCGTTTCCCGCGCTGAGGTCACCGCTGATGGGAGTCCAGGTGTTCGCGCCATCCGTAGTCTGGTACACGCGGCAGGTGCCGAAATACAGAGTGTTCGGATTACTTTGATCAATGGTCAAAGGCGGGATGAATTGTGCAGTGTCGCTGCGGACGATGCCGGAATCGGCGGGGTTAAACGTTTGGCCGGTGGATATGGAGCCATTGAAGACAGATTTGCGGATAATGCTAGAGGCACCTCTATCGCACGTAGTGTAGATCGAGGTGGGGATATTTGGATCGATCGCCGTGAAGCCGCCATCTCCGCAAGCGAAGACGTTGTCCCAAGCAAGATTCCCTGAAAACAGCTCCGTATCATTGTCCTGCGTACCGCCAAAGCCGAAATTCTCATCACCGATGCCCGCGGAGGGGCCGGGGTAGAACTGCGTTATCGCTAGAGTGGCGTTCAAGTCCACCCAAAGAGGTGGTGTGACCGTGGGATTGTCGGTGCGCCACATGCCGCCATCGTTGCCGACGTAGAATCTGGGAGTCGCACCGTTTGCGGCAAACGCAAAGGCGTGGGTGTCGACGTGAGGGCGCACGCTGGTTGTGCCGAGGGTGAAGTCGTTAGGGGCGGTTGAAGTCGTCCAAGTGGTTCCGCCGTCAGTCGTTTTGAAGAGGGACGTGCTGTTGTTGGTGAAAGCACCGCCACCGACAACAACGAAACTAGCGTTCGCTGGGTTGACGCCAACAGCCATGTCGTAAAAACATTGCTGATTGCAAAAGGCGGGCGTACTTGTGAGTTTTGTCCAGTTTGCCCCGCCATCAACCGTTTTGAAAAAGCCCAGAAAGCTACTAGAAGAAGTTGAGGAATCCGCGATAGCGGCATAAACCGTGGCGGTACCGCCGGCTGTCGAAGGCGCATACCCCAATATGATTCGCCCCAGGTTTGTGGTTGGCAGAACATTCGCGCCGGTCCCCGTCTGCTTTGTCCACGTAGCGCCGGAATCGGTGGATCGGTAGATGCCGTTTGCGGCTTCGCCGAAGGGGTTGCCCATCGCGGCCCAAGCGATGGCCGTGTTTCCTGCCACTATTGTAGACTCAAAGACGACTTGGGTTGCCGCCACCCCCTGAGGAGAAGCATCTTCGGCCCAGGTCACGCCTGCGTCGGTAGACCGGTAGATTCCCCCAACCGTTCCACCAACAAAAAAGGAAACGGCCGCGAGCACGTTATTGGAGTTTCCTGGTTGTACGGCGATTTGGCCGATGAGCGCACCGCCCGTTTGTGGCCCCAGGACTCGCGCAAACGTGGATGCGCCCATTTGCGTCCACGTCGTGCCGCCATCCGTGGATTTTAAGATTCCGGCGCCGTAGTAAGCGTCGCCGTTGAAATTCTCTTCACCCGTGCCCACGTAAATTGTGTTGTGATTGTTCGGATCGATGGTGATCGAGCCAATGGCCAGCGATGGTTGCGTGTCCGTGAGCACGGTCCAACTTGTGCCCCCGTTGGTCGTCTTCCAGACACCGCCCGCGGCGCCGCCGATGTAAACCGTTTGCCCAGTTGCATCGCTGGGATCGACGGCGATGGCCGTCACGCGGCCCGATGCCGTCGGAAAACCGGAGTTCACGCTGAATAGTTCATTGACTGGCTGGGGACCCATGAGGTGCCAAAGTGCGTCGCCGGGAAACGTGATGACGGCTTGAGGGCTGATCTGGTTCTGCGCGCGCTGCCGTTGCTTCATGGCGTCGCGCTGGCGGATGGCTTCCTGAAGAGCCCCAGAAGGAATGTGCTGGAAGGGGTAGGCACGCTGATCGTGGAACCAGTTCCCTCTCGCGCGAATCTCGTCGCCGTTTTCCGGCTCACTTTCTCCTTCGGCTTCTTTGTTTTCGTGAAAAGCGCCGGGAGAAAGTTGCAGCTCGTACTCCGGGCGAGCGCCCGGCGCGGGGAATTTTTGCGGCTCACTTTGCGCTTTCGAATCCGTTTTCTTGTTCGCGCTCTTCACCACCTTCGTCACAAGCTTCTTCCCAGTTCGCTTTGCGTTTTGCTTCGGTTCCACCTGCGTCTGAGCCGGCTGCGAGCTGGCCTGTGAAGTTGCGGCGGCGGAGAGCGCTGGCTCGTTTGCCGGAGAGCGCTTGGCCGGATTTGGACGGAGAAACATGGACGCGAGCAGCAGAGCGCCGGCGAGAGCGGTCACCGACAAGATGTGTAAGGGCTTGAGATCGCGGGCCAGCGTGGCCAATCGCACGAACGAGGCGCGGAGTTTTGCGTTCATCAACTCCATCGAGGATGGCGGCTGGGGATTCGACTGGGGATTACGCATGACTCAGAGCCTCCCAAGAGGTTGGAATACTGGAACTATTCACGCTAGTAGTCGCGTCCGAACAATTTCACATTAACGGCATCTCTGAAGCCGAAGATCACTCAATCTCTTTCCGTGGAGAACTCCTGGGCACGGAGAGCAAAGGATCTGCAAGCACGACTATCCGGGTTGCGGGGACCGACGAGGCAGTGATGAAGCTCCGAGGGAGAGTACGAGAGACTCAAGCCGTACACATGGGCGAAAGACCTGCTCGTTCTGGGAGCGCGAGCGCTCATCGTAATCGTAATAGGCCGCGACTAGACGTCAATTCCGAGAGAGAAACTGCCCGCATCCTGCTACTGGGGCCAAATTCTGTCAAGTAAATTTCCGTAGCGGCTGCCGTGCGGGGGATCGAGATCCTATGGATCGAGCCGGGATGACTTCTTGGTTGTGGCATGGACTTGGAACAGAAGTTCTTTTAGCATGGCGCACATGAAGAAAAGAAAATCCAGCAAGCGCGGTTCTTCGGCAAAAGGCAGGGGCGCAGCGAAAAGCGTTGCTGAGTATCTTGCCTGCGTCCCGGAACCGGCGCTCAGCACATTGAACAAGGTGCGCGCAGCGATTCGGGCCGCGGCGCCAGGGGAAGCTACCGAGATCATCAGCTACGGGATTCCTGCGTTCAAGCACAACGGAGTGCTGGTGTGGTATGCGGCCTTTGCGGACCACTGCAGCCTGTTTCCGACGGCCGCGGTGATCGAAGAATTCAAGAGAGAATTGAAAGGCTTCTCCCTATCCAAAGGAACCATCCAATTCCCGACGGACAAACCGCTGCCAAGTGCGTTGGTTAGGAAAATGGTGAAGGCGCGGGTGGCGCGGATCGAAAGCAAGAAACACCGCTGAGCGAATCTCCCTCGCGCGCGGGGAAAATCATGGTTCCGATTCATCCGAGTCGCCGGATGAAGACGCGTTGGCTGGTGCTTTGGCCGAAAGAATGGCCTGCCAATTCAAGATGGCGTTCCATACGAGACGATGATCGCCGCGATTCATGTCGCGGTGGAAGGGATTGAAGTTAAACGAGATGACGTGACCGCGGCCGCTGGGCATGTCGAGAATGGCGGGGCGGCGCAAAAGATTTTCTTCGCTCCACGCCTGGCCGCTGATGACAAAGGGAGCGCCGGCGGAGTCGCCCCATTCGAGGACAATGCCGGTGCGATCTTCGGGGCCATCGAGACAGGTGGTGCAGTAGGCCATACGCAGCCACGCGCGGGGAGCGTTGTAGAGCGGAAAGTTCTGGCGGAAGACGTGGGTGTGCGACGGGTAACCGTAGGCGATGGGGTGATCCGGGCGCACGAAGGTGACGCGCACGTGCGCGCCGGGAGTGCGCGTGACGGAATTCTGCGCCGCAGCAGCGGAAGCCGAGCCTCCGCCCGCGGTGCTGCGCGGGACGCCGCCGGCGACGGAACGCACGCCACGCACGAGGCCGCCATTGAGAGCGAGCATCGAGCCGCTGCCCAGGGTTACGAGCAAGCCGCCGCTGTCCACGAAGCGTTGAATTTCCGCGAGGCCGGCGTAGCCGATGCCGCCGGTAATGTCGTCGGACTCGGCGGGCGTGCCGAAGCTGGGAGTCTGCGGCGTTTTCTTGAAGGGCATGGGGCTCCAGCGTTTGGGCAGGCCTTCAATTTGTTCGGCGAGTTCGAGATCGACGTGGCCATAGAGAAGCACGTCAAATTGGTTGCGAAGTTTACCGGCGCGAATGTCTTCGTCGCGTACATAGGTATAAGGGACTTTGCGCTGATCGAGGATGTAGCGGATCCATCCGATGGAGTCCGTGTCCGCCCAGGGGACCCAAAGGCCAATGCGCGGAACGGTGGCTGCATGATGCGCAACGGCGGGAGCAGATGAAGTGCTTACGAAGTCGAAGCCAAATTCAGTAGCAACGGAGTGAATCGCGCCAGCGAGTCCGTCCTTGACGGGCAAAATCCAGGAGCCGGCGGGAAAGTCAGTGCTGCCCACTCGGAAAGAATGCTCGGCGATTTCCACATTGAAAGTAGCGAGCCTGTAGCGAGCCGCGAAAAGACTCTCCTGGCCAGTATCTCTCAGCAGGAAGACGGGACCTGCGCCCGAAACTGTGCCCACCGTGCGCGGCGTTTCCTTCAGCGGCGTGAGTGCGGCGTTTCGAATGGAGGCATCCGAAGTGGGGATGGCGGCAAGGTGGAAATTCGCGGGAAATTCCCACGAGACATCGTCGTAAGGTTCGCCTTTGTCTTTGGGAAAGACCTGAGGCGAGAGTAGATCGACGGCGTAATTGCGATAGGGCTGATCGAGACGGACGACGTAAGTGCCAGCTGGAAAGCTGCCTTCTTTGAGAGTGATCGCGTTTTGGGCGCGGCCGACTTCGATGCGTTGTGAGAGCAGTCGGCCGACCATGTCGGCAACGCGCTGGCGATCGCCCTGATCTTCCGGGATGAGATACGCGTAAGGAGGTTCGTCGAGTCCCTTGCGCCAGGAGTCCCAGCTTTTCTTGTAGAAATTGCCAAGCATCTCCTTGGAATTGCGCGCGGCGAAATCGAGAGCAGCGAGCGCGCCGGTCTCGTTGTAATTGAGATTGTCGCGCTCGGACCAGTCAAATTCGGCGGGAGGAGGCGATGGGCGGTACCACTCCATGGAAGTTTGCGAGGGGCGAAGCTTGTAATGCAAAGTTTCGGCGGTGCCATTGCCGAGAGTTTCGTAGCCGCGGCCGATGCTGTTGTGATTCATGGCCACGGAATCGAGATAGAGATGGCTGAAAGCTTCGCCGAAATTCCAGGTGGAGACTCCGGGCATGCCGAGTGCGGTCATCGTTTGGACTTCGTGAAAGCTGAGCTCGAGAAACTCGGTGTAGGTGATGGGATCGATGTTGGGATTGTAAGGACCAGTGCCGTTCCAGCTCATCAGGAGCGGCGAGCCTTCGTGAAGATCGTGAACGACGGTGGGATGCCATTCGTGAAACATGCGATGAACGGCTTTGGTGGTTTCGTGAGTTTGCTGATGAGTGTCGCGATTGATGTCCACGAAAGCGTACTTTGACCAGTAGGGCGGAGACTCGCGGGGCATGGTGGCGCGATCGGTTTTGCCCTTGAGGTAACGATAAAACCATTCGACCATTTTGTCGCGGCCATCGGGATTCGAAACGGGATTGATAAGAACGATGAGATGCTCGCGAATGCTGCGGATGTTGGGCTGGTCGGAAACCGCGAGGCGATAGGCGAGTTCGAGGACGGATTCGGCGGAGCCGGTTTCGTCGGCGTGCAAACCTGCGTTGAAGTAGTAGATCGGGCGTGAGGTGGCGATGAGCGCCTCGGCAGCAGCAGGCGACGTGGTGCGAGGATCGGCGAGGGAGGCCGTGGCGGCTTTGAGGCGGTCGAGGTCGCGAATGCCGGCTTCGTCGGCGACGGCGAGCATCAGGATTTCGCGGCCTTCTTCGCTGCGGCCAATGGAGAAAACGCGAACACGAGGTGACGCGGCGGCAAGGGCTTGGCAGTAGGCGTGGGCTTTCGCGCTATCAACGAATTCGCCGGGGGCGCCGAGGATACGGCCGAAGAACTTGAGTGGCGAGGGAACACTTTGCGATTGCGGAAGATAGGAAACCCAGGGCGAAAGAAAACGCGGATCGCCAGTGGCTTTGGCGATGGCTTCGACAGAGCCGGGTTCGGGAGTGTCGGGGGCCGTCGTGTCGATGGAGAGCGCGGCGGCCGCCACAGTGCTGAGTAGGGCCGCAGTCACCACCAGCCATCGAATCATTGCGCGCCTCCGTTAGGAGAATTTGTTTCTAGTTGAGCGAGCGGAGTGTATCACGGGCGGCAGAGGGTGACGTAAGCCTTGGTCACAGGCTGAATCCTATTCTCTCGGCCGAATGAAGGCCACCGCTAGAATCAGTATTCCGATCAAGATCAAGAACGGAAAGAACATAGGGGCGTGCCAATAGGTTTGGTAGTGGAGCCTCCCGCGCATCACGTTGATGATGCCGCTCGCGATCAACCCCAGCCCCACAACTGCAATTAGCAATCGCTGCCCGAAAGTCAAATCCTTCGACTTGGTTCGTTGTTTCTGCATTTGAAGCTAAAAAGAATACAAAACGGATGTCTTTAAGAAGAAAAGGCTCTAGAAATGGTGCGCCCGGGGGGACTCGAACTCCCGACCTTCTGGTTCGTAGCCAGACGCTCTATCCAACTGAGCTACGGGCGCACAGTAAAGAAATATTAGCACAAGGCGGCGAGGGCACGCCACGGCGCGCGGGGCAAACTTTTCACGCTTTTTCGGGATTGCTTCTGCCGAACTGC
>Ga0210384_10002769_pt1 | contig 21066 bp, 30 predicted proteins | sample IncBWH2MmetaG_FD_160574 | JGI IMG/M metagenome (GOLD analysis project Ga0210384, IMG submission 160574) | Forest soil microbial communities from Barre Woods Harvard Forest LTER site, Petersham, Massachusetts, United States - Inc-BW-H-2-M | ecosystem: Environmental > Terrestrial > Soil >...
TGTGCCTCCGTCAGGTACCGGAGCGCCTTCGGGAGCCCATGCTCCTTCAGCCACGAGTCCAGATAGGCCGCTGGCGCTCCATCTTTCGTTGCAGCCATGAGCTTCGCGACCGTGGGCGCCTCGATCCCGGCAGTCATGGTCTTGGTCCCGTTGAAGTCCACCTCGTGCTCGAGGAGAGGGAGGGCAGCAGCACCCCCGGCTGCCTTACCGGGCGGGTCCACTGCCGGGGATGCCGCCCCCGTGGTGGCCGCCGGTCCAGCCGGAGCAGTTGCGGGTGCCGCTGCCGTGCCCTTGGTGGGCCCTGTGGCCCCCGACGGAGGGGCGCCCGTCACCACGGATCGACCTGTTGGTCGCGCCGTCGGGCGCCCCTCCGGCCGAGGCCCCATCGTGTCCAAGTCCTGCGTGAAGTGCTCAGAGAGTCCTGCCGCCCGAAGCACCGCATCCGTTTGGGCAGCGTTCTGGGCCATCTTGAGCGTCGAGTTCGGGTCGCCGTCGTGCTGCGCGAGCGTCCGGGCGCCCCGGCCCTCGCCTACCACCTCGCCTAGCCGGTCCCGGTTGTGGAGCTCGCAGATCACCGTCACGGTGCCAGCGGGCGACCCGAGCTGCTCCCACGTCTCCTGATCGCGGCGGAAGCGCGGGATCCAGCGCCGGGCAATGCAGACCTTCTCGCTGCCCGCCTTCGAGAGCGTGGCGATCGCCCCACACGATGTGCAGCGCTGGCTCGTCGCGTCCTCGGCGTTCTGGCAATTCCAGCCTGCGTTTCTCCGGTGGATCAGCTTCCAGTCCGTTCCGGGCACCAGATGCTCCTGCGCCCAGCGGATGAACGCCTTCCGCTCGGCTTCCTGCCGGGCGAGCTGGAGCTCCAGATCAGGAGTCGGGGCAGCCTTCTTCGGCGGGCGTCCTCGGGTAGCCATTAGTCGTGTCCTTCCAGCTTCTTCTCGAGGGATACCCGAAACGCAGTCTTGTCGGGACCGCGAAACGGATCCAAGTCTAGGCCCTTGAGGGCCGGAATCTTCTTGTAGTCCACCGCGCCCTTGGTCGTGTATCTGGTCAGCAGCACACCACCCCCACGCACCCGGGGCGTCCCATTCGCCAGCGAGAGCAGCTTCTCCCGCGCCGCCTTCAACAGCGCTTCGGACTCCACTACGCGAGCCTCGTGCTCACGGTAGAGGGCGGCGGCGAGCAGCCACTCATCGTCCTGCCGCTCGACCACGTCGCGATCCGTCAGCTCGGGCTCCGTGCCCGACTCGACCAGCGCCCAGAAGGCACGCTCGGCGTCGATCAACTTCGCGATGTAGGCGCTATCCCGCTCGACCACGACGAGGGCGCCCTTCTCGCCGTCAAAGCTCCAGTAGTGGCAGCGATCCGCTCCGCTCACCGCGAGGTAGTGCTGCACCTGCGGGTAGTACGCCGCAGGCACTTCACCCTTGAGCGCCTTCTCATGGCTTTCCCTGCCCGGGCACTTCACCTCGAGCACGAGCTTCCCGTCCGGCGAGAGTCCGTCCAGGTTCCCGACCATCCACGGATGGTGAGGATGCCGGAGCCGGGCGGGCATCACGAGGCCGCCCACCACCGCTTCATAGGCATCCCGGGCGACGGGCTCGAGCCGCGTGCCCCGCTCCATCGCCGGGTTCGGTGGCTCCGGCGCGAGCAGCCCCCGCTTGAGCGCCCAGAGCTTCCACGGGGTGCGCCCCCATTCCGGGGGCAGCGTCTGCATGATGATGCAGGCATCCGAGCCCCCGATTCCCTGGCGGCGCTCCTCATGCCACGCCGCTTCTTCTGCCGTTCCCATGACCGTTACCTCCCACTCCCTCTTACATGCAGTAAGATGACTGAGTCAAGCAGAGCCCCACACCCACGTCCCGGGCATGCGCCGACGCGGGCGAATCGTCGCCATCAGGTGCCCGCTGTGCCAGATCGTGAGCACGTCATAGAGGCCGACCTCGACCCAGTGCGCGGCTTTCGTTGCCGCCTCGGCGCAGGTCACAAAGGACCAGCTCCGATGCGGGCCAGGGGGATGCCCCTCGGGCGTCACGTACCACATGCGCTAGACCACGACCGCCCAGAGGTCCCAGACGTATCCGAGCTTCGGGTTCACGAAGTCGTAGGGCATGTAGAAGTAGCCCTGGTCGCCCCAGCCCGTGGACCACGAGTTGGCGATGATGAGAGCGCCCTGAGCATCATCGTATCCGTCCACGCAGACGCAGTGCCCGCCCACCGTGGGCTCGTCAGGCGCCGGCATCGGCATGACGCCCGTCTGCGCCACGTCCGGCCCCTCGAACGACTGGGGCACGCTGAATCCCATCACCACCGGATGCTTCGCCACCAGCGCCTGCTTCAGCTCGAGCATCCCATGGCAGCGGTAGAAGCTGCCGATCTTGCAGTTCGCCGCGTCCTGCAGCAGCTCGGGCGGATGCACAGCGAACTTGGTCACATCGTAGGGCCAGTCCTGCTCGTCGGGAACGCCTACCTTCCGGAGGATGCGGAGCCCATCCCGGGGCATCGCCCCCACGTCCTGCTTCACCGCATGCTCCATCCACCGCTCGTTCCAGTACAACCAGAGCCGGGAACGCGGGTACTCCGCGACCGACGTCCCCTTGAGCGCGTGAGCAAGAACCGCCCCGTGCGGGATGGCGTTCGCCGTGCAGCTCCCGAGGTTCCCCTGATCCACGATCGGCGGGGCACTCGGGCGGTAGTCGATCATGGGCGGCAGAATCGGGATGTGCAGCCCGAGCGTGGCAAGGTGCAGATCGCGGATGTCTTGCTGGTCTCGGAGCGCCCCGTAGCGCGGCATCACTCCACCGTCACGCGGACGCAGTGCCGCGTCTTCCCGAGCCGCTCGAGCCCGAGGTTCGTGATCGGACGGCAGTGGAAGCGGACGGTCGCCCCGATCTCGGCCCGGAGCGTCGCGACCTCGCCCTGCAAGGCTGCTACCGTGGCCTCGCACGCCGTGTCCGGGGGCGCGGGCGCCGTCGGGGGCGGCTGATCGTCCCGGTCTCCGCCATCGTGGTCACTCTCCGCCCGCACCACGAGCGGGGCGCACAGGAGCAGCATCAGGAACAGGATCAGCAGTCGTCGCATGCGTCTCTCTCCCTCAGAAATGGTCGCGCCCCGACTGGGGCGGTTGTGGGCCGGTTCCGGCCTTCCCCTTCACGTACTCCCAGGACCGCCCGCAGTGCGGGCAGGTCATCACGGCGCCCGAGCGGCACGGGCCCTTCCAGCGGATCGTCCGGATCGCGTCGCCTGTGCAGGCATGACTAACCGCCGGCCACTGGTCCGTCGGGCGCGGCGGGTCAGCGTTCTGCATCGTCGTCGGGCACACCCACCGGCTCCACCCGCACGTCCACGCCCGGCGTGGCCATCGTGTATTCCTTGACCGCCGTTTGCCAGACCACTTGTGCATCGTCCTTCCAGACGATTCCCGTCATCGCGTCCTCCACTGCCCGCACCAACTTCGTCGTGTCTGGGCGCACCACCGGATACATCGGGGCACTCCGCTTGAGCCCGTGCTGGCCCGAGTGCCCAGCCGGGCGAGTCATCTTGAACACGAGAAACAGACCCAGAGGCCCCTCAAGCGGGACCGTACACGCCGTTGCGGCGGCCAGTTGTACCGCCGCGCGCCAGTGTTTCCCCTTCGCCCCGCTCGAGTCCGTCAGCACCGGCTTCCCCTTCACCACGAAGGCACGCTTCGAGCCAGCAGGCGTCGGGATACCAGGCACGAAGAACTGGATCGCACGCCGCTCGCGGATGGTTTCAGCGGGCGCACTCACAGGCTGATCCGCCGCTGCGGGCGCAGCCGAGGTACCCGCCAGTAGGGCGACGCACACTTCGCGCACCGTGCCGGCTCCGTACCCCGGTCGCGCGGGAACCACCGATGGTCACACCGAGTACAGACACAGGGCTCCGCCGTCTTCCGGAGGCGCCCGTTCTTCGCCCGCCAGTCGGCACTGAGGCACTTCGGGCAGCGGCGCTTCGGGCGCTGCGTCCGCTGATAGAACCAGGTCCACCCGCACCGGGCGCATCGGGCGCTCTTGCGGAGTACCCACTCCCTCATGGGTAGGTGTGCCCCGCCTGAATCGCGTAGGGGAGCCCACAGAGCTCGCTCGCCCGCCGCACGGCGATCCGCGCCATCGCCGCCTGCACCACAGGATGCTCGAGCCGCCCGATGAACTTCTGGTGCCGCTGGGCGAGGAAGCTGGCCTCGCAGCGCACGTCGATCGGCGGGGCGATCCCGGGGCACTGCTGCTGGAGCTGGGCGCCCAAGAGCGCCGTGAAGGCGAGCGCGAGCGGGCCCATCAGTCGAGCCCCTTCGCCTCGGCCAGCCACGCCGGGATCACGAGCACCCCTTCGTCGCCCTTCTTCCAGACCTCCGAGTCGTCATCGACCTGCGACTTCGGGATCCAGATCTCGTTCGTGTCGTCGTCGTCCACGATCACGAGGAGTGCCTTCTCCGTCTCGTGGGTACAGGTCACGTGCTCGATCCGGACGGGCTCCCGATCCGCCCCGCGTCGGGCAAAGCCCATCACATCCCCCCCGGCACCATCAGCTCGCCCGTCGCGCTGTTCCAGAGGCGGCTTCGGTGATCCCAGAAGATCAGCTCGTACCACGTCGACTGCCACATCGGGAGCACCATGGAAATTCCGAGATCGGGCATCTCGGGCGCTCATACATCTTACTGCACCCGGGGGCAAGGGGTGCCCCCTATTCGCGTTTTTGGAATGCGGGCGCGTATGGATCTGAGATCCTAGTAGGTGTAGAACTTCGGACAGCCGTCGACCCAGCTTCCAGCCTAACCCCCGGTCCCCGCGTTCCGCGTGGACCGAACGGCTAGAAGCTTCTCCGGTAGCAGGGAGCCAGATTCTACCGACACCCCTCTCCCTTCCCTCTCCCCATGCGGGCGGCGCAGCTTCGCTCTCGGTGATTGCGGCTGGGGCCGCCCCGGCAGGTTACGCCGGGGGTGGAGTGGGCGAGTGAGGCGCCGCAAGGGTCTCCCTAGGGCCTTGCGGGTACACCGCGCGCACGCAGGCACGTCCAGCGAGAGTGCTCATCACCGGGAACGCTTTGCCTGCCGCGCTGGGGAACCGAAGGCACGAGCCGGAGCGGAGCGGGGCTCGGGTCGGTTCGGCGTGGCCCGTGAGGGCGACGCACGGTGACCGTAGGACTAGAGCTTGCGGGAGGGCCATGCCTCAACCACTCCACCGCACAACATCATGGCCTCTGGCTTACGAAACACCGTGCGGCCCTTGTACGAAACAGGATGTAGAAGTGTCAAGGGGTTAAAACGACACCGCCCCGGGCCGTGAGGACCGAGGCGGGGCGTACGGTGCTTCGCCGGAATGGTTGCCTTCTACTATGCCTGCCGGGCGCCCCGCGTCAAGTCCCGGAACCGTGACATCTCCGCGTCAAGCCGGGCGCCCCGCTCCAAGGCGTACTCGTTGACCTGATGTGCCATGGCGAGGGCATCCATACGCTCGATCACCACCTCGTAGGCTAGCCCACCGCTAGGCTTGGACCCCCAGACTCGGAGCATGGTGCGGGCAGTCTCGGCATCCTGCATGACTTCTCGCCATTCGTTGTCGCAGGCGGCGTAAGCGAGTCGATCCAGAATGCCCGTCCAGCGCGTTCTCCTCGACGTGGAGCCCGTCGCGGCCGGCTGGCGGGGGGTGATGGGCACCCCGAGCCCTTCGATGCCTGCAGCGACGTTCAGGAGCCTCTGGGCGAGCTTCTCGGGGGTGCCCCCTTCGTTACAACTAAAGCAGTACCATTCTCGTGCCGTGTAGGAGAATGCCTGCGGGTTGTCGCCCTGCGTCAGGGGGCAGGTCGTGCGGGCGCCCGAGCCGAGGGGCCAGTGGGCGGCCTCGAGCACCTGTCTAACCGTCATCGGCCCTTCAGGTAGATCGGGGGGCGCCCCGGCTTCCCCGCCACCCAGGGCTTGCTCTTCTGCCGCTTCCGGGTGGCCTCCCGGTTCTTCAGCAAGTGCAGCCGGCAGGCTTGACCGCCCCCCACCGCTCGGCGGGGGCACCAGATGCAGAGCCCGAGCACCCTGTGCTGGGCTTGGTAGCGCCGCTGGCGGGAGATCACGAGCCCACCACCCACGTATTCACACTGGCCTGGAAGAGCCGGATGAGCATGTCCTGCGTTCCCCGGCCTCCCGGAAAGACTACTCCCTGATCTGGGGGATGCTCCTTCAGCATCCGGGCGTTTCGGATCGGGCCCGCTGCCCGGCCATGCTGCTCCCAGTCCGCCGGCACGGTGATGCACTGCAGGCCCTGTTCCTTTGCCCAGCGGCGGGCAAGGCTGTCTGCCCCTCGCGCCCCGCCCTCAAGGATCGTGATGGGGTTCAACGACCAGCCAGCCACATCCTCAAGGACTTCACTCAGCCGGTCGTAGTTGTCGTAGTCCCGGCCTCCACAGACCAAGACGATCACGGGGCAACCCGGCGTGCTCGAGCTCGGGCCGCTACCTTGAGCCGGCCCTCCCACGCCTCAATCAGCCGCCAGGCGCCCGTCACGAGCTCGCGCCAGGAGTGGTTCGCATCATCCACGTCGGTCGGGTCGTGGGCATCGAACCGCTCCTTCACGTTCTCCCAGTGCTGCTGGGAGAGCTTCTCCACAAGGGCGGGCAAGAGGAGATCGTAGAGCGCCCGCCAGTGCGGGATGACCTGCGGGCACCACGCCCCGGGGCGGTCCCCGAGGTCCCGGATCGGGGTAGACCAGTCTAGGGTCACATCGCCCCCATGTTAGTTCATCCGCCTCGCTAGTCCATGTATCTTTGCGTGGTGAACGCGGCAGAGCCACCGCACCACGAGAGGCTTGGAGTAGTCCTCGTGGTGCCCATCCGCCTTCGGGGCACCACAGACCTCGCAGGCCCCTCGAATCATGCGCCCCTTGGCAATCGCCGCGTTGACCCAGCGACGCGCCTTCTCTCGCTGAAGGATGAGGACGCGAGGCCACCGAAGCCGACGCTGCCGACCGTACTCATCCACTCGGGCGTGCCGTTCAGCATCGGTCGCGTACCGCTCCCGGTCGTAGGCACGGTAGTAATCGACCTTCTTCTGCCGATTGGTCCGCACAGCGATCCGGTAGCATGGCCTGCACCGCCCGAGCAGCCCATCTGCCATAGCCGGGTGCGTATAGAACTCCGTGGGCGGCTTCTCTATTCCGCAGTCCATGCACCGCTTGCTAGAAGGGGACGGACGAGGGCTCGCTGCCCTCTGTAGGAGCTGCCTCTGATGCTTCGTCATCCTCCCCTCCGGGTATCTCGCCGCCCTCCACGGGCGGGACAAAGAGCTGCTCTCGGGCTGCGAGGTAGAACTCCCGGTACTTATCGCCTGTCTCGGTTGGGTGGCGCTCGAACTTAAAAGTAGGCGTGTAGTAGGTCACACTCCCATTGGCCTCTTTGCGGAGACCAAGCGTCACCGTGAGGTCATAGAAACCCCTGATGGGCGCTCCACCATTGATCTGAGTCGTGACGTTCTCGTTTACCACTGCTTGCGCGAACTCCTTGGCAGCCTTGATCGAAGACCGCTTCGTGAGCAACCACCACGGGAGGTTCTTCCCCTCCGGCCAGACCCCGAAGAAGGCGATCCCCTCGTCACAGGACGGGCGGATCCGCTTCCGGGTGTTCGGGTCCTCTGACCACTGCCCGTAGGGACAGGGGGCGCAGAGCTCCGACTTGGGCTCGGGCACGTACTCGTGCGGGCGCACCCCGTCACTCGACGCGCAGTGCCGCACGAGGCGCTTCCCGTCCATCTCGGTGTACTCCCGGAAGCGCTGCAGCTTGAGAAACACCACCCGGACCGTCTCCAGCTCCTGTGTGCCCAGCTTCCACCGGGCCTTCGCATGGTCGATCCGGAGCATCGGGGGACGCAGCCCAATCGCTGCCGGGGCGATCCCCTCGAACCCCTCGATCGGAATGCTCTGCCCCTGCACCGCGAGTCCCGTCGGTCCCCGCAGCGCCACTGCCTTCTTCTCAGCCATGACGTCACCTCCCGCCCAGGGTTATGCAGTAAGATGCACTCGACTGCAAGAGGGGAGGTGGCCCCGGGCACTGGTCAGGCACCCGGGGCCCGGTCATGAGGGGTCGCAGCCCTTATACGCGTGGGCAGCACCAAAAGAAACGGGGTCAGGCGTCCTCGTCTACGCCCGGCCCCGTTACCACGTCACCACCGTCCGCCGTCAGGGTCACAGCAGGCGGTCTGAGTGTCAAGCTTCTTCGAGCCACCCCTTCAGCTTCGCCTCTTGCGAGGCGCACCAGAGGCCCGCGTCGAGCGTCCGGGCGACCACCTGGTTCACCAGCGCCGTGATCTCCGGCTCGTGCCCGACGAGGCGGGACGTCGTACCCGCGACCGCCGCCAGCCAGCGGACCCCTTGGGCGGCGAGGCTCCGGAGCTCCCCGGCCGCCTCGCCACCCATACCGCTCTCTCGGACGAACAGGTCCGCCGCTACGATGGGGCCACGTCCATCCACCAAGGCGTCACCGGCGGCGATGATCCCCTCCGCGAGGGCGGGGGCGACCCGGAGGGCCGACCAGATGGACCCGAGGCTCATCCGCCCTCCCCGCGACGGCACAGGGGACCATTCCCCTGCCCGCCGCGTGAGAGGGTGCGGCTGGAGGTGCGCGGCAGACAGCAAGCCAGGGCCGCGCCCCCCAGACGTCTCATGGAACGCGCCCGACGGCGTAGTGGTTGTGCCCCCCGAAGAACATGTAACCCTCCATCGGGCTACTGCCTCCGAGCAGGCAGAGCAAGAGCATCAGGAGCGCGATCAGCCCTAAGATCGCCATGAAGATCGTGGGGGCCTTCGGCGGCACGGGCACCCCCAGCAACCCGATCACGTACAGGATGATCCACCCGATGCAGTAGATTATCAGGTACCAGATCAGGATGTTGATGAGGCAGGAGAGCAGTCCAACGAGTCCGGGCATGGGATCCTCCTTCGCCCCTACCGGGGCACTGGTGGCACGTCAGGGCCTGCCGTCGCGGCCTCGACCGCCGCCTTCACGTCCGCAACCGGGGTGCCGGCGGGCGCCGTAGTTGACACCACCTTGGCCGGATCGGCGGTCGCGGTCGTCGTCGTGATCGTAGGTATCGGGGGCGCCACCGTCGGGTAGACCGGCGTGCTCACCGCCCGCCCGAACAGGATGCCCGTCGCGATCGAGATGAGCGACGTGAGGCCGATGTAGACCCCCTTGTCGTACTTCGGGTCCCAGAAGAAGCTGGCGATCATGCAGGCCGCCACCCCCGAGATGCAGATGAGGAGGACCGAGCCCTGCACGTACTCCGTGCTCCGAGGATCGGTGCCGTCGCCCGTCCCGTTCATGGGGCCTTCATCTTGTTCCCCGCCGGCATTGCTGCTGCGAGGCCACCTGTCTTGGAGCGTAGGTACGCGACGGCGATCTCGATGGCGAGGTTCAGGAGGAGGGTGCCGATCTGGATGCCCAGCGTCTTCAGCTCGTCCATGATCGCGGTCGAGGCGATGGCCTGCTTCTGCGATCCAGGCACATGCAGGAGGTCCGCCTTCGCCACCTGTGCCGTGACGATTCCGTGGACCTGTGGCCCGAGGATCAGGAGGAGCAGCTTGTTCAGCATGTCCGCCCAGGCCGTCGGATTGACAGCGATCCGGGACAGCACATGCTCGACCATCCAGGTCTCCAACTGCGTCAGGAAGTTACCCATCGTCGTTCTCCTTTGGGGCCCGCCAGCCGTGGAGCATCTTCCACGCGATGATGGCGAGCTTGCTGAACAGCCTCGTCAGACCGCCGCTCTCGGCAATGTCGTCCTCGATGTCGTCTACCTCGCCTTGCCCGCCGGTACTCTTGTACCGTTTGGTCATCGGAGAAGCCCCCGGGCAAGGAGAAGGATGCTCCCAACGATCAAAGACGAGATCAGCGACGCGAGGCCCGCCACGTATTTCCAGTTGCTCCGCATCTCGGTCAGCGACTGATTCACGAGGTCCCGCCACGGGTCGTAGACCTGTCGATCCACGAAGCGGTTCCGATCACCTTGCGCCTGGGAATGCGCGTGGTTGAGTTCCTCCAGACGCCGGGCCAGCTCCGCCGCGTCCTTCTTGTGCTCGATGTCCATGCCTCGGAGGCGCTCCAAGATGACACCCGTCTCCTTCTCCACCATGAGGCTGAAGTATTCGCGGAAGCTGATCGAGGGGTCGTCAATTCGGTTCACGCGCGTCCTCGGACCGCCAGGGTGGGGCCCCGGAACGTGCCCGTGCCACCCGTCACGCGTCCGAGGAGGCGGAGCCCAAGGTTCGGCTGCCGCTGAAGGTTCGCTGTCACGTCCACTATCGCACCCGTCATCGTCACCGCCTGCGGATTCGCCCCGGCACTCGCCCGGATGACTCCGCCCGTGAGCTGCGTCAGTCGCCCCCCATCATCCTCAATCGCTAGCACCATTTCCAGCGATTGGTTGGCAGCGGGCAGCAGCTTCGCCGTCAGCGTGACGAGGATCCGGCCGTTCGTCGGGAGCAGGTCCGCTGCCGGTACATAGACCATGCTCTGTGGGAGCGGGGTGAAGGTGAGAGCGGTTACGCTCTCGGTGGGCACCGGGAGCGCGATCAGGAAGAGGAGCCGATCCGCCACCGGGCTAGTGTCTTCCCTTCACCGGAGCGGCCTGTGGAGGCCGGGACGCCTCGGGCGGTTTCTCCGGGATCCGCCAGACGTCGCCTTCCTTCAGCACCGTTGGCGTGCGGTTGTTGAGGCGGGCGATCATCGCCCGGACCACGTTGCCCGCTGCGATGGCCTCGTCCCCGAGCGGGGGCGGTTCTTCCGGATAGCGCTGCCGCCAGCGCCGGGCGGCGCTCCGGTACCGCTCCTGGATGAAGTCGGGGATCATTCCGGCGTCTCCTCGTCGCCCGTGTCGGCGGTCGGGCGCTCTGGGCCCGCATCCTTGTACGTCTTCGTCATGGTCCGGATCAGGTTCGCCATGCGCTTCCGGGTCTCGTCCGGGCTCTGCATATACGCACTGCCCCGGAGGGCCTTCGGCTCATGGAGTAGGGCATCGTAGGCCTGCTTTGCCCGCCAGTAACGAGCCATCTCGTGGAACTGGTGGCGCGCAGCGTCCGTGTCGGCGTTCTCAAGCTGGGACTGTGCGACCCGCATCTGGACGTCAGGGCTCTTGATACGGTTCCGGAGATCATTCTGTCCGAGTTGTGGCGCCTGTCCCGTGCGGATGCGCTGCATCGCTTCCTGTCGGGCCTGCTCGAATAGCTCCGGCTTCCCAACGGTTTTGCTCTCTACATAGGCGTCTTCGAGGTCCATCATGGTCTGGTTCTTCGGCCCTCGGAGTGCCTCTGCTTCGTGGCGGAGCTGCTGGATGTCGGCCAGCGCCGGGTCGATCCGGTGAAGCTGGATCGCCCCTTCCAAGGAGCCCGGGCCACTCTCTGCGGTTGACAGGAGCCGCCAGCCAATATCCTTCAGCGCCTTGTCGATCGGGATGTCCCCGTGCCACGCTCGCCCAATCGTCGTGGGCAGGGAGGGCACGCCCGTTTCCATCCCCTGTGCCCGCTGCACGGCGGCATCGTAGACCCCCAGCACCGGGGCGATCGTCTGGTAGACGTAGTAGGCTTGGAGCCGCGTCTCCGCATCCGTCCCCTTGAGCTTCTCGGGCACGATGGGGACGCCCGTGGTTGCGTCCCGATTCGCCCAGAGGCTCGCGAACATCTTGGCAAGTGGCACCTGTCGGAGAAGCCAGTCCGATTCCGGGAACTTCGTCAGGTCCCCGTGACCCTTCATGTGCTGGAGCACCTGCTGAAGCGCCTGCTCCTTCGTGATCTCGCCCCGCTCGTAGGCGCCCGCAGCCGGCATGATCTGGTCTGCCCCAATCAGTTGCGGAAGGACATCGCTCTGAACGTGGAGGGCTACCGTGAGGTCCTCACCCGCCTGACTCTTGAACGGGAGGTTCACATGCAGGATGCCCGCAAGGTGCCCCATCGCCTGGAGGTGGCGCTCCACGTCTGGCGTGACCTTGTTGTTCCAGAGATAGGTCAGGCCATAGAGCATGCCGAACTTGGTGAGGGCGTTGATCGGAGCGTGCCGGAGGTAATACGCCATCCGACTTGAACTCCACATGTACCACGCCGACCACGGAGCGAGGTACTTCCGAACCGCGCTGTTGTAGTACCGCCCCCCGATCGCAGAGTAGTCAATCGTCTGCTCCCGGCCCTTCTTCCCGAGCTTCATCTCCTCCGGGAGACCACGCAGATCAACCACACGGGACTTGATCGGGCGCCCGGTGATGAGCCGCTCGTAGTCCCGGATCATCTGGATCATGTGCGGGTACATCTCGGCCGTCTGGATCGCCCGCTGGACAGGCCCCATGACCGCGTCCTTCGCACGTAGGATGGCGTTCCGGTCGCTGAAACGCGCGATGGCATCTGGGATCGCCCCGGTCCCGCTCATGGCACCGATGAAGCTGGACCGGAGGACGTCGCTCTCCTCAATGAGCTTCTGGAGGTCCGGGTACTTCGCCCCCTTCCCGCCCCGGAGGTGCGCCATCGCTTCGCGGGCGTAACTCGGGTTGAAGACTGCTGCGGCATCAGCGGGGCTGTTGAGCGCCATCTCGACCAACTCACCGAAAAGATGCTTCTCTCGGTACCTGAGCCCGAGGAGGGCAAGCACGCCGGACTTCTGTCCGGATACGTAGTGCCCGACGGCGCGCATCAGTTGCGACTGCTCCGGCCCGTGGATGCCTTGGTCCAGCCGCTCCGCGAGGTTCTTCGGAATCAGGTAGAACGGCTCATGCTCCCGGTCGAAGGGGGCCGTCGCGATGTACTCAGTCTCGGTCTCAGGCGGGAAATACTGGAAGCCCCGCCGGTACTGGTAGGACTGGTAGGGCTTTCCGTCGACCGTGAACTCCACGCGATGCGCCACCGGGCTGCCCGGGGTACCGTCCGGCTTCCGCCCGAACAGCTCGACGCGCTGCTCCTCGGGCATCGTGTGGAGGATGTCCCGCATGGGAAGCACCTTGTCCATGAAGTCGTCGATCGTGTGGGCGATTCCGATCTGGGTGAGGCGCTTCGTATCGACCGCGATCACGTCCTTCGCGATGGCTCGGACACTACCTTCGGCCTGCTTTGTCCACGGCGTCGCGGGCTCACGGAGCGCCCCGGGGAATCCGCCCGCGAGAGACCTCGCCCGCACGTAGTCTTGAACGACATGGGGGAAGTAGTGCTCCTTCAGGTCTGCCGGGTTCATCTCGCCCCGTCGGACCAGTTCCTCGCCGATGCCCTGCCACACCTTGTCCCGACGATCGAGGGCGTTCCGCACCTCCTGCGGAACACGGCGCAGGAGGTCGTCCCGGTTGGCCCGTAGCTCGTCCGTGGACACGCCCACGAACATGTCATTCGGCTCGGCGTTGGTCGGCTCCGTGGTGGGGTTGCCCTTCTGGTCCGGGTTCCCGGCAAGGTTCTCTGCGAGTCCCTTCTCCCGCCGGGCGATGGCGTCGTTCATCAGGACGAGGTTGGCAAACGGCTCCCCCTCCGGCTTCTGCATCTTCCCGAGATACGTGCTGACCTTCTGGGCTGCCCGCTGGACCTCTCGGGGATAGGCGTTGGTCAGGGTCCGGCGAACCATTTCCTTCACCAGCGGGTCGTCTCGAAGGAGATACTCGAAGTTGGTGAACTCCTCTTGGACCTTGTGAACCGGCCACATTGCCCGCTCGTGCCACGGCATGTCGGGTGTCTTCGTCCGCTCCAGCGTACTCGCGAGCTTCTCGTTCTTGATCGAGTAGTCCGGTGGGGGCGCCTTCGGTCGGAAGCTGATCGACCCGCGCTCCCCGGGAGTGCCACCCCGCATACGCCTGAGCGCCTCTTCAGGAGTCCGAGGAACCTCGGGAGGGGGCTCCTCTCCTCGGATGGTCTGTACCCGGTCCCGGAGCCGCTGGACAGCCCCTGCCAGCTCGGAGGGCTCGGGGGGTGGGGGAGGTGTCACCCCGACCTCCTGAAGCCGCGCACGGAGCCGCTGGGCCTCAGCACGGGCACTCTCGCGCATATCTGCGGAGAGGGGCTCCCCGGCCTTGTTGACCCCCTGCGTGGCAGCACGGTCGGCGTCGGCAAGCTGGGCGAGGGTGATCTTCTGCGCCCGGGTCGGACCGGGGGCACGGGGCTTTATGTCGCGGGCGGGAGCAGGTTGTGTCTCAGCAGGAGCGGGTTTTGTCTCAGCCGCTGTCGCCTCCCGCTCGAAGCCAGCCACCGTCTGCCGCAACTGATTGACCAGCTCGGGCGGCATCGGCTTCCCCTCGAACGTGCCCGCTGCGGTCGCCGCCGCATCCAGCCGCTTCGCCTCCCCCTTGTAGAAGGCGGCCCGCTCGGGCGGCAGCACGTCCTCCGCCGTGTCGGAGAGGAGGAAGAGCGGCTGCTGCCAGTTGTTCCGCCGGAACATGCTGTTCTCGTAGCGGGCAATCTGCTGCGCCCCGCCGGGCGACTGCTCGAGCGCCGTCCGCTGCTCCCGCGTGAGGAGAGGCGTCGGCTCCCACGTCTTGTCCCGGAGCAGGTACCGCGCTGATCCGAGCGGGTCGGAGGGGTCGAAGCCAGTGGCTACCCGGTTTGGCCCGGTTTTCTCCGGTGGGATCGGGGGTGGAATGTCGAACCCTTCGCCCTGAGGGGCGCCCACCGCTGCCCGGAGACGCCCCATAGCCTGCTGCGCGGGGTCACCCCATCCTGCCGGCTTCCCTACCCAGTCAGGCGGCGGCGTCATAGGGCGGGTCCCCATGATCTTCCCCTCGGGGCTGAAGACCGGGTTCCCGGCTTGGTACTTGCCCCCGACGAGGAAGCCCGTATCGGCTACTTCGTCGGGCTCCACGCCATGACGTTCAATGACTTCCGCGTGGTGCCGAGCGGCTGGGTCGCTGTAGACTTGCCCATCCCGAGTGCGGACCGCCATTGTAGCCCCGCGCTCACGGAGCACATTCGGGATCGCCTGCGCGGCCGGGCGTACCTCGGTCGTATGCCCGGGCGGCTGCGCCGCGATGGCGGCATCCGTCTGCTCAGGCGTCTGCGTGAGCACCGTCCTGGCTTCTGCTCCTGACGGCGTCCGCACGGTCACGGCAGTCGTGGGCTGATCTGGCTTCGGGGCGGTCCCCGGCCCGTTCACCACCTCGGGCAGCTTTCCCTGCGCGTCCAGGTCCCGGAGGGCCTTCTCCGTCACCTGCCGGGGGTCGTAGATCACCTGCGACCCGTCCTTGCCTTGGTAGTGCCCGGCACCCTGTCCGGCAGCCAGCCCCTTCAGGTCCTGCCCCGCCAGCGCTCGCTCTCCCGGCGTGGGCACCGTCCCCTCCCCCTCCGAAGGATGGAGATAGGCACGAGCCTGCCCGTTGAAGACGGCCTGCAACTCCTCTGGGAGTGCCTCTCCTTGCCCAGTAGATGGCGCTACAGGCCCTTCCGGAGCCGGTTCCACCATCTGCCCGCCCCCTGGGGCTGGGGGCGTCTCTACGGGCACCGGAGGCTCTCCTGGCGCTGGGGGCGGTGGGGCACCTCGGATCACCGGGCCGCCTGTCACGGCGGGCAGCCCAGTCACGGGAGGGTTCGGGGTGATGTTCTTGGCGTTCCGGAGGGCGTCCTCGTCCTCCTGTTCTTGCTGCCAGATGGGCTTCTTGTCCTCCGTCTGGTCGTCCCCCATCTCCTTCTCTTGGAGGTCTTCCGGCTTGATATCCTCTCCCTTCCCGAGGTCGGTGGGGCCTTCCTGCTCTGGCTTGATGTCAGGAGGCGGAACTCCGGCTGCCTGCCGCCGGGCGACTTCCTCGGCCACGGCGTTCCGCCGGAAGGGGACGCCCATCGCTCGGAACGCCCCGAAGGCCAGCGCATTCTGGAGCGCGCGCTTCTGGACGTCCTCCAAGCTCGGGGCTTCTCCGGTCTGCGCTGCCCGCTCGACCTCTCCCCCTGCCGTTGCCGTCGTAGCTTCCGCCGCTGCGGTAGCAGCCTCCCGAGGGATCGTCCGGCTGCCAATGGCTGCGAGCAGGCGCTCCCATGCTCCAGCACCGCCCTCTTTCAGGGCCTGCCGGGCGGCGGCACTCGTCAGTGCCTGCTCCGCGATGTCCCCGGTGCCCGCCGTGGCAGCGCCCACAAGCGCATCGGGCCCGGCCGCGCGGAGGATCTTCCCGAGGTCGTAGGGCTCTCCTGCTGCCTGCTGGCGCTGATACTCCTGAATGCCTGCCGGGGCACCGAAGCCACCTGCCCCGCCAAGGAGCGTGCCGCCTACGCGCCCTCCCGGCCCAAGGACACTACCGAGAGCCCCCCCGATCTTGCTCCCCAGGTACCCCGCTGCAACCGTGGGCAACGTCTCGCTTGCCCCGTGGAGAACCTCCTCGCCTTTCCCGATGAGCCCGGGCTGCGGGATGAAGGGCTTCTCCTCCGGGGTGAATCCAGAAGCCCGCATGAGCGGGTTTCCCCGCCAGCCCTCAAGGGCGCTCCCCACGGTCCCGTAGCCCGGGAAGGGCGGTCCCATCTCCTCGCCCGGGGTCGCCTGAGCAGCTGGGGCGCCCCCCATCCGGGTGTACCGTTTCATCACCTCATCGGCGTAGCCGGTCTGCTTCGGGTCCCCGTAGCGGGCATACGCCTTGGCGAGGTCCCCGGTCTCCCCGTAGTGGTGCCCGAGGATCTTCCCCGCCGTGGTGATCTGCGCTGCCGGGTCCATGTGGAGCTCCTCGGGGAGCCCGTACTGCTGCGCCGTCGGACCCGTGATCTGCATGAGCCCCCGGACGCCCGTCTTGCTGGTCGCGTTCGGATCGAGCCCCTCGTTCTCCTGCTCCTGCAGCGCCTTCAGGCTGTTCTCGGGGAGCCCATACCGCTGCTCGTTGAAGCGGTACGGGTCCGGGGCCATCCGGGTGAGCACGCTGTCCTGCGCCACCTCGGGCAAGTCCGCCATGCTCGGCTCGTACTGCTGCGCCAGCTCGCGCTGGGCGTCGGGAGGCAGTTCCGAGAAGCGGGGATCGGCTACAGCGGCGCGGAGGCCGGGCATCGTGGCCTACCTCGGCGGGTTCGCGTCGAAGATCGCCTTCATCTTGGCCGCGATGTCGCCCGTCCGCTTGTCGCCCCGGCCGGGCGTGGGGAGAGAGGTTTGACCTGCTCCTCCCGGCGCTCCCTTCGTTACGGTCCGACGCTTCCCAAGAGGGGGCCCGAAGCCCGGCATGTAGTCCGGTCCCGGGGGGTTGCCCGTCGTCGGGTCGATCGGCGTGTCCTGCGTGACGGTCGTGCTCCCAGGAGCCCCGAAGGTCGGCCGGAGACTCTGCAGGTTCTTGAGTGCCCGATGCGCCGGGCCATCCGGATCGTCCTCTGCTGCCGCTGCTTGGGCCACCACGGTCGGATTCGGATTCCGGAACTGGCCTGGCACGATGCGCCCCACGTCTCGCGTCGCATACTCCGGCAGGAGGTCGTTCCATGCCTTGGACGGGTCTGCCGAGTACCGAAGGAGCGGACTCATCGCCCGGGCGGCATTCAGCCGATCCAGCCGGTTCTCCTCCTGCCCCTTCAACTGCCCGATCCGGGTCGCCCGGCCCGGCTGCGGGATGCTGGCCCCGAAGAGCATCGCAGCCCCCATCCGCCCGTAGCGGCTGAGATTCGACTCCCCCGGCGTCGGCTTCCCCTGCTGGCTTGAGACGAGGCTCCCCGGATCGGAGAGCTTCTCCTCCGTGATCGCCCCCGGCACGTAGGTCCCAGTCTTCCCCGGGCCCGGCTGCGTCACAGGCAGCGGCTGATCCGAGCCGGTCCCGGGCATCGGCGCTGGCGGGGTCGCCCCTGCCGCCCCGGGCGACATGGCATCCATAGCCGACGGGTCGCGCCCGCTCTCCGACGCCCCGGCCTGCTGCGCCTGCGTTACCGCACCACCGAGCCGGGCGGTCAGCTCCGCTTCGTTCGCGGAGGCGGCATCCTCACCCTGCTGGAACTGCCCGTACCGCTGCGTCATGGCCCCGGGCACCCCCGCCAACTGCGAGAGCGCCCCGATCTGGCGGCGCATCCGGTCGGCCTTGGCAAAGACCTCTGGACCGGCGCGGTACCAGTCAACGTTGATCTGACCCACTAGACGCCGCCTCCGCCTCCGTGCGAAAGAACTCCGACTGGCTGGGCGACGATATGCGCGATTTCGTCCGGCGAAAGCGCCGCGCGTTGCCGCAGGTAGCTGATCTGCTGCTCCTGCTCCTCCAGGTCATCGAGCAAGTCACAGAGCATGGAGGGCCGGACAAACATCGCGGCCTTCACCGTCATGGTCGCTGCCTTACGCAGGGCCGTGCGACGTTCAGGCGTGGTCTTCATGATGCCTTCTGCAAGGGTTCAAACTTACGCCGTAGCTCCTCGTAGAGTTCAAACTGGCTAGTGTCGTTGAGGAGCTTCAGGTTAGGCCCCATGTCATCCATCCACATCGTCGTCCATTCCCACTCCGGGAACTGACGACGGAGGAGGGTATCGGTTGGCAGATGTTGACCAAGAACCTTGTCGAAGTCTTGCGGCTCCTCGAACCGCAGAACCCCACGCACCACGATCGTCCTGACCTTCCGGGTACTCATGATTCCTCCTTCACCTCAAGATAGGAGGCTCGATCATACGCCGCTCCCGTAGGTCGCAGCGAGCCGGACCGTCGTCCCGATGTCGTGGGCGAGGTTGGCGTACTGATCCATCTGCCGGCGGTCCCGGTCCGCCGCTGCAAAGGCGTCGGGGGCGGTCTTGTCCCATGGGATGCCCGCCGCTGCAGCCTGGGTTGCCCCTGGGGTCGGCGTGGACGAGGTGGCGGTCCCCGGCGTTCCCGGGGTCTGGCTCTTCCCGATCCCTCCCAGCATCTGCACGTACTGCCCGAGCTTCCCGAGGAGTCCGACACCCTGTGAGCCGCCGAGCTGCACGTTCGGGTTCCCCGAGGGGTTCGTCATGGGGTCGGCGTAGCCCGTAGCACCCCCGGGCACGTCCATGCTCATGCCACCGACATCTTCGCCGTAGGGAGTGCCAGTAAGCCCCTGCGTACCGTAGGTCTGGTCGCTCAGTGCCGAGGAGGCCCCGCCACCCCCACCACCAAGGAAGTCGAAGAAGCCCATCTAGATGCCTCCTCCCCCGCCCCCGCCTCCGCCGGTCAGGCCGCCGAACAGGCCATGGGCGATGTTTCCAACGTTCTCCAGGGTAGAGGGCTCGGACAGCTTCGCCGCTCGCTCGAGCGCCGCCCGCTGCAACTGGGCTTCGGTCAAGCCCTGGGTAAAGCCGAGATCAGCCTGCCGCTGGTTCTCGTTGAGCCCCGCCAGCGCGTTCAAGCCGCTCTCAACGGTGCCCTCGCGTCCGAGCTGGGAGGACACGTCGAACTGCCGGGCCTGCTGCTCCTGCCCAGCCACCCCCGCCGCCTCGCCCTCGATCTGCTGCTTCCGGGCGAGATCCATGAGCGTGATGTTCCGCTGCATATCGGCCAGGTCCTGCTCGCGTCCCCGGCTGATCTTCCCCATCTCCGTCGCCCCGAGCCCGGAGCGGGGGTCGATCCCCGACGCCGCCAGCCGGCTCCCGGCCAGCCGGGCGCTCTCGGCGGTGCTCCCCTCGATCTGCCCCTGCTGCTGCCCCTGGATGGCTGACGTCTCTGCGGGCGTCAGGCCGACTCCACGGCGCTGCTGGAGGTAGCTCGAGAGCTGCCCCAGCATCGGGGCTTCCTGCTGCTGCTCGTTGACGGGCTTCCCGAGCTGCCCCTGCAGGTAGCCCGAGAGCTGGTTCTGATCCTGCCCGTAGCCCGCCGCATTCGAGGCGGTCCGGAGCCGGAGGAGCCGGTTCAGCGGGCCGCCCTCGCCCGTCGTCGTGTTGTGCATGAACCGGACGGGGTGCTTGATGAGTCCCTGCGACCCGGCGGGCGCGTACTGCTGGATGAACTGCTGCGCCTGCGCCTGCCGAGCGGCTCGCTGCCCAGCCGGCGTGTTCGGGTCCCCGGCAGCCGCGACCGCAGGCGAGATCCCCGCCGCCTGCGGAATCTGCAAGCCCGTATTCGGGTCGACAGCCATGGCCCTAACTCAGCTCCGCTGCGAACGCGAAGCCCGGCTGCCCCGACTTCACAAGAAGCTGCCCCGCATTCCCCACACCAACGAAGGCGACAGCAACCGTGTAGACGTGCGCGCCGGCCGGGGCGAAGTCCAACCATGTGATCGTCGGAATCGCCACGGTGGCGCCGGCCGCGCTCCCACCAACCACATCGAAGGTCTGGATCGAGACCCCGTCCCGAAAGAGCGTGAAAAGGGCGATGTCCGTCCCACTCGCCGTGAAGAGGAGATCACCACCGACCGTCGTGCTGAAGAGCACCGGCCCCCCCCGCGTCGTCGCGGAAGGCAACGTCAGGAAGGTGGAATTGGCTGCCCCGAAGTAGGATCCCGCCGTGGGCTGGGCGCTCACCTCAGTATTTAGGGTCGCCCCGACCGCGAGGTTCCCAGTCGTGACCGCCAGCGGGGCGATCTTGCCGGCTGTCACCGCCCCGTTCGCAAGCTTCCCCCCTGTCACCGCCAGATCGTTGATCTTGGTGGTCGTGATCCCGTTCGGGGCATCCGCGAGCTTCGAGCCGTTGATGGCGGCGGCACCGGAGATGTTCGTGTCGTCCAGATTCCCGTTCACCTGCGCGGTGATCGACGCGAACTGGGCATTCAGGTCGCCCGAGGTGAGGATCTCGCCGACGACCCAACTCTTGGGAAACGTTATGAAAGCTGCTCGCACCCATGTTGACTGGAGAACTAGCAAGAGCAGCGCAGCAGCGCCCGCTGTCAGACCCAAGTCCAGTAGCTTCCGCTTCATCCGCCGCCTCCTCAGTGGGTCGTAGGAACCATGTCCGGGAAGTTCAACCGAGCGAACTCCCCGTAGTATTCACGGGCTACTGCATCGTAAGAGCGAGCCGCTTCAGTGGCATCCTTGAAGTATCCGATATTCAGTTCGCGGCCCTTCACCCGTATCCTTGCGCGGAACAATCCAGATAGGCGATGGAGGCTCACGCCTTTGAAACCAGAGCCGCCATCAGCGTGCCGAGCCATGTTCTTCGCGTTCTGCCCCCGAGAAGCCGGGCGCAGGTTGTTGTGCCGATTATCAAGGCCATCCCCGTTCCGGTGGTCCACTTCCGGGGCGC